>CENO01022691.1_pt1 | contig 11311 bp, 5 predicted proteins | sample 530271 | NCBI WGS metagenome assembly CENO01 (sample SAMEA2619857, study PRJEB7988) | marine metagenome | biome: marine biome (ENVO:00000447); feature: surface water layer (ENVO:00002042); material: "saline water (ENVO:00002010), including plankton (ENVO:xxxxxxxx)" | depth 5 m | reverse complement strand
GCTAAAGATTTAGTTGATGGTGCTCCAAAAACCGTTAAGGAAGGAGCCAAGAAAGAAGATGCAGAAGCACTTGTAGCAGCGTTACAAGAAGCTGGTGCTCAAGCTGAGATGAAGTAGTTTTAATAACTTCTAGCAAATTTTAATGACATACTCTTTCACCGAGAAAAAACGTATTCGAAGACAATTCGGCACTTTGCCTAATGTAATGTCTTTGCCATACTTATTAAAAACTCAAACAGATTCTTATGCTGAGTTCCTTCAAGAAAATCTTGACCCATTAAAAAGAGAAAATAATGGTTTAGAAGAAGTATTTAAATCAATATTCCCTATATATAGTGCTTCCAATAATGCGGCACTAGACTATATAAGCTACGAACTTGGAGAATGTTTATATACACCTCAAGAATGTAAGATGAAGGGCATTTCCTATGCTGTGCCATTACATGTCAATCTTCATCTTAGATTTATGGATAAAGCATCTGGTTATAAAACGGTGAAAGGTAAACCAATTGAAGACAGAGTCTTTTTAGGAGATATACCTGTTATGACAAAAGATGGAAGTTTTGTTGTAAATGGTACCGAAAGAGTCGTTGTATCTCAGTTACATAGATCTCCTGGAGTGTTTTTTGATCATGATAAGGGTAAAACTCATGCGTCTGGCAAGGTGCTTTATGCAGCAAGAATAATTCCTTACAGAGGCTCTTGGCTTGATTATGAGTTTGATGCAAAAGACTTAATATATGCAAGAATTGATAGAAAAAGAAAATTTCCTGCTACAGCTATCCTTAAGTCACTGGATATGACAGATCAAGAAATACTTGATACTTTTTATGAAAAAATAAATGTTGTTCTCAAAAATAAAAAAATCTTTCTTTCAATAGATGAAAAAAATATTAAAGGCAAAGCTTTTGATTTTGATTTAGAAATTGCTGGAAAAAACGTTGTATCAGGAAAGAGAATTAATGCAAAAGTAGCTAATGATTATGAAAAGCAGAAAGAAAAACTAATTGAAGTTGAATTTGATTCATTTATAGGCCAAACACTTGGCGAAGATATAATTAATAAAGAAACAGGCGAAATTCTTTATCCTGCAAATACTCTTCTAGAAAAATCTGTTCTTAAAAAACTTATTGATTCAGATCTTGAGTCGTTCAACATAATTTATGTAAATAGCATAGATAGTGGTTCATATATAGCAGATACATTAAGAAATGATCCAAGCAAAACAAGAGCTGAAGCATTAGTAGATATTTATAGAATGTTAAGGCCAGGAGAGCCGCCAACAAAGGAATCAACAGAGGTTCTATTTAATAATCTATTTTTCTCAGAGGATAGGTATGACTTATCTGATGTTGGCAGAATGAAATTAAACTGGAGACTAAAAATAGATGATCGTTCAGACATTTTTGTTTTAACCAAAGAAGATATTGTAGAAGTTCTCAAAAAACTCGTTGATATCAGAAATGGTAAAGATGTTGTTGATGATATTGATCATCTTGGTAATAGAAGAATAAGGTCTGTTGGTGAAATGACGGCAAATCAGTTAAGAATAGCACTAGTAAGAGTTGAAAGAGCAGTAAAGGATCGTCTAGGTATGGCAGAAACAGAAGGTTTTAAGCCTGCTGACCTCATAAACGCAAAACCAATCACAGCTGCATTCAAAGAATTTTTTGGTTCAAGTCAACTCTCTCAATTTATGGATCAAAATAATCCATTATCAGAAATTACACATAAAAGAAGAGTCTCAGCTTTGGGTCCTGGTGGTCTATCTCGAGAAAGAGCAGGCTTTGAAGTTAGAGATGTTCACCCCACACATTATGGAAGGGTATGTCCAATTGAGACTCCTGAAGGGCCAAATATTGGACTTATAAATTCCTTATCTACTTATGCGAGAACAGATAAATATGGCTTCATTGAAACGCCATATCAGGTTGTTAAAGATGGAAAGGTTACAGATGAAATAGTTTATTTGTCTCCAATAATGGAGAAAAACCACTTTATAGCCCAATCCAATGTAGAAGTTGATAAACGAAAAAAAATAGTTAATGAATTTATCACAGCAAGACATCAGGGAGAAACAAGTCTTGTGAGTGTTGGAATGATAACTTTAATGGATGTCTCGCCAAAACAAGTACTTTCAGTAGCTGCATCATTAATACCATTTCTAGAAAATAATGATGCGAATAGGGCATTAATGGGCTCAAATATGATGCGACAAGCTGTACCTACATTATTGCCTCAAAAACCATTGGTAGGAACTGGATTAGAAAGACAGGTTGCCAGAGATTCAGGTGTTTGTGTAGTAGCAAAGAATTCAGGAGTAATTGACTCAGTCGATGGAGGAAGAATTGTCATTAAAGTATCTTCAGGCGATAACGTAAGTGTAGATATATATAACCTTATTAAGTATACAAGATCAAATCAAAATACTTGCATAAATCAAAGACCGCTTGTCAAAAAAGGCGATCACGTTAAAGCTGGAGATATAATTGCAGATGGACCCTCAATTGATTTAGGTGAATTAGCTATTGGACAAAACATGAGGATAGCATTCATGCCTTGGAACGGTTTTAATTATGAAGATTCAATACTTGTTTCAGAAAAGGTTGTCCAGGAAGATAGATTAACAAGTATACATATCCAAGAACTGACCTGCATTACAAGAGATACAAAGTTAGGAATGGAAGAAATTACTTCAGATATACCTGGAGTAAGTGAATCAGCATTATCAAAATTAGATGAGAATGGGATAGTTTATGTTGGAGCAAAAGTTGAAGCTGGAGATATTTTAGTTGGAAAAGTTACACCAAAAGGAGAATCTCAACTATCTCCTGAAGAAAAATTACTGAAAGCAATATTTGGTGAAAAAGCTTCTGACATTAAAGATACATCATTAAGAGTTCCATCAAGTGTAAGTGGAACAGTAATTGACGTTCAGATATTTACAAGAGATGGCGCTGAGAAGAATCCAAGAGCTAAAAGCAATGAAGATTTAATGACATCTGAATTTAATAAAGATTTAGATGATGAAATGAGAGTTGTAACAAATTCATTAAGAAATACATTAATCCAGGCCTTAAAAAGAGAGAATTTGATTACCCAAAAAGGAAAAGTTACACAAGAGTCTGTGAATGAAATGGATCTAAATAATCTTTTGAAACTTAATTTAAAAAACAAAAAAGTTTCAGAATTGCAAAAAAACATATCAGATCAATTTAAAAAATATCAATCAGAAAACAAAGAAAAAATGGCAATTTTTAAGAAAAAAATTGAAGGTGGAAATGATTTGGCACCAGGAGTCTTGTCAGTTATAAAAGTTTATCTTGCTGTTAAAAGAAAAATCCAGGCAGGAGATAAATTAGCAGGAAGACATGGAAATAAGGGAGTTATTTCAAGCATCATTCCTGTCGAAGATATGCCATATGATGAAAATGGTGATTCCATAGATATTGTTCTTAATCCTTTAGGTGTACCATCCAGAATGAATGTTGGACAGATTCTTGAAACTCATTTGGGTTTAGCGGCTAAAGGTCTGGGAGATAAAATTGATAAAATGCTCAAGTCAGAAGAGAAAATTTCTAATGTAAAAAAAGTTTTAAAAGATATTTATTCCTTTGGACCAAGAGAAAAAGATGAAATTGAATCATTTAAAGATGCAGAAATCAATGAGCTTGCAACTAATCTTGTCGATGGTGTGCCATTTGCAACACCTGTTTTTGATGGAGCTAATGAACACCAAATTAAAGAATTATTGAAGTACGCTGATCTTCCAGAAAGTGGCCAGTTTGAACTATTTGATGGGAGGACAGGCGAAAAATTCGATAGACCTGTAACTGTTGGTTATATGTATATGCTGAAATTGAATCATTTAGTTGATGACAAAATGCATGCTAGATCAACTGGCTCCTATAGTTTAGTTACTCAACAACCACTTGGAGGAAAAGCTCAATTTGGTGGTCAGAGATTTGGGGAAATGGAAGTTTGGGCTCTAGAAGCTTATGGAGCTTCTTACACTTTACAAGAAATGCTTACTGTTAAATCAGATGATATAACTGGTAGATCAAAAGTTTATAAGAATATTGTTGATGGCAATTATGAAGTGGAATCAGGTGTACCAGAATCATTCAATGTTTTAAGTAATGAGATTAAAGCATTAGGCATAAATCTAGAATTGGAGGACTCACAAGAGGAATAACATGCAAGATATCATCAAAAATATAAATAAAAGTTCAAGAAGGAACTTTGATCTTATTTCTTGTGGTCTCGCTTCACCTCAGATGATCAGATCATGGTCATGGGGCGAAGTCAAAAAACCAGAAACTATTAATTACAGAACCTTTAAACCAGAAAGAGATGGCTTATTTTGTTCAAGAATTTTTGGTCCTATTAAAGATTTTGAATGTCTTTGTGGAAAATATAAGAGAAGAAAACATAGAGGTGTAATTTGTGAGAAATGTGGTGTTGAAGTAACAGCCACTAAAGTTAGAAGAGAAAGGATGGGTCATATTGAATTAGCCTCTCCAGTTGCACATATTTGGTTTCTAAAATCACTTCCTTCAAGAATAGGCTTATTCCTTGATATGACTCTAAGAGAAATTGAGAGAGTTCTTTATTATGAAAGTTTTGTAGTTGTTGAAGCTGGTATTACTGATCTCACTAAAGGACAGCTTTTAACAGAGGATGAATATTATGAAGCACTAGACGAATATGATGATGACTTTACTGCACTGATGGGAGCAGAAGCTATACAGATATTATTGAATGAAGTTGATTTAGAAAAAGAACTTCAAATAATTAAAGAAGAATTAAATACTAGTGGTTCTGAGACAAAAATTAAGAAACTTCAAAAAAGATTAAAACTAATAGAAGCTTTTAAAGAAAGCGGACAAAAACCAGAGTGGATGATTTTGAATGTTCTTCCAGTCCTGCCTCCTGATTTAAGACCATTGGTACCATTAGATGGAGGAAGGTTCGCAACATCTGATTTAAATGATTTATATAGAAGAGTTATAAACAGAAACAATAGACTTAAAAGATTGCTTCTCTTAGGTGCTCCAGAGATTATCGTTAGAAATGAAAAACGAATGCTTCAAGAGTCAGTAGATGCTCTTTTAGATAATGGTAGAAGAGGAAGAGCTATATTAGGCACAAATAAAAGACCATTAAAATCTCTTGCAGATATGATTAAGGGCAAGCAAGGGAGATTCAGGCAAAACTTACTCGGTAAAAGAGTAGATTATTCAGGTAGATCAGTAGTTGTTTCTGGCCCAACACTAAAACTTCACCAATGTGGATTGCCAAAGAAAATGGCACTCGAATTATTTAAGCCATTTATTTTCAATAAGTTAGAGCAGAAAGGAATAACAATAACAATTAAAGCTGCAAAACAATTAGTTGAAGAAGAGACTCCTGAAGTATGGGATTGTTTAGATGAAGTCATCAGAGAGCACCCAGTTTTGCTAAATAGAGCTCCGACGCTTCATAGGCTTGGTATTCAAGCATTTGAACCAGTATTGATTGAAGGTAAGGCTATTCAATTACACCCTCTAGTTTGTACCGCATTTAATGCTGATTTTGATGGAGACCAAATGGCTGTTCATGTGCCTCTATCACTTGAAGCACAACTTGAAGCACGTGCTTTAATGATGTCTACAAATAATATTTTATCCCCTGCTAGTGGAGAACCAATTATTCAACCAAACCAAGACGTTGTTTTAGGTATTTATTATTTAACTAAAGAAGACTTTGGTCTTCCAGGAGAAGGAAGATCTTTTGTAGATGTACATGAAGTAAAGAGAGCTTTTCTAGAGAAGCAAATTAATTTACATACTAAAATTAAAGTTAGAGTCACAGAAGGTGATAATAAGAAACTTTACGATACTACTGTTGGCAGATGTTTGTTATATGAAATCATGCCTGCAGGGCTAGAATTTTCAAAAATAAACAAAACACTTAAAAAGAAAGATGTTCTTAATCTGATATCTCACGTATATAAAGATTTTGGTTTAAAAGAATCTGTCCTTTTTGCTGACCAATTAATGTATCTAGGCTTTGAATATTCAACTACATCTGGTGCTTCTATTGGAGTAAATGATTTCGAGATTCCTGATAATAAGGAGGCTATTATTTCTAATGCAGAGAATGAAGTTCAGAACATAGAACAACAATTTGAGTCAGGTCTTCTAACAAAAGGAGAAAAATATAACAAAATTATAGACATCTGGTCTAGAACTAATGAAAAAGTAGCTAGTTCAATGATGGATGCTTTGGGTGATCAGATAGATATCGATAAAGATGGCAAAGAAACTATATCTCCATCGTTCAATAGTGTATTCATGTATGCAGATTCAGGAGCTAGAGGATCTCCAGCACAAATAAGACAGTTAGCTGGAATGAGAGGTTTGATGTCTAAACCAGATGGCAGCATCATCGAAAGTGCTATTACATCTAATTTTAGAGAAGGTTTATCTATGCTTGAGTACTTTACTTCTACTCATGGTGCACGAAAGGGTCTTGCAGATACTGCTCTTAAAACGGCAAATTCAGGCTACCTAACAAGAAGGTTGGTGGATGTATCTCAAGACGTTGTTATCACCACAGAAGATTGTGAAACAGAAGAAGGGATTACAGTTGAAGCAATTATTGATGGCGCATCAGTAATTCAGACAATATCAGAAAGAATTTTGGGCAGGGTTTTGCAAGAAGATATCAAAAAAGGAAGTAAAGTTCTTTTTGAAAAGGGCCATCTATTTGATGAAGAATCTGCTGCGGAACTTCAAAACTCAGGTGTCAAGAAAGTAAAAATTAGATCACCAATAACTTGTGAAGCAAGTCATGGTTTATGTGCAAAATGTTATGGTCGAGATTTAGCAAGAGGACATTTAGTGCACATAGGTGAAGCAGTAGGTGTTGTTGCAGCGCAATCAATTGGAGAACCAGGAACTCAGCTTACTATGAGAACATTTCATATTGGTGGAGCTGCATCTGGTTCTGCAGAAGATGACTCAATAACAACATTAAGAGGTGGAATGGTAGTCTTCGGTTCTTCTTTAAAAACTGTGGAAAAAAAGAATGGTGAATTTATTGTTGTATCAAGAAATGCAAATTTAACAATTCAAGATGAAGATGAGAATTTACTTGAAAAATATTCTGTGCCTTATGGTGCAGAGATTCTCTACAGCGATAAATCAAAAGTCGAGCCAGGCACATTAATTTCTAAATGGGATCCGCTAACACTTCCAATTATTTCTGAAGTTGAAGGAACAATCTCTTTTAATGATTTAACAGAAGATATAACGATGAAAGTTGAAGTTGATGATTTAACTGGGTCAACTACAAGAGAAGTAATAGATATTAACGAGAGACCTGTTAAAGGAAAAACAATGACACCAATACTGACAGTTATTGATTCTAAGAAGAAGGTTGTTGGGTCATATACTTTGCCTTCTAAATCAATTTTAATGAAAAATAATGGTAATAAAGTTTCAAAAGGGGAATTCTTAGCAAGAGTTCCTGTAGAAGGAACAAAAACAAAAGACATAACCGGAGGTCTTCCGAGAGTTGCTGACTTATTTGAAGCAAGAAAACCTAAAGATGGTGCAATTTATGCAGAGACTTCTGGAACACTTACTTATGGTAAAGAAACTAAAGGAAGAAAAAGATTAGTCATTACACCTAAGAAAGGTGATCCAGTTGAAATGATGATTCAAAAATATAGGGCTGTATCATTCTTAGAAGGTGATTATGTGGAGAGAGGGGACGTATTGTGTCACGGACCAGTAGATACCCATAGTCTTTTAGCTTTACATGGAGTTGAAGAGTTAGCTAAACATTTAATTGCTGAAGTGCAGGATGTATATAGACTTCAAGGTGTTGTGATAAATGATAAGCATATTGAAACAATATGCAGACAAATGATGAAAAAAGTCACAATTACTGATTCTGGAGATAGTGATTACATTGAGGGAGATATAGTAGATCTTGGTCAAGTAAGAGCAACAAATAAAAATCTTCTAGCATCAAGCAAGAAACCAGCTGTATTTGACAGAATGCTTTTAGGAATAACTAAAGCAGCATTATCAACTGACTCATTTATTTCTGCTGCCTCATTCCAAGAAACAACAAGAGTGCTAACAGAAGCTGCAGTTACAAGCAGAAAAGATGTACTTAAAGGGTTAAAGGAAAACGTTGTAGTTGGTAGATTGATACCAGCTGGAACAGGCTTTGCAGCTAACCAGAGAACAAGTGTTTCATCAGAAGAAATACAAGATATAGAAGAAGCATTGAAAAAAGAACTATTAGAAAGCTTTCAGTAAGCATTGACCTATGATTATCACTGCTCTATCATTCAGTTTTTAAAATATGGCTACGATAAACCAATTAGTAAGAAAACCTCGAAAGACAAAAGTTCTTAAGAGTGATGTTCCTGCTCTAAAAAATTGCCCACAAAGAAGAGGTGTGTGTACTCGTGTATATACAACAACACCTAAAAAACCAAATTCTGCATTAAGAAAAGTATGTAGAGTGAAACTAACTTCAGGTTTTGAAGTTACTTCTTATATAGGTGGTGAAGGACATAATCTTCAAGAGCATTCAGTTGTTTTGATTCGAGGTGGTAGAGTAAAAGATTTACCAGGTGTACGTTACCATACAGTTAGAGGCGCATTAGATACTTCTGGTGTTTCAGAACGAAAACAAGGTAGATCTAAATACGGAGCAAAAAGAGCAAAATAATGAGAAGAAGAGCAGCGCCTAAGAGAAAAATTATTCCTGATTCTAAATATGAGAGTGAATTGGTAGCAAAATTCATGAATCAGCTTATGGTTGATGGAAAAAAATCAATAGCAGAGAAAATTGTTTATGGAGCATTTGACGAGCTTGAGAAAAACAATGCTAACGAAGATCTTGTTGATATGTTCAGAAAAATTTTAGATCAAATAGCTCCCGTTGTTGAAGTTAGATCAAGAAGAATTGGTGGAGCAACATATCAAGTTCCTGTAGAAGTAAGAGCTAAAAGAAGAACAGCATTAGCAATGAGATGGCTAGTTGAAGCTGCAAGAAGCCGAAAAGAGAAATCCATGCCTGCAAGGTTGGCTGCTGAACTCAGAGAAGCAAAAGATGGAAAGGGAGCAGCAGTTAAGAAAAAAGAAGATATGCACAGAATGGCTGAAGCAAATAAGGCATTCGCACATTTTAGATTTTAGTCATGGCGAGAAAAACACCTTTAAATAGATATAGAAACATAGGCATATGTGCTCATGTTGATGCAGGTAAAACCACCACAACAGAAAGAGTGCTTTTTTACACAGGTATCTCACACAAAATTGGCGAAGTTCATGATGGTGCTGCTGTTATGGATTGGATGGAACAAGAACAAGAAAGAGGTATAACCATCACATCTGCTGCTACTACATGCTTTTGGAATGGTATGGACCAACAATTTGATGAACATCGAGTGAATATTATCGATACGCCTGGACACGTTGATTTCACAATCGAAGTAGAAAGATCTCTCAGAGTTTTAGATGGAGCTGTTGTTGTTTTTTGTGGTTCCTCAGGAGTGCAACCTCAGTCAGAAACTGTATGGAGACAAGCAAATAGATATGAAGTTCCTAGAATTGTTTTTGTAAATAAGATGGATAGGGCTGGCGCAGATTTTGAAAGAGTTGTTGATCAAATAAGAGATAGGTTAGGAGCTACAGTTGTACCAATTCAGTACAACATAGGAGCAGAAGATGAATTTAAAGGAGTAATAGATTTAATCAAAATGAAAACTATTACATGGAATGAGACTGATATGGGAGCAACATTCGAATATACTGATATTCCAGAAGATCTAGTAACTAAGTGCCAATCTCTAAGAGAAGAATTAGTTGAAGCCGCTGCAGAAGCTAATGAAGAATTAATGGAAAAATATTTAGAATCCGCAGATTTATCTGAGGATGAAATTAAAAAAGGTCTAAGAGAAAGAGTTTTATCAAATGAAATAACGTTAGCTCTGTGCGGTTCTGCTTTTAAAAATAAGGGTGTACAAGCTGTTCTGGACGCAGTAATTGAATTCCTGCCAGCACCCGATGAAGTAAAAGCCATAGAAGGAATTAATCCTAAAACGGAAGAAGCTACATCTAGAAGTTCAAGTGATGATGAGCCCTTTTCAGCTCTTGCATTTAAGATTGCTACAGACCCTTTTGTAGGAAATTTAACATTTATAAGAGTGTATTCAGGTGTTTTGTCTCAAGGTGATGGCGTTATAAACACTGTAAAAGACGATAAAGAAAGAATCGGTAGGATGGTTCAAATGCATTCAAACAATAGAGAAGAAATTAAAGAAGTAAGAGCTGGTGATATCGCAGCATGCATAGGTTTAAAAAATATCACAACTGGTGATACTTTGTCTGACGAAAAGAATTTAGTTGTACTGGAAAGAATGGAGTTTCCTGACCCTGTAATATCATTGGCAGTTGAACCTAAATCCAAGCCAGATCAAGAAAAAATGTCTATAGCATTGGGAAAACTAGCTCAAGAAGACCCATCGTTTAGAGTTAGTTCTGATGAAGAATCAGGCCAAACTATTATATCCGGTATGGGAGAGCTGCATTTAGAAGTTCTTGTAGAAAGAATGAAAAGAGAATTTAGTGTAGAAGCCAATGTAGGAAAACCACAAGTAGCTTATAGAGAGGCAATTAAATCAAAAGTTGAGGCAGAACATAAATATGCAAAACAATCAGGAGGTAGAGGCCAATATGGGCATGTTGTTATGAGAATGGAACCTTCCGAAGAAGATTTTGAGTTTGTTGATGAGATTAAGGGCGGGGCAATTCCAAAAGAATATATACCTGCTGTTTCAAAAGGAGTGCAAGAACAACTTCAAAATGGTGTTATAGCTGGATATCCGTTGCAAGGAGTGAAAGTTACTCTATATGATGGTTCCTTCCATGAAGTTGATTCAAGTGAAATGGCTTTTAAGCTTGCTGGTTCAATGGCAGCTAAAGAAGGAGCTATGAAAGCTAATCCAGTTCTTCTTGAGCCTATGATGGATGTTGAAGTTGTAACTCCAGAGGATTATATGGGCGATGTTGTTGGGGATTTGAATAGACGTAGAGGACAGGTTCAGAATATGGAGGATATCCCGTCAGGAAAGGCTATCAAGGCCCTTGTTCCTCTTGCTGAAATGTTTGGTTATGCAACAGATTTACGCTCTGCTACGCAAGGAAGAGCAACTTACACCATGGAATTCCAAAAATACCTAGAAGTACCTTCAAATCTAACAGAAGAAATTATCAATAAGAATTAACAATATCCTTTGACAGTA
>CENO01120635.1_pt1 | contig 11313 bp, 8 predicted proteins | sample 530271 | NCBI WGS metagenome assembly CENO01 (sample SAMEA2619857, study PRJEB7988) | marine metagenome | biome: marine biome (ENVO:00000447); feature: surface water layer (ENVO:00002042); material: "saline water (ENVO:00002010), including plankton (ENVO:xxxxxxxx)" | depth 5 m | reverse complement strand
GACTGATATAAAGCGAGTCACAAGACTTGACCAGGAAGAGCTAGTCGCTGAGGCTAAGAGTCTTGGTGCTCCACTAGAACTAGTTCATCAAGTAGCAAAATTAGGAAAACTTCCTGTACCGAATTTTGCTGCTGGTGGTATTGCTACACCTGCAGATGCATCTCTTATGATGCAACTCGGAGCAGAGACAGTCTTTGTAGGCTCTGGGATTTTTAAAAGTGATGATCCCTCCTCGCGTGCAAAAGCAGTTGTGGAAGCTACAACACATTTCGATGATCCAGAAATTATTGCAAAAGCAAGTACTGGTTTAAAAAAGGCAATGAAAGGACTAGATATGTCTGAGATCCCCGAAGAAGAAAGACTTCAGGAAAGGGGTTGGTAATTAAAATCGGGGTTCTAGAATTACAGGGTGATTTCGCGCTACATCATCTTATTTTGCAAAAAATAGGAGTCCAGTCTATCAAAGTGAAAAAGCCTTTGCACTTGGATGGTATTGATGGTCTAGTGATTCCTGGAGGTGAGTCCACGACTATGTCCAATTTAATTGGAACTTTTGAATTGCGTGAAGGTTTGATTGACTTTAGCAGCTCATTTCCTATTATGGGAACTTGTGCTGGAACTATATTAATGTCGAAAAAAGTAATAGATGATAATAGAATAAATCCTCTTGGGTTAATTGAATTTTCAATTGAAAGAAATGCTTATGGTAGGCAGATAAAATCAGGAACAGAGAATATTCAGTTTAATTTTTCGCATAAAAACACACAAAATCTTCCAGCTACATTTATTAGAGCTCCAAAAATAAAAAAGCTGTCTGAAGAGTGTATGGTTTTAGGTACTTTAAATGATGATCCTGTAGCTTTTATCTCCGGGAATAAACTATGTCTTACTTTTCATCCAGAATTAGATCAAATTGACATTTTTCATAGGATTCTTTTTGATCCACAGAGTGAGGTATATTACAAAAAAATAGGTCAAAAACATTTTGCTTAAATATCTACCAAATATAAATGCTCCTGAAGACATAAGAGATTTAACAAGGGAAGAACTTAATGAACTCTGCGTTGAACTCAGATCTCATATTATAAGCACAATCACTGAAGTCGGAGGACACCTTGCGCCTACCTTGGGTGTTATTGAATTAACCGTAGCTCTTCATTATGTTTATAACACGCCAGATGATAAGCTTGTGTGGGATGTTGGCCACCAAGGATATGCACACAAGTTACTTACTGGAAGATTTGATGAGTTTCCGACCATAAGACAAAATAATGGACTAAGCGGTTTTTTGAAAAGAGCCGAGAGCAAATATGATGTCATTGGCGCAGGCCATGCTTCAACCTCAATTTCATCAGCATTTGGTCTTGCTGAAGCAAGAAGACATCTTGATGAAAGATACCGTGTAGCTGCTATTATTGGTGATGGCTCGATGACAGGGGGACTTGCATTTGAAGGTATAAATAACGCAGGGAATTCTGGAAAACAATTTCTTGTCATTTTAAATGACAACGAGATGTCGATTAGTCCTAATGTAGGGGCTATTTCATCCTATTTTACAAGACTTATTTCAAACCCCATTTACAATCGTGTGAGGAATGAATTCTGGGATTTGACAGGAAAGTTGCCAGTTGGAAAAAGCTCTACTAGATCTATAATAAGAAAAGTAGAAGAAAGTTTAAAAAGTTTATTAGTGCCTGGAATATTGTTTGACGAGCTAGGGTTTAGATATTTTGGACCTATCGATGGACATGACTTAAACATGGTCATTAACACATTAGAGAATATCAAAGATATTCAAAACCCAGTATTATTACATGTTCTTACAAAGAAAGGTAAGGGTATGGTATCATTAGATATGAAGAATGGTGACTATCATGATGATGCGGTCAAATTCCATGCTGTGAAACCAAATGGTAAAGCTAAGCCACCTATAATTGATACTATAGAAAAATCACAAAACATTACTCCTTCTCCAAGTTTTCAGGATGTATTTGGGAAATTAGCTATCGAAGTAGCTAAGAACAGAGAGGATACTGTTTGCATTACTGCAGCAATGAGAGAAGGAACAGGACTTGTACCGTTTTCAAAAGAATTTCCGGATAGATATTATGATGTTGGCATTGCTGAAGGACACGGAGTAACATTTGCCTCAGGACTTGCTGCGCAAGGAATCAGGCCGATTGCTGCGATTTATTCTACCTTTTTACAACGTGCTTATGATCATATCATTCATGATTGTGCAATCCAACACTTGCCAGTCATATTTTGCATGGATCGCTCTGGAATAGCTGGAGAAGATGGCCCCACTCATCATGGTGCACTAGACATAGCTTATTTAAGATGCGTTCAGGATATGATAGTTACTGCTCCTAAAAGTGGCAATGAATTTCGGCATTTGATGTACACGGCACTAAATATCAAAGATAAACCTTTTTCTATTCGCTATCCAAAAGCTGATTCAGTTGAGTTTGATGAAGAAGGACAGATGGAATTATTGCCTATTGGCTCATGGGAAATATGTAGACAGGGAGAGGATGTTGCAATTTTAGCGGTTGGTCCAATGGTCTATACTGCTCTAGCTGCCGCAGAGATGCTTTCGGATATGAATCTTGAAATCGAAGTTGTTAATTGTAGATTTATTAAACCCATGGATATTGCTTGTTTGGAAAATATTAAAAACAAATTCAGTAATGTAATTACGATTGAAGAAGGAACTATCAATGGAGGATTTGGAGATGGAGTTTGCTCTTGGCTTCTGGAGAACGGATATAAAGGCCATCTTAAACGCTTAGGTTTACCAGATTCATTTGTTGAACATGGCTCACGAGATTATCTTTTGAAGAACTTAGGTTTAGATGAAGAAGGATTAGTTTCAACCATAAAAAGGATACGGAATTTGGAAGAGGAATCCACTGTTTAACCTCTTGTTAACTTGTTTTAATACTTATTAATCCTCTAGCTGTAGACGACTAGTTTTTCAAAAACTATTTATTATGATCGCCTTTAACTTATTATTGTAACTATATTTGCCTTTTATGTCTTTTAGTAAGTTTAATTTAAGTTTTACAAGTTTCTTACCAGAATAAAAATGAAACACAATAACCAGCTAGACCTGTTCCAGGAATCACTGGATAAATGGAAGGCAAAAACTGATTCCTCTAAATCAAGGGATGCAGATTTCAATACTCTTTCAGGCCATAAGCAGGATATATGTTATTTCCCTGAAAATCCAGAGGATAATTATATGGAAAAACTAAGTTTTCCAGGAGATTTTCCATATACCAGGGGTATTCATCCAAATCTTTACCGTGGAAAATTATGGACAATGAGGCAGTTTGCTGGATTTGGTACCCCAGAAGAAACTAACCTAAGGTTCAAGCAGTTGTTAAAAAAAGGGCAGACAGGGTTGTCTGTTGCTTATGACATGCCTACTCTAATGGGTTATGACCCAGACCATCCGCTATCAGAAGGTGAAATAGGTAAGTGTGGAGTTAGTGTGTTTTCAATACGTGAAATGGAAAAACTATTTAATGGCATTCCACTTGATAAAATCACTGTGTCGCAAACTATAAATGGGCCAGCAATCATACTATTAGCTTTCTATATTGCGACGGCTGAGAATCAAGGTATAGATCCATCTAAACTTAAAGGAACATTACAAAACGATATTCTAAAAGAATTCACTGCCCAGAAAGAATGGATATTCCCGCCTAAACCTTCCATGCGAATTATTACAGACATGCTTACCTATTGTTCTAAATCAATGCCATACTATAATACAATTTCAATTAGCGGTTACCACATTCGTGAAGCAGGATCAACCGCCGCTCAAGAGCTTGCATTCACTCTTGCTGATGGATTTTCCTACATTGAGCATGGGATTAATTCTGGACTCAAAGTGGATGATTTTGCCCCCAGACTTTCCTTCTTTTTCAATTCTCACCTTGACTTCTTTGAAGAAATTGCAAAGTTTAGAGCAGCACGTCGTATTTGGGCAAAACGGCTAAGATATAAGTATCAGGCTAAAAATGAAAAATCTTGGAAGCTTAGATTTCATACACAAACAGCAGGGTGTAGTCTGACTGCTCAGCAACCTGAGAATAATATCGCTAGAACTGGTTTCCAAGCTCTTGCAGGTGTGTTAGGAGGTACTCAAAGCTTACATACCAATTCTATGGATGAAACACTAGCCTTACCATCAGAAAAAGCAGCGGAGATTGCATTAAGAACGCAGCAAATTATTGCTTTCGAAACAGGTGTCTCAAATGTTGTGGATCCATTAGGTGGATCCTGGTATTTAGAAAAATTGACCGATGAAATTGAGGAAGAAGCAGAAAGTTATTTCAAGGAAATTGAAAATATTGGTGGTGTTATTCCTGCAATAGAGCAGGGATATTTTCAGAGAGAGATTGCAAGATCCGCTTCTGAATATCAGGAAAAAGTTGATAAAAATAAGAGAATTGTTGTTGGAGTTAATGATTTCGTTAAGGACAATGAAGAGATTGATATTCCAATATTGGAAATCAGTTCAAAATCTGCAGATGATCAGATTAAAAGTTTAGAAAAATTAAAAAACTCAAGAAATGAATTAGCTTTACAAAACTCTCTTAATGAAGTTGCTATTGCTTGTAAAAATAATTTGAATTTGGTAGAACCCATTATTAAAGCTGCTAAGCATTATGCAACTATTGGTGAAATTGTACAAAAAATGAAAGGTGAATTTGGAGAGTGGCAGGAATCTGCTGTTTTTTGATTATTCATTACACAATTTGGAGATAGAAAAGTGGAAAGAAAAATAGTGCACGTTGTTGGAACCGGTACAATTGGGGAACCGCTAATAGGATTGCTTTGTGATTATGAAAATAAGCTTGGTATTGATGAAGTAACATTCCATAAAAATTCTGCATTGAAAAATGATAGGTCAAAAGTTTTTGATCTAATTGAAAGAGGAGCTAGGCTTGCAGTAGACAATGGTAAAGAGAATGAGTTTAAAAAAATTGGAATGGATCCTGACCTTGAAAAAGAAGAGGCAATAAAACGAGCTTCAGTTATCATTGATTGTACCCCTAAAGGTGTAGGGCGAGAAAATAAGTTAGATTATTATGAAAAATTCTCAGATGATGTTAAAGGTTTTCTTGCACAAGGAAGCGAGGATGGCTTTGGGAAGAAATATGCAAGAGGAATCAATGATGCGGCTCTGAATTCCAAAGACCAATTTATTCAAATAGTATCATGCAATACCCACAATATGGCATGTATAACAAAAACTTTAGCTCTTAATGATAATCCGGATAACCTGGTTGAAGGAAACTATGTATGTATTCGCAGAGCCAACGATTTAAGTCAACCTGAGAATTTCATACCATCGCCACAAGTAGGAAATCACCCAGATGAAAAATATGGCACTCATCATGCTGCTGATGCTGCAGATCTTTTTTCAACCTTAGGAATGGACCTGAATCTTTTTTCATCTGCTATGAAAGTAAATAGTCAATACATGCATGTAATGAGATTTAATCTAAAACTAAAAGAATCAACCAACTTAAATGAAATAAAAGATAGGTTATATAATAATGACCATATTGCTATGACAACAAAAGATTTAACAAGCACCGTTTTTTCTTTTGGTAGGGATCATGGACACTATGGCCGAATAATGAATCAAACAGTTGTTGTTGAACAATCATTACACGTTCGTAATGATCATGAAGTATCTGGATTTTGTTTTACTCCTCAAGACGGTAATTCAATATTAAGTTCTATTTCCGCTGCAGAGTGGTTACTTTACCCTCATTCTTATGAAGATAAGATTCAGTGTCTGTCGCATTTATCCTTTGGTGTCATATAATGTTAGTTTTTAACATATTCACTTTTACTTTCGCATTTTGAAAAAACTCTTAATAAAAAATCACTATCTACTAAAAAAATTAAAAAGTAACCTTAAAGCCTTTCCGGATTTAAAAGAGAATGATAGGGTTTTAGTTTCAGTATCTGGTGGAGTTGATTCAGTTACATTACTTGTTTTATTGAATGAGCTTGATCTATTCCAATTAATCACGGTTCACATTAATCACAAATTAAGACAGGAGAGTGATTTTGATGAGAAATTTGTGAGAGATATATCCAGAGATTTAAATATTCCTTTTCGCTCTAAATCATTAGATCCAAAAAGTAAGCCAAGAAAGCAGAGCTTGGAAGAATGGGGTCGTGAAGAGCGTTATTCATTTTTAAAAAATACACTAATAAAAGATAAAGGCCATTGGATAATGACTGCACATCATGCCAATGATCAAGCTGAGACTATTCTAATGAATTTATCTCGTAAGTCGGGTGTTACAGGTCTTAGGGGCATTTCAAAAGAAAAAGATAAGGTTTTACGACCATTGTTGAATTTTACTAAAACTGATATTCTAAACTTTTCAAAAGAAACTAACTTGCCTTATCAACAAGACAAAACAAATTATGATAATACCATACCAAGAAATTTTCTCCGTAATAAAATCTTGGATACATGGAAGAATAAATTTCCTGAGGTTATCCAAGGGATATCAAGATCCTCAAACTTATTTTGTGAGTGGTCAGACGGTCTTGATTATATGATATCTGAGTTTATCATCTCTGGTCTAAAAGTGAGAGACAAAAAAATCGTATTGTCCTATAACTTGTTAAAAACAATTCCTAGTATTGTAAAGATTAGATTGATTCAGCTAATCACAGATTCAACGAATAGTCAATGGTCAAAACATCAGATCTCTATGCTGTTACAATTTTTAGATAAAGATAAAAGTGGTGATTTTTATATGTTATCAAATGGATGGAGACTTTTAAGGGATAGAAATTCCATCAAGGTTCAGTATCCTTCTGACCATGTAAATGATACGGCTGTAATATTAGAAAAGGATACTCCAACAAATTTTAATAGTTACAGGTATGAAGTAAACCTTCAAAATAATTTCAAAAAAAAGAATTATAATAAAAACTATGAAATTGTTGATTGGCAAAAATTAAAAAATAAAACACTGAAATTAAGGTTATGGAAACAGGGAGATACTTTTCAGCCATTAGGAATGAAAGGACATCAAAAAATAAGTGATTTTCTAATTAATGAAAAAGTTGATTGTATTGATAAAGAACACCAAAGTGTTTTAACTGCTAATGGAAAAATTGTTTGGGTATGCGGAAAAAGAATATCTAATTGGGTAAGAATAACACAAAACACGAATCAAATAGCAGTTTTGTCTAGGAACATGGTGCAGTAGTGAAAGATTTAACTGGCAACCTTAAGAAACTACTTTCTAAAAAAGAGATTAAGGATTGCGTAGAGTCCATGGGGGAAGAAATATCTGCCCGATATTCAAATAGTAATCCCATTTTCATTGGGGTTTTGAATGGTAGTTTTATTTTTATGGCTGATTTACTTAGGTCAGTTACTATTGACTGCGAGGTTGATTTTATAAAAGTACGTAGCTACTCAGGAAAAAAATCTTCTGGAACAATCAAACTACTAAAAGACATTTCCTGTGATATTAGAGGCAGGGATGTAATCATTGTGGAAGATATAATTGATACAGGATTATCTATAAAATTTTTGTACGAAAGAATAATGGGGGCTCACCCTAAATCAGTTGCAGTTGCTACACTTTTACACAAGCCTGGAAAGGCAAAGTTAGATTTTTCAGTTGATTTTATTGGGTTTGAAATTCCTCACAAATTTGTTGTAGGATATGGCCTAGATTTTAATCAAAAAATGAGACATTTAGATGAAATATACTATATTCCAGATGGCTCAGATATTTAAAGGTAGTAATGACAAATAAAAATAAAGACAATTCAGGAAAGCAAACAAATAACAAAAATAAGGACAGCCTTAAGGAAAACTTTGACTGGGGAAGAGCCAGTAAAACTAGTTTCATATGGTTATTTATTATTTTTGGTGCTGTTTATATCTCAGGTCTCTTAAATAATGCAGGTAAAAAAGAGGTTGAAATTGAATACACCCAATATAGAAAGTATTTAGAAAATGGAGATATTCAAAAGGGCGTAATTATGGGAGATGTTTTCCATGGTGAGTTTAAGTTGCCTCAATCAATAGAAACCCCCATTGGTACAAAATTAGATGATGTTACCAATTTCAAACTCACCCTTCCGTTTATAGATCGTGAGAATACACAAGAATGGGACCAAGCTGGTCTAGAATATACGTTTAAGGAAAAAACAATAGATTGGACAGGATATCTATTAAATATGCTTCCTTGGATATTGTTGCTGGGCTTTTGGTTCTTCATGATAAGAAGGATGCAGGGTGGAGCTGGGGGTGTTGGTGGAATATTTAAATTTGGTAAAAGTAGAGCAGCCTTATGGACCTCTGATCAACCTAGGGTAACATTTAAGGATGTTGCGGGGTGTATGGAGGCAAAAGAAGAACTAAAGGAGGTTATTGATTTCCTAAAGAGTCCAAAAAGATTTCAGAAGCTTGGTGCAAAAGTTCCCAAAGGTGCTCTCCTGGTTGGTCCCCCAGGCACTGGGAAAACTCTCCTAGCTAGAGCAATAGCCGGCGAGGCAGCTGTGCCATTTTATAGTCTAAGTGGCGCTGACTTTGTTGAGATGTTTGTTGGAGTGGGTGCTTCAAGAGTAAGAGACCTTTTTGAACAAGCAAAAAAAAGTTCACCATGTATTGTTTTCATTGATGAAATGGATGCAGTTGGTCGTCAGAGAGGAGCAGGGATTGGTGGAGGCCACGACGAAAGAGAGCAGACCTTAAATGCTTTGCTTGTTGAAATGGATGGTTTTGACAATTCTCAAAATGTAATAGTGATTGCAGCAACTAATCGTCCAGATGTTCTTGATCCTGCCTTATTACGACCCGGTAGATTTGACAGACAAATTGTCGTTGATGTTCCAGATGTCAAAGGTAGACTTGGAATTCTAAAGGTTCACACAAAAAAAGTCATTGTAAACCATAGAAAAGTTGATTTGGAATCGTTGGCAAAGGGTACTCCAGGCATGGTTGGTGCAGATATAGCAAACATTGTCAACGAAGCAGCTTTGTTAGCAGCCAGAAAAAAGAAAAGATCTATTGATATGGATGACTTTGAAGAAGCTAAAGATAAAGTCATGATGGGAGTACAGCGAAAGAGCATGATACTAACTGATGAAGAGAAAGAAGTAACGGCTTATCATGAGGCAGGTCATGCGTTGGTAGCTATTAAAACCAAAGGTGCAGACCCAGTTCATAAAATTACAATCATTCCAAGAGGTCGTGCTCTTGGAGTGACAATGCAGCTTCCAATGGATGAAAAACATGGGTACACGCGTAACTATGTAGAAGGTCGTCTAGCTATATTAATGGGTGGAAGAAGTGCTGAAATGCTAATTTTTAACCAGATGACTACCGGTGCTGGTAATGATATTGAGCAGGCAACTCAAATTGCTAGAAAAATGGTCACTGAATGGGGTATGAGTGACCTTCTGGGGCCTATGACATTTGGAAAGAAGAACGAAGAAGTATTTCTTGGAAGAGAAATACAGTCCAGTAGAGATTATAGTGAAGTCACCGCAAGAATGATAGATGAAGAAATTTCTAGAATTGTAAGAGAATCCCAAAGGTTCGCAGATGAAATCTTACGGAAAGATATTGACATCCTTCACAGGATAGCCAAGGAACTGCTCAAATATGAGACTATTGATGCAAAAGATTTGGAAAAGATATTGAAAGGTGAAAAACTAACAAGAGCATTAAATGGTTCATCTCCTCAAAAAATGCAAAAAAAACCAAGGCGTCAATACACTAAAAGAAACAATAATAAAAGAACAAAAGCACAAAACTTGGATATTGAGAATAAATCAGATTCAAATCAGTCAAAACCAGCCAAAGACAAAAAAGCAGATATAAAAACCTAACTTAAAATAGTTTTTTATGATTGAATCTTTCCAAGACTGGTGTCTAAATCCAAAAAGAGAAACATTGGTTATGGGAATTGTCAATGTTACTCCTGATTCATTCAGCGATGGAGGTAAATTTTTTTCACCAGAAGTCGCAATAAGCCACGCATCTAACCTTATAGGGCAAGGTGCAGATATTATCGATATTGGAGGGGAGTCGACTCGACCTGGAGCAGAGCAGGTTTCTGAATCAGAAGAATTAAAAAGAGTAATTCCTGTTATTGAAAAAATACGTACTGATAATCCCACAATATTAATTTCAATTGATACTACAAAAGCATCTGTTGCTAAACATGCTGTCGAAGCAGGTGCAGATATAATAAATGATGTTAGTGGTTTATCATTTGATAACAACATGATAGGTATTGTTGAAAGCTTTAACATACCTGTTGTGATTATGCATATGAAAGGTAATCCTCAGAATATGCAATTGAACCCAGAGTATAAAGATATTGTTAACGAAATATTAGATTTCTTCAAGATGAAAATAACAATTGCAATCCAATCGGGAATTAATCGTAGCATGATTATTTTAGATCCTGGCATCGGTTTTGGTAAAACCGTTGAGCATAATTTTGAATTATTATCAAGGTTAAATGAATTTAATGTACTAGAATTACCAATTATGATTGGACCTAGCAGGAAATCGTTTATTGGTATTACTCTTGATCTTCCTCCAGAAGATAGGTTAGAAGGTACTGCAGCAGCTGTTTCAGCAGGCGTAATGAATGGTGCGAGTATTGTGAGAGTGCATGATGTTAAAAGTATGAAACGAGTTGTAAGGATTATAGAAAAAGTAAGGAATGTCTAATGACTATTTTCAAAGTTGGATTTCTAACTTTCAGTTTAATTGATTTAATAGATATTACCTTAGTTACTTGGGTTTTCTTTAAAGTATATCAATATTTTAAAGAAACCCGAGCCGGACAAATGTTAATTGGACTAGTGATACTTCTTATTTCTTCTTTCTTGTTTAATTCGTTTGGTTTGAGTGCAATGTCTTGGTTGGTTAACCAGTTCCAAACTGTTTGGGTTGTGGCATTTGTTATTTTATTTCAACCTGAAATTCGTCGCCTTTTGATTTATGTAGGCCAAACTAGATTTTTTCAAAGAATTTTTAAAATGGGTACTTCACGTTCTCTGGAGGCCATTGTGGATGCTTCGCTTCAATTATGTAATAAAAGATGGGGTGGCCTTATAGTGATACAAAGAGAAACAGGGCTTAGGTCTTACAAAGAAGCTAGCGTCCAATTAAAAGCTGAGGTTTCAACCCCATTACTGTTATCTATATTTAACCCAGAATCTCCGCTACATGACGGTGCGGTTATATTACAAAATACATTGATTGAAGCAGCTGGCTGTATTTTGCCA
>CENO01034093.1_pt1 | contig 11371 bp, 6 predicted proteins | sample 530271 | NCBI WGS metagenome assembly CENO01 (sample SAMEA2619857, study PRJEB7988) | marine metagenome | biome: marine biome (ENVO:00000447); feature: surface water layer (ENVO:00002042); material: "saline water (ENVO:00002010), including plankton (ENVO:xxxxxxxx)" | depth 5 m | reverse complement strand
TTGATTAAATTGAATACCATAATGTAAACCTGTGTTATCCTGATCAAAAATTACTGGACAAGTTGAATCACCCTCAATAGATAAACGACCTTCAACAAAAATACGTTCCGCACTTGGTAATTTTACTAAGGTACATGGTGCAATAATCAATTCATCAGAGATATCTATTGTATATGATTCAGTCAATTCAACTACACCACTCCATGTTGTTTGAGATTTCATTGACGTAGTAAATACATCATCAGAATTCATTTTATTATCTTGATTCATTGGAATAGAAGACATAGGTAATGTTAACATAATTACCAGCATCAAGATGCAGGGGAAAAACAACCTTGCCTCCTTATGCATAAACCTATGTTGATGGATTATACTTTTGAATGGTTCGTCTCATTGGGCAAATCATGTTTCTAACTTATCAACAGCAAGCAATAAGAAACTAGGGCTTTTGGCAAGTTCATGCCTGAGGCATTTGTTCTGTTCAAAACACTACCTGCAAGAGAGCGTGAAGTGTATCAATCACTTAGCAATCATGATTCAGTAGTTGAGGTCCATGCCTTATATGGGGAGTATGATTTACTGGTAAGAGTTAGTTCCGAAGATTCTGGAAAACTTTCAGGCATGTTGATGAGTGATTTTAGGCAAATTGACGGCGTCAAAGACACACAGACGATGATTGCTGTGGAGTACTAGGTGATACAATGGCAATTGGATTCGTATTGATTACTACAGAACCAGGACAGGAGAAATTAGTCCGAGGTAGGCTTGAAGAAATTGAATTGGTCACTGCAGGATGGATGCTGTTTGGCGAATATGACTTGATTGCGAGAGTTCAAGCAGACGATGAATATGACCTAACACGTTGTATTGTTGAAGAGATAAGACCAATGGAAGGAATTGTTGACACAAAAACCTTGATCGGCGCTGAACTTTAGAATTGAGTATGAAATAAACTTTCTAATTCTGCGCTAACTTTCCCACATCCAGCTTCTCTAAATTTCATAAGTGATTCTCGTAACGAAGATTTACTGGTAGCTGAGTAAATTTTGGAGTGTAGTAACCACCATCTTGCTGAATATCGAATTGAAGTTTTGGAGCGAGTGAATACATCCGGATTAGTCAATTGTTCAAATCTCATTTTTGCAACATCAAAATCATGTTCAATCAATACTTCAGCAAACCTCAACCTCAAAGATTCCGACATCAACAAATTATCGATATGATGACAATTAGCATCAACGATTTCACTAACTTCGCTAAGAGTTATTATTCCAGAAATATAATTTGAAATCGCTTCTTTAGTACGTAAATTCACAATTATCGAATCATCTATCGAACCAACTCCAATCATTGAATGAATAATGTCTTCACCCTTAGCAAAATCAAAATCGGCCATAGCAATAGAATGTTTAATCATAGAAATTGCAACAATAATGGATTGACGTCCTTGGTCAATTTCCTTTAGGTCTATTTGCTTAAGGTATTGTTCTACTTGGTCCCTTGAATTTTGCTTTATTGGTGAAGATGGTAATCTATCCTCCAAAATCTGGCTGGCTAATGAAATAAGTAATCGTGCCCGCCCCAAAGGAGATTTTTGGTCAAGTAATTCGCTTAATTTTGATTCATAGTCTGCACTCCTTCCTTCAAGTTGAGCTAAATTAAACTCCATTTCCAACAACTCATTGCCTTCAAGCGAGGTGAGATTTTTACGAATTATCGATGGTTCAAACCTAAATGCTGCAATCTTGGATTCTAGATATTTCAAATTATTTTGCCCACTATGTTGTTCTATTGATTCAGCAACGATTGTTGCTAAAGCGGCTGAATTTAAATTATCTATTGATTCAATTTCAATCGATAATTGGGTAATAAATTCTGTCAAATTCGAGCGAGAAAGGTGATACAAATAATTCTCAATTGCTCCTTTTGACTTTTGTAATTTCCAATGCTGAGCCAAGAACTCGTGGGCACTAAGCCTCTCATCTGCTTCAATATTATTGCGAGTCACATTACGAATTAGATGTTGCAACTCAAACAAGTTTTCATCCCAGCGAACCAAGTTTTGTTCATCTAACAAATCTATATCCGATTCTACAATAGAATTTTCTGCCTTCATCATGATTGGTTCTAATGAAAGATGCAAAATCATATGCTTTTGTTCATCGGAAAGCGCATTAAGAACTACATTTTCAACATATTTGATCACGTCTGTTGATGATTCCGGTATGCTATATTCTGGTTGATACAATTTGAGTGCCAATGGATGATGCCCTAAACTATTCACAATCTTTTCACGTTCAGCAATTGTTATTTCTTCCCCCAGCATGTCACAACATGATTTCAAATCTAAAGCATCCAATTTGAAATTCTTAAAGTTCGGGAATAAATCTGATGTTTCTCTAGAGATAAATATCATTCTAATTTCTTCTGTGTTGGTTAATTTGTTTACCATTTCCTGTACGGATTCTATATGTCTATGGCTGATTAAATTGATATCATCAATAACCAATAAATCATTGGAAGGTTGAATCATATGACAGATTGCATCAATGTCTTTTGGAACCATTTCATCTGGATACCATGAGGAAACTATCGAATAGTAATCCGAAAATTGATCTGCAACAGCCCATCTAACGTCATGTTTGTCAGTTAATTCTCGACACAAACTGAGGGTAAATACCGATTTGCCGATTCCCGGCATTCCAGTAACCACAAGTGAGTTATTCTTTAGAATCTCTTGACATTCAATCATCTCATCTTCACGGCCAAAAATTTCTGAAACGTTTGGTGGGCTACCATAGATTATGCTTTGTCTCTCTGGTTTCATGAATTCAGCATCGCTTTGACCAACAAGCAATCTACCATTACTGGTAATGTGATATACCTGTCTACGCCTGTTACCTCCACCAATAACATGAGCCATGCGTTTGGAAATCAAATCATCTTGCTCCAATTTGGTTAGTGGAACATTAAGAGCGGAACGAACCACTCCGATGCCTTCCGCAATGCCTGGCAGAGAAATCTCTCGACTTACATCCCAAGATTTTTCCAAACTTTCCGGGTGTTTGCTTAACCAAGCAAGAATCCGGAGTTGGGCTTTAGAAACCATCTTTCCCAGCCTTCCGAGACAATATTAGTTATCAATTACATTGTTTTTTGTTCAACAAAGACTGATGGTTGCCCTTTTGAGTATTGACCTAAAGGGCAAAGCATGCCCGTCAGGTTAGAATCGGTGGATTTGCCGAAAAAACCTGGCGTTTACCTATTCAAAAGCAAACAAGGTAGAGTATTGTATGTTGGCAAGGCAACCAAATTAAATGAACGAATACGATCGTATTTTTCTAGCAACCCTGACCGTGCAATGATTCCGGAATTGGTTCAACGCTCTGATGACATTGAATGTATCATTACCGCCACCCCTCATGAAGCATTGATTCTTGAAAGACAGTTGATTAGAGAACATAAACCAAGATATAATTCAATGCTGAAGGATGATAAGTCGTTCCCATATCTTGCAATTAGTGCTGATAAGTTGCCAAGAATACTATACACAAGAAGACCGCCAAAGGATGCAGAGATTTGGGGGCCTTTCCCAAATGCTGGTGCTGCTAAGCAAGTAATGAAATTACTAAGACGTGAATTTGGCCTTAGAGATGATAGAAATAACATTCCATTTGGCTATGTAGACAGTGGTTCTGATGAAGACTACCGGCAAAGAATCAGTGCAGTAAGACAGATTCTAAACGGTAATGCCACGAAATTGATTGAAGAATTAACTTTGCAAATGGACATTCACTCAAGTGAATTAGAGTATGAAAAAGCAGCAAGAATTAGGGATTTGATCAAAGCGATTAGAACCACTACTAGTCAACACATTGTATCGAGCAAAGTGTACAGAAATTGTGATGCGATTGGTTTTGCCAGTGAAGGAGACTTAGCAGCTATTGTCGTTTTACACGCAGATGATGGTGTGGTAAAAGGACAGGAATCATGGCAAATGATTCATCGAGGAGATATTGGTGAAACTGTTTCTATGTTTGTTGCTGATCATTATGCAAACCGTTGCCCGCCTAAGTTATTGATTACCCCCACGCCACTGTTTGAAGGCGTAGAAGACTGGCTGCAAACTCGTCGCGAGTCTGCGGTTGAAGTGAGGAATCCTTCACGCGGTGATTTCGTAACCTTACAGAAATTAGCTGCTCAGAATGCTGAAATTCAACTCATTCGATTTGTCAATAAAGCGAGTGGTTCATTAGAAAAACGGGCAGCAGACGACGGTGCAAAACTGCTAGAAATGACACAATTGAATCACATAGTTTGTTTTGACATGGCACAAATACAAGGTGCCCAAAGAGTAGGTGCAAGCGTATGTTTCAAAGATGGAAGACCCTACAAAGATGAGTACCGTAAATATACTGTTAAGGGTGAACAATTAGATGATTTACGTATGATGCGCGAAGTTGTAGAACGGTGGATGAAACGACAAACGGAATGGCCAGATTTATTACTACTCGATGGCGGTAAAACCCACTTAGAAATGATCACTAAAATGATTGATGATTCCGAATTCTCCGGTAAGTTTGCTGTCGCAGCATTAGCAAAACGAGAAGAAACAATACATCGAATAGACAAGGAACCTTTGGTTTTGGATAGACGTGGAAGAGTATTAATTCACGCTAGGGACGAAGCACATAGATTCGTTAATTCCTTCCATCGTCAGCGTCGAAGTAAGAACAAATTTTCGGACCCATTGGAGAATGTTGCTGGATTAGGAGCGAAAAAATTTCAAACTTTAATTCGTCATTTTGGTGGTCGAAAAGAAATCTTACACGCTAGCGAAAAGGACATCAGAACGGTACCTGGGATTGGTTCTGCGTTAGCAAAACGTATTTTTGACGCCATTAATAACTAATCAAATCGTTCATCGCCTAAATCAATCATTGGAGGCGGCGCGTTGGTTGAAAAATCTTCGAATTGTTGTAATTCACCGTGTAATCCTTCACTCTTGAATCCTTTAAGATCGGCAAACTCACTATCACCAATTGCTACTTTGCTCGCTTGTTGTGAGGCTTGGGCTTTACGTTGTTTCTTCAAACGCTTTTTCCTTCTACGTCTACGAATGAATAAACCAAGTAACAGTACAACAAATGTTGGATAAACCCAAAACTGCATGAATAAGTATAACCATGAAACTTGGATTCTAAATGAAATTGTATCTTCAAATTCACCATCTGGAATATTGTAAGTTATTTTTTGCCGCCCACCTACTTCTGTAATTGTTAGATATCCTCCCTCGTCCTCTACATCTTCAATCGTTATACCTCTAGGCAAAATTACCGAAACTGGACCATTAAGTGTTAAATTATACTCTTCGGCAATTGAGGTGTTTCCACTAAATGATATTGAGGTTGCTTCTCCATCAGGGTTTGGATAAGTGATACCACTGCCCGAAACAAGGCCATTGGTTAGTGACGAACCTAATAATTCAGCAGCATTGACCATTGGGTTTACGATTAATCCTCTAAAAGCGTTAGCAAAGAAATTCATTTCTAGACTGCTGGAATTACCTTCCATCAATTCTCCAAAGTCTCCATCTAATTCCAATTTGAATTCAACTTCTGGAATCTTAACGCTGAGCGTTATTGGTTCATCATCTCCGATATTCTGATCTAATCCAGTTAGTCCATCGACTTTGGTATTTATTTCAAATCCACTCAAATCAACTTGCCCAAATGGTGAATCCTCTGCATCGGGTAATTCTGCACCGCTTTGTTGAATAAATTCAGTGATCATTTCACCAATATCAACTGAAAAGTCGGTCAAACCCTCTGGGGTAAAAATTAGTGATAGATTTTCATCACACACTGAATAATCTTGCTCATCACTACATATATTTCCAATATTGTCAAACGTTTTCGGTTCTGCTAATCGACTGGCGATATCCAATCCAACACGTACCAAATCAGAGGGTGCTGCCTCAAAATTTACTTTGGTTGAGCCAGATTGATTGATTTCTTCTAGTGGAATAATTACTCGATAAATTGAGACTTCAGCATCGAGTGCAAAATCCATAGACACAGATTGCGACCATTCGTTGATTCTCAACGCCGAAATGTCCAATTCAATTGCACTACTGATACAGGTTCTTTGGACAGTTGTACAAACTACATTCATGTCTTCATCCCTAATTTCATTGCGCCAATCATATGGGTCAGTGCCAGCCAATGAGATTTCAATATCCGAACTTACTCCAAGTGTCTTTTGGAAAACTAAACTGTCATTGCCATCAATGGTTCTTACCCAATTTGGCAGTATAATCTCTAGCGTCAATTCAGCTGGAGGCAAATCTTCAGGAATCACTGAATCAAGAAAATCTCCTGGCAAGACACTCTCAATCGAAATACCGCTGTTAAACAAGTTTCTCAGATCACTTTCTTGAATCACATCAACATATTCTAGCAAATCACCATCGTCGAAATTATTCTTCAAAATGTCTAGCAAACTACCAGAAAATGGCTGGCTAGTAGAGCGTAAAAACACAGGATATTCACTAGTCATTGCAGAAGTTCCACGTAAACAATAATGCAATTCTTGCCCTGGCGAGGCAATCTCGGTACATCCTGTTGAGTGAGTATAATTGAGTCCGCCCGGAATTTCTAAGCCATCAGCCAAACTGTCTGAAACCCAGTATAGTGGATTCATTGTAATCGTATCATCTGTACCAACCGAATCAGAAATTCCACTAGCGATATCATTGATAGGAAATGCTGAGGTGAATGAATCAAGTGGAACTAAGCCATTGTGATATGCTAAACGAATTCCATCTGAAGTGACTAGAGGTAGAGTCGCAGATTCAGAAATATTAAGCAGTGAAATACCCCAATCATTCATTATGCTGTTATTTAGGTAACTTATTCCAGCAACGAAATCAATCGATGCTGCTGATTCATCTCTCAAGTCCAAGGTAACGCTTAGGTCAATCGCTTTTTCACCCTCTGGAATACTGACTGTATTTGTTCCAAATGAGCCATCTCTGTGCCCTAGCCTCACTGTTATTGGGGTTTCTACATCACCTGCACCCGTCGGTGCATCCAATAGGTCTACCTTCCACTCACCGGCGAAATAAGGAGGATTTCCTGCCCTTGCAGCAAGTGTCCCCTCGTCGTTGGTACTAACACCGACAATATCTGCATAATCTGGTGGTGTGAATGAATAGTAACCAACTGTTCCAGGTAGTGTCAGCAAAGTAAAGTCCGCTTCAATTTCTGCACCCATAACCAACATACCTTCAAGCGCTCTATCAATGTCTAAACCTCCAGAAGAGTCAAGACTAAAATTAGTATTAACCAAGTCAAGTACAAACGAAGAACCAATACATACTGGAGGGTAAAAGGCATTATTCAAGCCCGAATTCTCTCCGCCATGTACGGAGTCTGTGCTTGGATCAGTGGAACAAGTTATTGTAGTGCCTTGCTGAATGTACTCGTTTGTGTAATCTGTGGTTTGTTGTGTTACAACACCTATTGTTTCTAATGCAGTCTCCAGTGCATCATCTAATTCTGATTTTAACTGATCTCTTACTGTTGGAGTTCCCGGTCCATTTAGACTTATATCCATGAAATTTCTAAGTAAATCTGCTGGTGCGCCATCATTAGAATCCAAACCATCATCTTCTAAGGAATCGTCTATTGCTGGGTTATTGTTGAAACCTAGCTTTTCACGGTCAAACTCGTGTATTGCCCATACTATATCCAATTCTATTGTATTTCCATCAACCAATTTGAAATCATATGTACCGTTGATCCAATCTTGTTGACTTTGTGTCAAATCATGTGTAGGATTGTAATCATCACAAAATCCACTCCAATCCTGGCAAGTATCCATGCCATTTGCTGCAGCAAACGGAGCAAAAACATGCATCGTCAGCATTGCCACCATGAATGGAATAACCAAACCCATCCTTTTCGAGGCAGTCGTACACACTCCCGGCATAGATGAGGCTATGACAGTGACATTGAAATTCATTCCCCTTGTGGATTTATCATGACTGGAGGAGTTAATCATCAAAATGATGGTTTCTCCATAGTGGTTGACAAATCTATCGCATCAGTTATTCATCAACATCTTGAGGATGGAGACTATATCAATAATGACTATGTAATCAAGGATTTAGGTCAACAAATCGCAATACCAGTAAAAAATCCAGACATGATTACCAAATTGGATTGGTTTGATGAAAAAATATTGCACTTTGAGACTATTAAATTTGAAGCAAAAAAATCAAACAAAACCCCTGCGCAAGAGATTGTATCTAGAATAGAACAATTATTGTTGAATAACTCACTAAATCTTAGCGAAGATATGAGGTCTTGTCTCCCTAAAAAATGGGAATTGTTCAACGATTTAGCAATCCTACCAAGTGGCGCTTTAGAATCAAAACAATGGCATGATATCTGCTCTGAAAATGAGGTTTTGGCCAAACAGATTTGGCATATTATTGCTAACTCTCTAAAGGTTTCAAGAATTGCCCGTCAGTCTGAAATTGCTAACGATAAACTACGTTCTTCACAAGTCAAAATGATTCTTGGAGATTCTGGCGAAGTAGAATTTGTCGATAATGGAGTGAAATTTTGGCTTGACGTGACAAAGGTAATGTTTTCTTCGGGAAATGTGACTGAACGACACAGAATTGGCGATATGGACATGACTGGAGAAGTTGTCGTAGACGCGTTTTCTGGCATCGGATACTACACATTACCAATGTTAGTCCGTTCAAAGGCCAAACATGTCTACGCGTGTGAATTAAATCCAAATTCAATTTATGCGCTGACTAAAGGCGCTGAATTAAATGATGTTACTGATAGATTAACGATTATTGAAGGAGATAATCAAATTACCCTGAAAAATTTGTCCAGCATGGCAGATAGAGTTCATTTAGGAATTCTGCCATCTTCAGAGAATACTTGGCATTTGGCAATAAATTGCCTGAAACAAAGTGGCGGCATAATACATATCCACATGAATGTAAAAGAAAAAGAAATAGATTCATTTGTCAATTATTGCTTGGAGCAATTAAAGCAGTATGCCGACCATCGTGGTTTCAAGAATATTCAACTAGAACACGTAGAGAAAGTGAAATGGTATGCTCCACACATTAGACATGTCGTTATCGATGTAAGTGTCAAATGATTATTCAAAAGAGCCTGGCGGTGGTGGCCCAACTGGTCGTTGAGCATCGCCTTGTTCAGCTTGATTCAGCATCATCTCATCGCTCTTTGTAACCCATTTTTCTGGTTCATTTGAACGAGCTCTAACTTGTTGAAATACTAACAAGGCAATTCCAGCAAAACCACAAAACAAGATTATTCTGAATATTAAATCAAACCATGAGTCCATGTTGGAGTTGTTTGGAAAGGCATCATAATAATTTGCTATCCCGTCGCCATCTGAATCATATTTTGCCTTTGAGTCCTTTGGGAAAAGGTCGCTGTTGTCGCCCAATCCATCGCCATCGATATCACTCCATTCTGCCCTATCATCAGGAAACGCGTCCTTGTTATCACCAACACCATCGACATCTCTGTCGTAACACTCTGTAGGGTCTAGCGGCCACACATCTTCATTATCGCCACAACCATCTAAATCACTGTCAAGCCATTCAGTAGCGTCAAATGGAAAAGCATCGGAGTTATCTCCTACAGTATCTCCGTCGCTATCATTCCATTCTGAAGGATTACTCGGGAAAACGTCCGAATTGTCACCGTATGTATCATTATCAAAATCGCTCCATTCTAACGGATCTAACGGAAAAATGTCGGAATTATCGCCATAGCCATCACCATCTGTGTCACTCCATTCATCGAAATTATCTGGAAATGTATCTGTACCATCTGAGAAACCATCGCCATCTCTGTCAGGACATCCTTCTGGAGAGATAGACAATCCGAATATAGTTGGGCAAGCATCTCGATTATCGCCAAACCCGTCGTCATCATAATCCAACCATTCGCTTACATCATTAGGGAATTTATCGAAATTATCGCCAAAGCCATCACCATCTGTATCATTACATTCGGTTTCATCATATGGGAACTCATCAGAATTATCTCCGCAGCCATCTAAATCACTATCTAGCCATTCACTTGGATCAAGAGGGAATTTGTCGATTCCATCTACTACTCCGTCCCCATCGGTATCTTCATCATAGATGTCAGTACCAATTTCTGCTTCATCGACATTGTCAAGTAAATCTCCATCGATATCTGCATCTTCTGAATCAGCACAACCGTCATTGTCAAGGTCATTAGCATGGATGCCAAGCAATCCTTTAGGACAGTTATCCTCAATATCCGGTATCGAGTCATTATCATCATCTAAATCAACATCATCTGTACAGCCATCTGAATCATGGTCGTTTATTTGTTCACTAAATGGACACGGGTCAATCGCGTCGTTTAAGCCATCATTATCAGAATCTCGCTGTTCAGCAGAACAGCCATTCTCATCTACACTGGAGCCAATTTGAGTATTTGGGCAAGTATCAACACCGTTATCCACTCCGTCTTCGTCATCATCTAATTGTTCCCAAGAACATCCATCACTATTTGGCAGCTGATTATTTTCAGTCCACGCGCACAAATCAATGGAATCGATTATGCCATCTCCGTCGGTGTCTGGAGTGCCAATTGATTGAATGGCAAAATATGAAATGAATTCATGCATTACTCTGGTAGGATGTGCCTTATCAAAAAACAAAAACTCATCTGGATTTTGCGCAATGGTTGAAGCGCTATTGCAAATTGGTAGCGGTAGCAATGTGGCAGATGCACTGCATGCTGAATCCTGTGTATTGGTTATCCCTAATGCCAAACTATTATCCACGATATCATTGAATAGCGACCATGCGTCAATATAATGCACCGTTATCGATAACTCAGCAATTAGATTATTGACTAAGTTTGACAACTTGTTATTGTATGATATTACCTCTGCAGCAATGGTATTCTGCTGACTTTGACTTCTACCAAGAATCTCTGGAGTTTTTTCTAGTGGTGGAAGATTGGGGATGATGAATTCTCTAGCACCAGCGGCTTCCAATTGTCTAATGTGTGATTCCATATTGGCTACTATAGTATCTGAATTAGCCGTACCATACAAAAAATCATTACCTCCCGCCCATAGTGATACCACCTCATTTGTGCTAATTGAGGATTGAACATTTGCCAAATAATTGGATATTTGAGTGCCGACATTTGGCAGTAATACATAGGAGAAGCCTTGACCTGTTTGCGAACCGCCAAATGCACGATTATCGCCTTGTTCGCTGAGTGAGCCAACAGTGGTTTTTACTCCATAAGCCTGTGAAACATAT
>CENO01042632.1_pt1 | contig 11404 bp, 9 predicted proteins | sample 530271 | NCBI WGS metagenome assembly CENO01 (sample SAMEA2619857, study PRJEB7988) | marine metagenome | biome: marine biome (ENVO:00000447); feature: surface water layer (ENVO:00002042); material: "saline water (ENVO:00002010), including plankton (ENVO:xxxxxxxx)" | depth 5 m | reverse complement strand
GGAGTGACAGTATTAGCTCTTGCTATGCTGGGTGATAGCAAAGCCAGAACTAGAAGTAATTTCTTCATTTTTGTTCTGGTTTTTTTACCATTGGGCAATTTGTAGGTGTCTTGCTACCGCCATTCTTGCCAGTAGTCAATCCAAAAGTTGCCAACGCGCCCGTAAATACGCTGGCTACGAAAGTGATATCTGAGTTACCAGATTTTTTAACCATAGGTATATCAACGTAGTTCATTGTAATAATAAACCCAGACCAGACAACTACGCCTAATCTAACTAAAGTTCCTAAGACCTCTAGCTGATGTTCTTTTTCTTCGCCTATGTCTTTTAGTTTACCTATCAACCCTTTCTTAGGTTGCTTAGTTTCTTCCATGTGGTTTTTAGTATTGGTTTTAATGCAGTAACAACCCATTTAAAAGCTGCTGTAGCTGTAAGGGTGGCTGCTACAGAGACAACCGCAGTTGTCCCAGCCGTTACTAATATTTCGTTTTCCGGGACAGGCATTTTTATATCTGTAAACGGTATGTCTACTTTTCTTATACCCGTTGCTTCCGGTTCATCTTTTGCCTCTGCCTGTACTCCTTCTGGAGCTTCTAGATCGCTAGGCGGTACCACCATAGGAATGTATGATGGCACGTCTGCTGTAGGTAAAGGTATAGATATTGTTTCTATTGTTTGTATTTGTGGAATTACTATGGTGGGTATTTCCATTAGTCAGCAGCTTCGGCTGTATTTCCTTCTGCTACCCACTCAAGGTACTTTCGGTAATCTCTGTTACCTTCATCAAATGGAATAGCCATCCCATCAGATTTTCTAAGAACTGTTGGAACTGGTGTTCCATCTGGTGTTTGCATTAATTTATAACTCATAATTCTGCATCCGCTTTGTAACCGCCAATTCTCATACCGTATTTTGTATCCCAATAATTTGAAATAGTAAAGTGATCTCTAAAAACACTGGTATGGTAATTATCTCTATTATGTGTAACACTACCACCAGTCGAAGTCCAGATTGTATGTTTGTTACCTGTATTACCATCGCCATCACTTGTATCAAGTGAAGGTGTTGTTCTCATTTCTGTAGGAAAACTAGCACTGCACCATATCCAATTACCACCTGATACTTGATAACCAGAGTAATGAAGTGCTACTCCAGAGTAACCGTCAGAAGTATCATATCTGTGAGATACAACGCAATATCTGTGGCATAAGGTAAGCTCTTGACCAAACGATCTGTGTTCAAAATCTGTAGCATGATCTGAAACCTCAAGTTGAACTCCTGTAAGATAAAACTCATTATTGGTATTATCCATAAAGTTATCTTGACCTGTGACTGCCCTAAAATATCCCCCATCAACTGTCCAAGTATTTATAGCTGATCGTACATCATCTGGACCAGAAGCTAATACCCATGTAATTGTTATACCAGTATCAGCACTATTTCTTATACCATAAGTTGAATCTGTATCACCAGCAATCGTAAAAGAAAATCTTTGCCATGTTGATGTAGGAGTAAAAGATTTAAGTACAGTTTTGGTAGTTCCATCATTTCTAGCGTAGAACAAAACTAAAGAATATTGATCGCCACTATTTTCTGTAGCTGTTTTTGCATAAAAAGATATAGTCAGTGATTTTGCAGAAGATGTACCGTAATTTAAATCTTGGGTATCTTGACCTTCCGCTTGGTATCTTATAGTAACATTACCACCAGCAGTCGGTGTGTTAGTTGAATCAGGTGTAACTTTGTACGAATTTTTAAAACCAGTGGGTGCGTCTGATGCTTGAGTAACAGTGCAATCTCCATTAGCATTAGCTGTGGTAACGTGTTCAAATCTATCTAAGGTGTAAATTTGATTTGTACCACTAGGACTAAATGTTGTTCCTCTTTGAGAAACTTGCATTGCACCATTTATAATCTTGTTTCTATTAGGTTTATTAGTAATATTTGCAGTACACGTTCCATCGCTTGCCAACGTTATGGCATCGCTTGTTGCGGAATTGGAACGGATTCCGTCTACTTTTAATGTACTCATGGTCTATTAGGAAAAGTTACATTTTTAATAAACCCACCATCTAATTCAGGATTTGATGAAGCTGGTAAGTCTCTTAATTTTTGACGGTATGTTTTCCAAGCTTCCGATTCTGCAACTCCTGTTTCATTCGCTTTAGTAACAACCCAATCAGTTTCTCTTAATAAATTATCTCTATGTTCTCTAAGCCTTCTCATGGCTTCTCCATCTAATAAAGCTTGTGCTTTTGTTTCTACCTCTGCTTTTGTTGGAATCGTGCCAGTGTATATTTCCTTATTCCAAACTATATTTTCATAGCTGGGATCTCCTGAAATAAATAATGCACCTGAAGTGTTTCCTACTAAGTCGTAAGCTGCTTTCCAAATAAAATCTGCTTTAGTCAAAGTCATTAAACATTCTCCAATTTATTGTCTACATGTATATCGAAATAATTATTACTTCCTGTTTCTGTAGATTGAGTTATATACAGTCTTAACGACTGAGTTCCACTAGGATCCCAAGGAATAATAACGGTTGATGGAAAATGTAAAACATATTGATTGTAAGTTTTTACATCAAAATATCCTCCCTCAACATTATAAGTTTTTCCAGTTTGATAAATCCAACCACCTAAATAACCATGACTAGCACTAGGAGAAGAGTGAACACATTGTACGGTCACTACAATTCCATAGACACTTGAACTATTACAACTAGCTACATTACCTAATGCCACATCGCCTGTTGTACTGTTGTAAGTTAAGCCAGAAGCTACAGTTTGTCGTACATGTGATGAAGATCCAACTTTAGGAGTAGATGCAGCTTCAGTAGTTGCTACAGTTGCAAAACTTAAGTTTGTAGAACCATCAGTTTTTAGAAACTGACCAGACGAACCGTCTGCATTAGGTAACTTAAAAGCTACTTCACTAGATGTAGGAGCAGATGTAGGTGGGTTAAGCGATACGCTGTTACCACCACTATGTTTTAATTTTATTGAACTCATTATGCATATTCCTCCACATATACAAAACCTGATTTACCAGCACCAGATTCGTTACTGTTAGGGTCACCAACAGCACCTCCTCCAGAACCATATGCCTGTCCATCTGAGGCATCAGCATTAAACGAAGAGCCATTACCTCCGCCACCCCAATAGGATGTACCACCTTTACCATACGCTGAACCGTATTGTGTGCTTTGTCCGTGGTTATCATGTCCGTTTGCACCTTCTCCACCGTTTAAATTAATATCACCACCAGAACCTACACCACCAGTTCCTCCTTTATTTGGACCGTGGTTTCCTTGTTTACCACCAGCTCCGCCAGTAGCAGAACAGTAAGAACCGAAAGATGAAGTTCCACCAGCATTACCATGATTATTAGAAGTATTAACGGCAGTACCTCCAGCTCCAACAGTAACTGTGACTGAAGAAACACTTGAGACATCTATCATTTTTATTGCAGTACCACCAGCTCCGCCAGCAGCACCAAAGTCACCACCAGCTCCTTCAGCTCCGCCTGAACCTCCACCACCTGTAACAAAAACTCTTATAGTTCTTATACCAGAAGGTTTAGTCCAAGTTGAGTTTCCAACCGTAGTAAATTGTTGCGTACTTTTTAAGCCAAATTGAGTTGTAAGACCTGTGATAGTACCATCACCATTTATTGTTATTGGCATAATTAAACTATTGTGTAAGTACTACCATTGCTGATAGTTAAGGTTACGTTGTTGTTTATTGTTATTGGTCCGGCACTCATTCCATTCGACCCAACTGGAATTGTGCGGTCTGCACTTATTGTTTGACTGTTTTCATATATTGCTCCGCCAGCAGTTGTAGAAGCTACACCTGTAAGGCTTGATCCGTCACCACTAAATGCTGTAGCTGTTAATGTACCTGTAACTGTAGCTCCAGAACTTGTAGTTTCAAATTTAGGATTAGCACTACCATCATGATATAGCTCTACGGACCCGTTATTGTTACAAACAATAGCATTTTCTGTAGTATTATTTCTAATTTTAATAGTACTATTACTTCTGATGAAAAGATTACCTGTACCAACCTCATCAATGTAGCTATTGCCTCCATCGTGATAGATTTTTAGGTCATCTGAATTTCCAAATGTAGCTTTTAGACCATCATCAAATCTAATTTTATCACTAACATCTATATTAACATTTTTGTTTGTTGTCCCAGAAGCTATAGTGAAATCACCTGTAATTGTATCTCCACCAGCTTTGCTAAATTTAGTTCCTACTGTCGTATTAACTGTTCCTACTGTTGTATTAAGTGCAGCTATATCTACACCGTCAACTGTTCCTGAGACTGTGATGTCTCCTGTTACATCTACACCAGCACCAACATCTAGGTTGCCAATTACATCAACTGTTCCACTAGAGTTAACAGTTAGTCTGTTAGCACTGTCAGTTGCATCTCTAATAATGAAAGTTCCATTCTCATTCATTATTGAGAAATCATCATTATTATTAGTATCTGTTAAATGTAAAACTGCGGTAGAACCTGAGATAGTAAGATCTCCTCCATTTGCAGTTATATCACTACCTGTAATATTTCCAGTAATACTAATATTTCCAGTGCCTTCTATACTATTACTATTTAAGTCAAGATTACCTCCTAACTGTGGTGTTGTGTCACCAACTACATCTGTGTTAACAGTGTTACCAGATGCTGCTGTAATACGCCCTTGAGCGTCTACAGTAATGCTTGGGATAGAAGTTGATGAACCATAGGTACCAGCAGTTACAGACGTATTAGCAAGTTGATCTGCACCAACTGCATCATCTGCTATATTAGATGTACCAAGTAAACCAGCACTTAATGTACCACTAGAGTTTGTTGTTAAAACACCGTTGTTTGTAAGGCTACTGGGAAGTGTAAGTGTATAACTTTGTCCAGCACTGTGAGGTGGTGACTTAATTTTAACACCATGACTCTGTGCAGAACAGTTTAGCTGTAGGGTACCATCGTTACCACCAGCTCCACGTATCTCTACTACACCAGTACCGTTAGGAGTTAGTTTTACGTTTCCGTTAGTTACATCAGTTCCTATGTTACCAGCTTCGATGTTATCTAGACTAGAACCATCAGCAGCTACGTCACGACCATCTACGTTACCAGTTACAGTAATGTTACCTGTTACGTCAAGTCCAGCACCAACATCTAGGTTGCCAGTTACGTCAACATGTCCATCGGTTGCTACCTGTAATCTATCAGCACCAACAGTGCCATCTCTAATAACAAATGTACCATTATTATTTCTTAGTATATAATCAGGATTATTATTTGTATCAGTAAAATTAATTGTAGGTAAAGCTGATTGTATTGTCTGGTCGCCAGTAAATGTGTTAGCACCTAAACCAGCCAAGTTACCAGTAGCTGTGACACCACCTTGGAATGTAGATCCATTGTGTACTCTTAGCTCGTTTGCAGTTGTATCAAAGTACAAATCACCAGCAGCTAGAGCATTACCACCACCGTCTGTTGAAGGGGCTGAAGATGCAACTTGGTATGTATCTCCAAAGTTATTTATAGAGTTTATGTTAGAAGCTGCTGTATTAACACTTGCTATAGAACCAGCAACTAAACCTATGTCAGTACCGTCTGCTGCTACTACGCCTATATCAGAAGCGTCTGCTGCAACAGCATTTATGTTTGAAGCGTTACTAGCTACAGCGTTAATATTTGTAGCGTTACTAGCTACGGCATTAATATTTGTAGCGTTACCAGCAACTGCTGTTACATTGCTGTCAATATTAGCAACTGCTGTTACATCACTATCAATGTTAGCTACTTTTGTTACGTTAGCACTATTACCAGCTACAGTTGTTACCTCTGTTGCGTTAGGTACTAATCTGTGAAATGTGTATGTGTGTAGTGTATTTGTAGATTCTACAATAAATCCAAACCCTGTAGGTATGGTTGCTGTTACACCAGTTATAGTAATGTCAGCATTATTAGCTAAGTTACCATTTTTTATAGTAAGTGTTGTACCACTAAGAGAAGATATATTAGCATCACTAGGATGTGGTAATTGTGCACTAGCTGCCTTGATACTTAGTACTGCTGCTGACCCTGCCTGACCCTGTGGGTTAGAGTTAGGAAAGTGCTGTTCACTATCTATAATATCAAAACCACCAACATCATTTACAATGTCAATAATTCTGTCATTAATAGCTGCGGTTGTAGCAATCGTAGTATCATTGTCAGGAAATGTCTGACCATCTTTTATTGTGTCGCCAGAACTTATATTAAAAAACCTAGCGTCAGCAGCAGCAGAAGTTAAGAATGAAGTGTCATTTGTAGTAGCTGATCCTTGCTCACTTGCAGTAATAACAGTTGCTCCACTTAATTTATCTGAAGTTATAGACCCAGCAGCATAGTGCTCATTATCTAAAGCACCAGCAGCTATATGTTCAGAGTTAACAACATCATCTTGTATGTTATCTCCATCTATTATATCATTAGCTAAGTGTACATGATCTATAGAACCATCTACGTAATGCTCTGAATTAACTGCATTATCTGCTAATTTAGTGCTATCAATAATGTCAGCTTCTAATTTAGCTCTTGTTACATTTCCATCAGTTATTTTGATTGTAGTAACAGCGTCGCTTGCTAATTCATTAGTAGTAATCTGTGAGGCAGCAATGTGTTGTGTATCAATCGAATCATCTACATAATGCTCAGAATCAATACTATCGTCAGCTATTTTCGTACCATCAACTGCATCAGGTCCTATTTTGGTGACAGTAATAGCACTATCTTGTATATCTTCAGTTTCTATCGGACGATCCTGTAATTCGTGAATCGCCATTAATGATTGTTCTTGGTTGGCGTTAAGATCAATAGCACGGATAGAAGAACCAGCAGCAAATACAGCTTTAGGATCTTCGTCACCGTTTGTTTTACCAACAGTTGTTTCTCTATAAACTCTAACACGTACACCTGATTTAGGTGCTCCAGAAGCTTCTTGTACAGAACTATCAATACTGGTATTGTTAAATTCTATATGAGTAGGATTGCTGACATTGTCAACAGTGTATTTAGTTGTCGCTTGTGTTACTCCATTAAGAGCAACTTTTACATCTTCAGTTTGTATGACTGGGAAAGTGTAAGTAAATTCCTTATCGGAACCATTAGGCGCACCTCCCCCATTGTCGGTGTATGTAATTGCCATTTAATTAATTAATTATTTAGGCATTTCTAGAATTTTATCTATTGTGCCTTTGTTTGCTTTTCTATTCTTTAATTTTTGATTTCTTTCCTCAAGTAACAATTTTTGGACGTCGTTATCTTTTTTAATGCTTGCCCAAGCTCGTTTCTTAGCCTTGTCAAATTCTTTTGCGATTCGTTTGTAGTGGGGGAATGATTTAGGTTCAACATCTGCTAATCCATTTTTACGATGCCATTGCATTTCTGCAAGGGATGTTTGCATGTTTTCTGACCTAGCCATTTTATCAAACGTAGCTAGTAAGTTTTGTTCTCCTATAGCTTTCTGAAACATTGACCTAACCTTTGGACTGTCAGATAAATCTGTTCCATCTGGAGCGGTATATGTAGAAGTTCTCATATCATAACCACTGTCAAATAAAAACTCTCTACCGGGAGAATAGTCTAAGTTAAAGTTAACAGGTGAAAACGCATTAAACATACGAGTTATAAAGTCGTGATCTTTAATAGGTCTACCAGTTAATATATCATATTTAATAGGTAATGGGTCTTTTGCTATGTTTTCAGTTATTAAGTTTCTATTTCTTATAGAACTTTGTAAATCAGAACCTAGCTCTCTTGTATATGGTGTTAGTACTTTACCTATCTCATTTCTAAGACCAGATAAAGGCACTGTGTTATTCATTAAAGAAGCAATAATTCTATTAGATTGTCCGGGTTGACCAGAAAATAAATCTACAAAAGATTGCATACCAGCTAAATAGGATTTACTTGTAACTGTACTTCCCATTGCCATAGCTAGTTTTAATAATCTATCTTCAGCCCATTCTTCACCCATTAATTGTTGGTGATCTCCTATGTCTCCTACTAATGCAAGTATTTGGTTGTATGGTTCAAAGGCATCATAGTTAACCCAGACGTCACCAAGTTTTATAGTTCTTGGTTTCCATCCCATGTCTAACCATGCTTGTCTTTGTTTTCTATCTGTTGGTCCATTACCATGTAAGTTACCACTAAGATACGCCATAGATGCCATACTTATAGCAGCAGAACCAATAGCTAATCTACCATTTTGTATAGCTTTAGCATTCATCAAATCTTGTGGAGTTCTAATACCATACTGTAATAAGTCAGCAAGATCATCTCCGGGTTTAGCTTTAGCTATGTCGTTAAATTCTTTAACAAAAAAGTTAAAACCGGGAGTATGTTTAGCAGTCAATGCTAATCCATTGACACCAGTTCTAGCAAATAGGAAGAAAGGTCTAGCCCATGGTGCTTCGTCAAATGCTTTAGCTAAGCTCTTACTAAAACCAGTTAGGTCTTGAGTAAGTGTAGCTTCTCTTCTACTGAAGTCAGCCATTTCGTCAGCTAAACTACCATCAGGTTTAAATATTTGTTGGTTAAATAAATCTTCTTGATTCTTAAAAAATGTTTGATCTAGGTTACTGAAGTTACCATCAGGTAATCTGTCAGCAGCAGCTAGAAATGCTTTTTCTCTAGCTCTAGCTCTACCTATCATTAGTGCAAAGGTATCGTCAGTAGCTGCCATAATCTTAGTAGAATATGTAAGAAGACTACTGTCATTTAAACCTCTAACCATGTTAGCTGTACGATATAATGCTTTATCTACTGTATTACCTCTTGTTTCTGCCCAATGTCCATACATTTGCCATTGGTCGTCTAGTTTATTTCTTTCTACAAATCTAGTTTTCATTGTAGATAAATCACCAGCCCAATAACTATTTAATCTTTTTTTAAAATATTTGAAAGATTCTGGAACCATCTCACGCATAGCATTAAGAGAAGCTAATGCAGCTCTAGTTATAGTTGCATCACCTTTCATTAGACCTCCCATAGCCATAGCCATAGGTCTGGTAAATGCTGCGGTAGATGTACCCATGATTGCGCGAACTGATGTTTTAGGTCCAGATAAAACACTATGAGTAAACATAGTACCCATCTCTCTTAAGAATGCACCAGTCTTTTTCTTATCGCCAGCAAATGTACCACCTCTCATTTTCTTACGCATAAATACGTCAAGATCATCTAGTGTGTGTACACCGTCAGCCATAGATATACCTTCAAATATAGTCTTGAATACTTCGTCACCATCTTGTTCGGTAGTCATTTGTAGAGCTACACGGAACGCATCTATACTATTCTGTACTTCTTTATCAATCTGTTCTGTAAACTCTTTTCTTGATTTTCTTAATCGTGAATCACCTATCTCTGCAAGTTGTTGAGATGCTTCTGCACTAGATATTTTTCTAAGTCTTAGACCAGCTATTAGTTTTTCAACCATTTGTTGAGCTGGACCATCAATATCTTTTAGGTCAGCTATGTCAGCTAGTTCTCTAGCAGTAATACCAGCGTCTCGTATGTCATTAAACAGAGATGTGTTTACCATATCTAAGGCTTTGATGTACATAGGTTGCATGTACTCACCAACTTTCTTACCAGACTTGTCGTATATAGGTCTTTGTTTTTTAGTAAACTTTTTAAAGAATTGTTCAGTAGTTACTTCACTTGTGTTTCTACCTTCGTAAACTGCTCTAAACATATCAAGATCTTCACCAATACTATCTTGTAATGTTTTACCTTGACTTCTAGCAGTAGCTTCTAGTTCCTTAATAAATCCTTGACTTCTAAAATTACCTAAAATTTCTTTTATAACTTTTTCAGTTTCACCTGTACCTTTAGACATTCTATCTATCTGAGTATTAGAAAGCATAGAACCTGTACTACCTTCTTCTGCACCCCATTCTTTTTTCATACGTTTTGCAGATTTGTTTACATCAGAAGCTGTACTGTTAGAAGTTGTAGCTCCTTGCCAAGGGTCAGCAATAGGTTCGTTCTTTGGTGCTCTAAACCCAGAGTCTTTCATCTGAGATTTAGCTTGTTCTCTTTTTTGTACTTCTATACTTTCTTTCCTTGAACCAGTAAACTCTTCAAACTTTGCTCTAATTGCAGCCACGTCTTCTCCTGCTGCTGCTTTTAGTTCACCTCTAGCATCATATACTCTTTTTACTGCATCAGTAATAGGTTTTACATCTTCTTTTAATGCAGCACCTAATTCACCTCTAGCATCATATACTCTTTTACCAGCATCAGATATATTAGTTGCAATAGGTCTACCTACCTCTACAGCTTCACCAGCAAGCATTTTAGCTAGTGGTGTCATCTTAAATATAGTTGCATCAAATACAGCACCTATACCCATACCTTCAACAATATGTCTTAGTTTATTTAAAGCTGGGTGGTCTGTATCTTTTGTAGCTAAAGCTGAATCAAGCCATGGATATTTTTTAGCTATAATTCCTGTTAAGTTATCAGTTTCTTCGTTTTTAGAAAATAAATCATATTTTAAACCAGCTATGGCACCCTGTTTTAAGTGAGCTGCTAAACCAGCACCTTTAGCAAGTTTACCGGCACCACCTGTTAAAGCAATAGTACCAACAACATCTGTAGCACCTCTAACTAGACCACCCCACCATGTTTTAGTTTCAATAGGGTCGCCGTCACCATACATAAACTGGTCCCATTCTGTTTGATATCCTTCTTCTGTCTTACCTTCTTCCTCCATCTCGCCATTGAAAAAGTCAATAACTCTTTCTGGAGCAGTGATGATGTTAGAAGCTATGTCTCTAGCACCAGCTCCTAAACCTATTAAAGTATCTTCAGCATAAAGTTGTGCTGTAGATTTTTCTTTTGGTTTAGCTTCTTCAGGTACAACCTCTTCAGGTTCTTCCTGTACTGGGTCTACTATACCATTTTCTATATCAGCAGCCTGTATGTTTTGTACTGCCTTTTGTGTGTCCTCTTCGGACAAACCTGTACCAGAAATTCCTATTTCTAGCGTAGGTTCAAATTCTTCATTCATAGTTACCACGGTAATTATAGCCTATGGAAAGGCTAGTAATCCGCAGTTACTGGTCCTTTCTCATTAAGCCTTTTTTGTTATAAATAGAAGTTTTTACGTTCTGTTCACCCTGTCCTTCGTCTTCGAGTCTAGCTCTTGTTATACGAGAACGTGTAGGGAATTTGTAAATAAGATTTAATATTTTATCGTTTTTCGTGTTTTCTTTAGGTGTTATATCTACTGGCTGTTCTCCGTAAAATTGAAGTTGCGAGTTAGCTAAGTCAATAGGATTAACTCCCATTCTCATAGCTAGGTCACGATAATAGTCTGGAATGTCTCTAGACTGTTT
>CENO01117553.1_pt1 | contig 11423 bp, 7 predicted proteins | sample 530271 | NCBI WGS metagenome assembly CENO01 (sample SAMEA2619857, study PRJEB7988) | marine metagenome | biome: marine biome (ENVO:00000447); feature: surface water layer (ENVO:00002042); material: "saline water (ENVO:00002010), including plankton (ENVO:xxxxxxxx)" | depth 5 m | reverse complement strand
AGTCGATAATTTTTTACTGGTGCTTTTATGGTCATAAGGTTTCTAGGATCTAGTTAACATTTTTTATAACCTCTCCACCCTTCATAACAAAATCAATATTTTCCAAAACAGCTATATTCTCGAGAGGATTTTTTTTTGTCGCAATAATATCAGCATAGTAACCTTTTCTAACTGAGCCAATCTCGTCTCCCCAACCCATGTATTTAGCAGCTACCGATGTGGCCGACTTAATCGCTTGCATTGGTGTCATACCAAACTCAATCATAATAGAAAATTGTTTTGCATTCTCGCCATGAGGATAGACTGCTGCATCTGTTCCAAAAGTAATTGGAACACCTGCCTTGACTGCTTTTCTGAAAACTTGCCGCTGTGCATCTGTTGTTTCATTCATTTTTCTCATGAACTCTTCTGGCCAGCCTTGCTCTTCTCCGACCGCTTTAGCATGGCTACCATTGTATACATCCATTGAAAAGACAACACCTCGCTCTGCAGCCAGATCAATTGCCTCCTGATCGGCCAAGGAAGCATGCTCAATTGAGTCTACCCCAGCGAATATTGAATCCTTAATTGATTGTGCGCCATGGGCATGTGAGGTGACTTTGATTCCGGCTTCTTTGGCAGCAGAGACCACTGCGGCTATTTCCTCTGGTGTCATCTCAGGCGCACCAGGAATACCATCGAAAGCGAGCACCGCACCGGATGCCAATATCTTTAAAAAATCTGCTCCTCCATCAATGGCTTTTTTTGCGTTATTTTTAAACTCTTCGGCATTATTAGAAACACCCAATCTTACGTGCGGCGGAATATCCTCTTCAGGAAAACCAGGAATCAAAAGATCGCCTCCACCACCAGGAACTGTGAGGTAAAAACCTGCTTGCTGAATTCTTGGTCCAATCACTTCACCATTATTTATTCGATTACGGAGATTCAATGCAGACCAAGCTATGTATGATCCCACGTTTCTCACCGCGGTAAATCCGGCATTCAAGGTAGTCTCCGCGTTCTTATTTGATATTTCTATGACTTCTTCTTCAGTCATCGTGAAATAGACGCTTAAATCTGCTGTATCCCCGGCTTTTTCTGTGATGTGTGTATGAGTATCAATTAATCCAGGTAGGCAATGATACTCAGATAAATCTAATATTTGACGATTATCTTGCAAGCCCCCTTTTTGAAAATGTCCAACACTCTCGATTTTGTCATTAATGATGGTGATTAACTGATTCTTCTTGATATCATTATCAATACCGTCTATTAAACTTCCACAGAAAACAGCTTTTTTTTGAGCGGCATAACTTTTCTCATCGAGTGCTTCCCCATTTGCTCTGGAAGAAAATAACAGGATCAACAACAAATGAATTATTAGGGAAAAACTTCTCATAATTGAGTGATATCTCCATGCACAACATTTCCGTCAAAAAGGGTTAATAGTACATTGGTTTCAGAGATTTCAGCACTTTCAATTTCAAAGAGATTCTGATCAAGGACAGCCAAATCAGCATACTTACCAACCTCAATGGATCCTGTTAGATTCTCTGATTTATTAACAAATGCAGCATTTATCGTAAAGGCATCAATTGCTGTCTTTAGATCGATGCTTTGTTCGATATTAAGAGGAACATCTTGCTCCGAATCAACAGGTTTATTTTCAAGTGCCGTAATTTCAGAAGCACTTTGTCGGGTAATAGCTGTTTCTATCTGATGAAATGGATTAGCTGATGTTACACTCCAATCACTGCCGAAGGCGATTAAAGCACCTGCATCTTGCAGGCTTTTTATTGCGTATGACCACTTAAGTCTTTCTTCTCCTATAAATGGCGCGGCAAGTTCTGTAAGATAATCTCCTGTATACGCCCAAAGTGGCTGAAAATTTGCAACGACCTCTAACTCTGCAAAGCGATCAAAATCATCTGGATGAGTTAATTGTAGATGTGAGATATGATGCCTATTTCCAAGTTGACCATTCTCATATACGGCTTCCTCAACAGCATCCAAACTCTGTCTTGCAGCTCCATCTCCAAGCGCATGAAAATGCAATTGAAAGCCCAATGCGTCTAGAGCGGTAACCACTTCTTTAAGGAATTCAGGTTCAATCATCGGAATGCCTTTAGTTGGTCCTGGGACATTGTGATAATGATCAACCAGAACTGCTGTATAATTTTCTACCAATCCATCCTGCATAATTTTCACAGTTGTGGGGCTCACTAGCTCACTGCTGTAGTTTTTTCTTAATTCGATTAAGTGTGGAATTTGCTCTAAACCCTGATCACGCTCCCACCATAATGAAGCAACAACTCTGAGACTTAATTGTTTATTTTGCTCTAGACTTTGATATGTTTTTAAATCGTTTTCCCTGACTATCGCATCTTGTATAGCGGTAATACCGTAACCATTGAGCATCTTAATACTGTACTTCAAACCGGCGATTTTAGACTCGATAGTAGTTGGAGGAATAACACGCTCGACAAGATTCATAGCGCCTTCCTGAAGACTTCCAATGAGTTCACCTGTCTCTGGATCCCTATCAATAATTCCATCGATGGGATCGGGAGTGTCTTTTGTTAAACCAGCCATCTCAAGAGCGACGGAATTGGCCCACCCAGAATGGCCATCGGTTGATCTCAAATAAACAGGTCGATCTGGTATTAATTCGTCGATAATCTTTCGGCTAGGCTTTCCTCCAGCACCAAAGACGGACATTGCCCATCCTCCACCCAAGATCCATTCAACATCTGGATTGGCATTGGCATAATTCAAGATTGCACTACGATATTGTGCGATTGTCGATAGACCATTCAAATCACAACTGGCCGATAGCACCCCTCCCGAAATTGGATGAATATGAACATCATGCATCCCGGGCAGCACCATTCTCTGTTTTAGATTAACTGTTGTAGTATCTGGCCCTATGAAATCCTCAGAATCATTATTATTTCCAACAAAAGTAATTACGCCATCCTTAATGGCTATTGCTTCCGCCCATGAGCGATTTTCATCAACTGTGTAAATTAAACCATTTTGAAAAACAAGATCAGCATAGCTGCTTTTATTTGATTCATTGTTTTGTTGAGAACAGGATGAGATCAGTGTGACAATCATTATGAAACTCAAAAAACCTTTTGCTCTTCTTATTTTTTCCATGCTCTCCCTATAATCTCCAAATGTTGTCATTATATTTTCTATAATCAATTATAATAAATAACATTATTAATAAATCATTTACCCTATTGTATCCAAATGACATTCAAGTTACCTAAATTAATTGCCACATCAGTTGTCAGAGGAAGCGTCCAAGGCGAGAGTCATGGGGGCATTTACACAGTGGACTTTGACAAAAAAGAAGCTGAGCAACACGTGGATTGGAACACCAGTGATATTGACTTTGAAGGAAGAGGTGCTGATCGAGGATTGCGAGGGATTTGCTTTCATGATGAAGACATATACATTGCGGCAAGCGATGAATTATTCTGCTACAACAAGAGTTTTGAATCTAATAATTCATTCAAAAATCGATACTTAAAACACGCTCATGAAATATGCAGAATTGAAAAAAGAATTTTCCTCACATCGACTGGCTTTGATAGCCTACTGTCTTTCAATTTGGAAACAAAAAGATTTGACTGGGGTTTTCAACTAAGAAAAGAATACGATCAGTGGACGGGAGGTCTCTTTGACCCAAGAAAGTCGATAGGTCCTCGCCCTGTCAATGATTTTCACATTAATATGGTTGATGTAAATGAAAATGGTATTTTCTTAAGCGGTCTAAAAACCGCTGGACTATTGCACATAGGGGCAGACAATAAAGTCAGTAAAGTTTGTGAATTGCCATTAGGCACGCACAATCCTAAATACTGGAAAAATGGAATTATATTTAATGATACAGCTTCTGACTGTTTGCGTTATGTTCCCAGAGAAGGAGAGGAAATTGCCTTCAAAATAATCACTTACAAAGAGAGTGATATTGAGTTTGCTGGAATTGATGATTCAAAGATAGCGCGCCAAGGATTTGCGAGAGGTTTATGCACAATAGATGATCGATTTGCAGTTGTGGGCTCCTCACCATCAACAATTTCGCTTTATGATATTGATTCAAAGCAAATGGTTGGATCGGTCAACTTGTCCATGGACATAAGAAACGCCATCCATGGTCTTGAAATCTGGCCATTTGATTAAAACATAAAAAAACCGGGCAAAGCCCGGTTTCTTTATGTTGCTTCGAGACAGTTTTTTTACTACTCACCCCATCTCTTCATGTAACGGATACCAATTTCACGAGGTCTGTTTGTATATACATCGATCGTGTGCGCTCTGCCTCCTGGTTTTGAGGATGCTTGCGCCCAACCGAAGTCACCAGTTGACCATGTATATTGAGCTCGCTCGTCAGTTAAGTTATTGATGTATGCCGCGATTTCCCAATCCTCACCTTGTAGACCTGCTCTAATATCCATGATTTTATAACCAGGAACTCTGTGTTGAGGATTTGCACTACTGTTAAGCGAATCTTGTTCAAGCTTGTTGATGATTCCGCCCTGTGTAGATGCTTGGAAACGAACATACTTATACTGTGCTCCCATTATGTTTGCTGGTGTGCTCCATGTAGCCCAGAGCGAACCCTTGTTTTCGGGAACCAGCGGTAAACGCATGTCTTTTGTAATCTCAAATGAATCCGGTGTACCGTTCAAGTCGTGATTACTGTCCGTCATGGCTTCCATGTTTTCATAATTTAGACCGAATGTGAGATTTTCAGTTAATGCGTACTCAACATCTATATTCACACCCGTAATATGCGCTTGTCCTGTGTTAGCCACCAAGTTTTGCCATGGCTGACCACAAACCCCTGCTGTCTTAACAGATGCATCCGGTGCGAGACCAGTGATTTTTGCCACAGCTCCGTTAGCATCGCAAGGTGTGTTTGATGGGTCAACTTGCTCTAACTGATACTCATCCCACTTCATGTGGTAAGCAGTCAAGTTAAAACGACCTCTTCCATCACCAAATGTTGAACGAATTCCAGCTTCGTGGTTGTCCATGATATCTGGACCATATGCATTCGGGAAGAAAGGCTCACCTCGACTTCGGTTTACACCTCCAGGACGCTTACCGCGAGTGAAAAGTGCGTAAGCCATGGTGTCGTCGTTTAGATTATATTTTAAACTTATCTTAGGAATTGTCACGCTATCCGAACCTGCTCTTGCTGGAGGAAGTCCATTGTTAGCAAGACGATATGCTCTATCTGAAGATGAAGGATAACCTTTAACATAATCACCCAGAGAGTAATTAGAACCTGGGTGATCAACATAGTAAGCACTGCTGTTGTCACGCTTATAATTTCTCATTCCCAGTGTAAGCGTTAGATCGTCAGTGAACCTAAATGCGAGCTCGCCAAACAATGCTGTTTGATCCCATAGAGTTCTTTGATCCGAGTACCAACTTGAAGTTGCTTGTGTTGGGAAATTATCTCCTTGAACAAACTTGTAGTACTTAGCTGAGAAGGAATCTTGGAATAAACTCTTAGGACTAATACCATCTACTGGCACAGCAAAAGGCGCTGTCCACATATCCACAGTGTCTTCAAGATAAAGTCCAACAATCCAATCTAATCGGTCACCTTGACTCTGCAAACGAATCTCTTGTGATACTTTTTTAACGCCCGACGTACCTTGGTAACTTGAATAGAAGTCCGAATCTTGATTCACACCCTGGCAGTATCTTGGGTAGAGCGTAAGATATCCTGTCGCTGGGTTAGTGAAGTAATAGGGCATGCTAGCCGAATAAGTGGCCGCGTCATAATAAGAATCAAAACAGTAATTATGTGACCAGTAATGAGCATAGTCCGTAATGTCACTGAAGTCTTTTGATCTGTATTTGTAGTAGTTTGTTGAAGCTACTAAATCAGCAAACCCAAGATCACCCTCGATGAGTATGTCGTAAGCGTTAAATTTCTGCTTGTATTCACCGTCTATGAATTTGACTGTCTTGAGATCACCCACGTATGGGTTGTATGCATTACCAGCACCAGTTGTTTTAACGTGCTGCATCATGCCTGTGAAGGTCATGCTCCAGCTGTCGTTCATATCCCATCTTAATTTGGCACGCCAGCCGTTTGTAGCATCATCATTCCAATTCTCTTCTACGGCATGCGCATTGTCTAATGTACCGTGCTTCTGAACATACTTTTCTTTTGAGAAGGCATTCATGTCTGCAGTGTAACCGTGAACGTTATCTATGTAACCGCCCTCATTATCACTGTACATGGCGACTCTTAATGCCATTTTGTCTTCTACAACTGGCACGTTAAACACTAGAGAGCCACGGTAGCTGGCGTCACTGTCGCCTCCACCTTCGAGTTCACCATCGAATATAGCTTCGAATTCATTCATCTTAGGCTTGTTGGTGACTATTCTTAAAGTACCTGCCTGAGCGTCTGAGCCATAAAGTGTTCCCTGAGGACCTGCTAATGCTTCCACACGTTCAACATCAACCATTCTAATTGTTGGTTGTGAACCTGTTGTGGTCAGTGCCAACTCATCGAGGTAAACTGATGATGTTGAAGCTGCAATATATCCGGAACCAGTAATAGCTCCCCTGAATACAACAGTACTGGAAGTGGCACCATATGACACGATGTTGATTCCAGGCATGAATCTTGCGAAATCTTCTTGTGTTGCTGCACCCATGCTAGCTAGTGCTTCTTGCCCTATCGCTTGAACTGATGCAGGAATATCCTGAACACTCAGTTGTCGCTTAGTCGCTGTTACAATGATTTCTTCTAGTGCAAAGTCTTGGGCCAATGCTTGATGAGACGGTGCTAATGCTGCAGCAATTGCACCAGCAACTGGCGTTAGAGCTTTATTGAGTTTCTTTACTTCCATTCTTTAACCCCCGGGTTTCAGTGAAGATTTGTATTTTTGTTATTGCATTATTGCCATAACGTTAAATTTTTATGACTTAAATGTAAATTAGTTAAACCAATACTACAACTATTTGTTTCATATTTTGAGGAAATATTTAATTTTTTTTATATTTTGTTGTTTTTAAACAACATTGGTATTTTTATCGTTTTTATCTTTATTTGTTCGGATCAATTTATTAATAATATATTTTCATGTTTATCAATAACTTATATGATTGATAACTTTTTACAATAGCAAATTTTTTAAGTGTGGCTAATGCGATACAAATGATTTAGGTTGATCTTCTTGAGGAAGTTCTCTCAGAACAGGTTCCAATATTTCAATTAAATCCGATAATTTGTGCTCATAGTTGCGCCAGAGATTGACAGAACTTGAATAAATCGGTTTCCTGACTTGCTCAGAACTCGCCGTTTTTACAGCTCGTTCAGTCTCATAAAAACGAAGACAGTTCTCTTCAAAAGGAAGATCACAAAATTCAAGAATTCTCATAACCTCAGAATCCAGATCAGAAACGACCGACTCATAATTAACATCCAAAACAAATTCAGGGCAAGACTTATGCCAATGTTCCATGATTCGCAGATACTCCATGTAGTACTCGCCTAACTCAGTTAGGTCATAACTGAAAGGTTGACCTGACGCGAAAAGTTGTTTGAATGACCCAAAGCAACTGTCCAGTGGGTGACGTTTTGCATTTATTATTTTTGCATTTGGGATGGCCAGCTTAATTGCGCCAACAAAGGTAAAGTTGTTTGGATTCTTATCAATAAAAAATAATTTATCTGTTCGATACTTTTCTGTTGTTTTTAAATACTCTTCTCCAAGCATTTTCCATTCATTAGGTCGAAAGGTTTCCAAGGCTTCTGGAAATCGTTGATTAGCATTGGAGGCTTCTCTGACGTGTCGCATTGACATAGACATTTCATGGAGCTCGTGTGTCCCCTCGATACAGCTGTGGCTTGCTAAAATTTGTTCTATTAATGTTGAACCAGATCGCGGCAATCCCACAATAAAAATAGGTGTTATTTCAGACTCTTTTACAGGTTTTCTTTTTAGTTTTTTTTCGGAAAGAATCTCGATTATCTTGTCAATCATGGTTTCGTACTCGACTGGATCATAAGATTCGGATTTTCTTCTTAGGATGTTGCAGTTACTTAAGTTCTCAAATGCTTTGTCATAAAGCCCTCGTGATTCATATTCCAGACCAAGTGCATTATGAAGATGAATCCTTCCTATGTCTGGAAGATCTTTGTTACTCAATAAATTCTCCATATCTTTAATTTCACTGTCTTCAAAACTGAATGTTTTAAGGTTCGCCATACTCCAATAGGACTCTGTATGATCTGGTTGTATTTTAATAGCTTGACGATACACAGAAATTGCTTCGTCTTGTTTTCCAATAGTCTTGAGGTGGTGAGCCATGCTACATAATGCGCCTGGTTTTTCTGGGCTTATTGATAATGCTTTTTTGTAGCTCTCAATTGCCTCATGCTGCATACCCGCCTCTCCTTCTACGCTGGCTCGAACCATATATGATTCTGGTATGTTTGGATCCAATGAGATTAATTTTTCAGAGCTTTCGAGCGCTATCTCAAACTTATCCTGCTCTCTCTGGGCTTTTACAAGATCAGCCCATGCCCTCGGATATTTTGGTGCATTTTTAACTACACGCAGAAGAAAGATTTCAGCATCTTTGAATTTCTCGTGCTCCATAGCAATGCCCGCGAGCAGTCTAGCTGCTTCGATATGATTGGGATCTTTTTTTAGAATATTTCTGTAAATTTCTTCAGCCAACTCTCCTCGACCTGATTCTTGGTGATCAATAGCTTCTTTGATTTCTTCTTCAAAAGAATCTCTCACCACATCCTTCTTTTGGTCGCCTACTTTTTGAAGTGCTTCAGAAATTTCCATGGAAAGTTTTTTGTTCACTTCGCGTGCATGATTAATTTTACGATCAATTTCATGCTGCCCAGGATTCAATTCTTTGACAAACAAATACTCTCTAATGGCCTCTTCAGCCTTCCCCTGAACCAACAATAAATCGCCATATGTCTCTCTTGCGATAGGTGACTTGGGATTCAATCTGGTTGCTTCATTAAGAAAACCTTGTGCATCCTCAAACAATCTTACTGCCATGCTTGCACGCGAAATTAAACACAATAGATTGATATTCTCAGGATAATGGATGAGGGCATTCTTACACACGTTAATACACTGTCTCGCATCCCCCTTTTTTAAATATGCAAAGGCTTGCCTGAAAGCTTCTTTTTCATCAATTTTTTTCAAGTTATTCGCTCCAATTTCTATTATCAGTTAAAATCTGACAATACGATAAAGACGAGTATAAGAAAGTTGAATATTTTTAGCCAATCACTGGATACCAAAGATTTTACCATCAGTTCTGAGATATTTCTTCGCCCCGATACAGATAGAGAGGCAATCAAGATTCAAGCTGAACTATTAAAAGATCATGTGGATGCAATTTTATTGACAGACAATCAGTCTGGGCAATTGCATATGTCAACACTATCTGCAGGGATTATTCTCAAAGAAAATGGGATTGATCCTATTATTAATTTGAGTTGCCGAAATCGAAATCGAATTTCACTTACAAGCGAGTTGTTGGGCTGCGCCTCCCTAGATATGAAAAATCTTTTGTTGACGAGAGGTGAGAAAATACCCAAGGAAGTTGAACCTCGACCGAAAGCAATTATGGATATGAATGCAGACGCTCTGATAAGTTTAGCCAATAAAATTAAGATGGATGAAAAGCTCCCAACAAATAATGACTTTTTAATTGGAGGCGTGGTTACACCTTTCGTCCCAAAATCAGGATGGCCAGCCAAAAACCTCACGGAAAAAGTAGAAGCCGGCGTGCAATTTGTAATTACACACACCTGTCTCGATATGGAAATTATGAAAATTTATATGGAAAGACTCATTGCAACAAAATTATTGAGAAAAATGCATCTCATTGTGGGTATAGCCATTCTTAAGTCGGCGGACGATGCAAAATGGCTCCGAGAAAATAGACCCAATGTTATCATTCCAGCTGAGGCAGTCTCTCGCCTGGAAAATTCTGAAGATCCAGAAAAAGAGGGAATAAAAATGTGCGCAGAGCAATTGACTGCATTATCAAAACTTCCAGGAGTTTCGGGTGCGCATGTTATTGCATCAAACAGTGTCCTCAATATTCCTGAGGCAATTGCATCATTTGAAGCTCAAAAATAAAGTTCACTTTTAGACTGACCGCGCAGACAATTTTTCGATTTCTTCTTTGGGGACATAGTCAAAAATAAATGTAATTCTGTCTTCGTTGCCTTTATTCATGACAGAATGATGAAGTTGATTATTTATCTCGTATGCCTCACCAATCTTGAAGCGATAAGGTTGACCATCAATCATAAATCTTACTCTGGGATTGGTCGTAATTGGCACATGAATTCTATGACCACAATGAAATGACGGATGCTTATCCCAGTGTTTTATAATTTTTTTTCCTGCCAATAATTTTGCAGCCATTGCCCTTATCACGGTGCCACCCGGTTGGTAGCATCTGGATATAATGTCGTTCATTAGAGGTAATGCAACATTAGATAGATGTTTAAAGCCTGATTCTTTTGTTACTTCGACATTTGGCCATTGATCAAGATCAACAAAATACATTACAACAGACTCGGTTGCTCTGTGGACTTCGAACTCCTCTTGCCTAGTGAGGTTTTCTTTCCATACACTCTCATCCAGAGACATTATGGCATCACTCAACTCACTATTATCTATCGGCCCAAGCTCTCTTAACGGTGAATCAATGTTCATAATTTTTTCCAAGAATAGTTAATAAAATAAAACTCTAACATATCGTCAGCCCTAGTCTATATTTATGAGTACACATCCATTTGTTGCGCCACTTTCAATAAGTTCATGCGAGCTTGCGATATCATTCAAACGGAATGATTTCATTATTCTATGACTTAACTTATTTTTTTTAAGGGCATCAGTAATATCCGAAATTGCGTCCATTTTTGCTTGATCAGGCATCGCGTAAACGATGACGAGTCTCACTGTCAAATCCATGTACATCATTTTCAAGAACGGCAATTGGGGTTGGGAATCTTTTGTGGATGAATACGTTGCAATGATCGCACCTGTTTTGAGGGCCATCAAAGAGTTGTCTAAATTTTGTCCAAACTCAACATCAACAAGCCGATCAAATTTACATCCATTATTTACCTCAACTGCTTTTAACCCCCAGTCTTCCTCTCTATGATTGACCACCTGATCAGCCCCAGCAGAAAGACATACTTCTTTATCAAAATCATTGCTCGCTGTCGCAACCACATTCGCGCCCGATAACTTCGCCCATTGAATGGCATAATTACCGACTCTTCCTGCGCCACCTGTCACTAGAATATTTTTTCCATCTACTTTTCCATCTGAATAAACACAACGGTGGGCCGTCATAATTGGAATACCAATACATGCACCAATCTCATAAGATGCTTGATCGGG
>CENO01001561.1_pt1 | contig 11496 bp, 10 predicted proteins | sample 530271 | NCBI WGS metagenome assembly CENO01 (sample SAMEA2619857, study PRJEB7988) | marine metagenome | biome: marine biome (ENVO:00000447); feature: surface water layer (ENVO:00002042); material: "saline water (ENVO:00002010), including plankton (ENVO:xxxxxxxx)" | depth 5 m | reverse complement strand
TTTAGCAACATTCTGTTGGAACCTCTATGGAACCGCAATTACATAGATGAGGTCCAGATCTATGCAACTGAAACTATCGGTTGTGAAGGTCGGTCTCAATATTATGAGGGATCAGGTGTTATCAGAGATATGTTGCAGAATCATCTGCTTCAGATTATCTCTCTGGTTGCTATGGAACCACCATCAAAACTAGATGCACGAGAAATCCGTCGTGAGAAGGTGAAAGTTCTTGCTGCAATGCGCCTTGGTAAGAATCTTATCCCAGGTCAATACATTGGTTATAGGGAAGAAGATGGAGTTGATTCAAACAGTGAAGTTCCCACATTCGTTGCGGGTGACATTTATGTTGACAACTGGAGATGGCAGGGAGTTCCTTTCTATTATATGACTGGAAAGAACCTACCATATGGTTGTGTGGAGGTTGTTGTAAAACTCAAGTCTCCACCTCAGCAGTTGTTTGATGGACACGAAGCAAACGATCGTATCGTAATGCGCTTCCAACCAAATGCTCACCTTGATATTCGTATTGATATTAAGAAACCTGGACTTGATGAGAGTGTTGAACTAGCAACTCTCAGTCACGATTATCCAATGGAGAATGCAAGTCAAGGATATACAAAACTTCTGTATGAAGCGATGGCAGGAAATCAGTCACACTTTGTACACGCAGAAGAAGTTCTTGAATCTTGGCGTATTGTAGATGATCTTCTGTGTGTTGGAGATAACTGTAAGATTAGAACAACACCATATCTCTACACAGCTGGTACTTGGGGACCATCTCACAAAACACAATTCATAACAAATTGGGAGTATCCTGAGTGAATCTCTTCCTTCGCCCATTAGAAGATGTAAATGATGTCACTTGGAGTATCGTTTGGTGTTTGGTGATACTTCTTGCTTGTGTTTTTTATGTGATCGTCTATATATTAGGTATTGATGAGCGAGAATCTAATGGGAGCGATGGTGCCACCGAGCAGGAAGAGCTGCTACAACTTCCGAGTGACGGAGATAAACCGTGTTCTTGACGGCGATACTATTGACGTTACCATTGATCTTGGGTTTGACTTATACAAGAAAGAAAGAGTTAGAATTGCAGGCGTTGATACGCCAGAGAAAAGAACGAGAGATCTCGAAGAGAAGGCGTTAGGAATCGACGCTACTAACTGGATGAAAGAAAAACTAGAGGGAGCTATCGCTGGCGATGATGAACTCTGTATTAGAACTGAACTGGTTGGTGGTATGGGTAAGTATGGTCGCCTTCTTGGTTGGTTATATATTGGAGATGCAGAGGTATCGCTGAACGAGCAGATGATTACCGAAGGGTATGCTTGGGAATATGACGGTGGTACAAAGAAGAAAGATTTTGAAGAGCTTCGTGAGATTAGAAGAAGGTACGGTACTCTAGTCGAATAAATGGATTACCATATACTCTTTTTTGTACCTTGGTTGGTACTAATGGGTATTGCTATTTCTATGGTCATTCAAGGTTGGATGATTATGGGGGAACGTGCTGGTTATCAAAAGAAACCAAACTATAAATCACATCCTGAAATTTCTGAACTCAAAGGAGATACTGGAACTCTGATGACTGCTAAGTTCGATAAACTACCTGACGAGGATTACAAAGAATTGTCAGAAAGAATACATAAATTAAAGATGGATGAATTATTTGATGAACCATCTACCTATGAGGATGAACATTTAGATGACGACTGATAAATCTGTATACTTAGGTAATCCTAACCTAAAGAAAGCAAACGCTACAACTAACTTCACGCCTGAACAGGTGGAGGAGTTTATTAAGTGCAGCCAAGATCCAGTCTACTTCATCAAAAATTATATCAAGATTGTCTCTCTGGATGAGGGTGTGATCAACTTCAACTTGTATGATTTTCAAGAGAAGATGGTCACAAACTTCCACGAGAATAGATTTAATATTGCTAAACTACCTCGTCAGTCTGGTAAGTCCACTGTTGTTACAGCGTACCTTTTGTGGTACGTGATTTTTACTGATAACGTTAATGTCGCAATCCTCGCAAACAAAGCAGCAACCGCTAGAGAGATGCTTGGACGCTTACAACTCTCTTACGAGAATCTTCCTAAGTGGATGCAGCAAGGTATTATTGCGTGGAACCGAGGGTCAGTGGAACTGGAGAACGGCTCTCGTATCCTGGCTGCATCTACTTCTGCTTCTGCCGTCAGGGGTATGTCTTTCAATGTTATTTTTCTGGACGAATTTGCGTTCGTTCCGAATAATATTGCTGAGCAGTTCTTTAGTTCTGTTTATCCTACTATTTCGTCTGGTAAATCTACCAAAGTTATTATCATCTCTACCCCACACGGGATGAATATGTACTACAAGCTTTGGCACGATGCCGAGCGTGGTACTAACGAATATATTCCTACAGAAGTTCACTGGTCTCAGGTACCAGGAAGAGATCAGAAGTGGAAAGAACAAACTATCCGCAACACGTCCGAACAGCAGTTCCGTGTTGAGTTTGAATGTGAGTTCCTGGGATCTGTTGATACCCTGATCTCGCCAAGCAAGTTGCGTGTGATGGCATACGATGATCCAGCAACAAGCAGTAATGGTTTGGATGTTTACACACAACCAGAAAAAGATCATAATTATACGATGACTGTTGACGTTGCCAGAGGAATCGATGGTGACTACTCAGCATTTACTGTTTTCGATACTACGACTGTACCATATAAATTGGTAGCGAAGTATAGAAATAACGAAATAAAACCATTACTATTCCCCGATATTATTACTGAGACTGCTAAAGCGTATAATCACGCTTACGTTCTTGTGGAGGTTAATGACATCGGTGGTCAAGTTGCAGACATCATACAATACGATCTTGAATATGACAACCTCCTGATGGCAGCAATGCGTGGTCGTGCTGGTCAGGTTGTTGGTCAAGGATTCTCTGGTGGCAAGGTACAACTTGGAGTCAAGATGTCAACCGCAGTTAAGAAGGTTGGATGTTCTAACCTTAAGCAGTTGATTGAAGCTGACAAACTATTGCTGTCTGACTATGACATCATTGCTGAACTGACTACGTTCATTCAGAAAGGACAGTCCTGGCAGGCAGAAGAAGGTTGTCACGATGACTTGGCAATGTGTCTGGTAATGTTCTCCTGGTTGGCAGTGCAGGATTACTTTAAGGAACTGCACGATAATGACATCCGAGCAAGGATGTATCAAGAACAGCGTGAAGCGATCGAAGCAGATATGGCACCATTTGGGTTTATGGATGATGGTCTACAAGAGACCTCATTCGTCGATCCAGAAGGGCAGGTGTGGCATACTGATGAGTATGGTGATAGATCCTTTATGTGGGAATATAGATGAATCTAGATGATGAGTTTGAACTAGAGCATTTCCTGTTCAAAGAACGACAGTGCAGGACGTGTCTTCGCAAGCTCGATTTACTAGAACATTTCTATAAGACAAGACCTGATAGAGGGTCGAACCCATCAGCATATTCATACGAGTGTAAGTATTGCACAATAAAGAGAGTCAGTAAAAGTAGGAAGAGGAGAAGATATAGAACCAGACTGGAAACTGACTACCCAGACTGGTAATGTTCACGTTCTGTTTCCCCTCCTGAAACATCGGTAATTCTAAATATTATTAGAAAAGATTTGAAGAATTTTCAGGAGATTAAGCAATGGCATCTACCCAACTTTCGCCAGGGGTCGTTGTTCTTGAAAAGGATCTGACTACGGTTGCAAACGCAACCCTTGATAATGTTGCGGTGATCGTCGGTTCCTTTGAAAAGGGTCCCGTCAACAAGATTGTTGACATTACATCAGAGAAAGAACTTCTCTCTGTGTTTGGACGCCCCAACGACTACAACTACGAATACTGGTATACAGCATCACAGTTCCTTCTTTACGGCGGAACCCTCAAAGTCATCCGTGCTAACAGCGCCGCGCTGAAGAACGCGATTGATACTGCTCAGACTACAGTCACAACTTTCAGTGCATCGGACACCACTTTGACAGTGGCATCTTCTGCAGACATCGCACAGAACGATTTCTTGCTGATCGACGCTGAAATTCTTCGCGTTACAGTTATCACTGGTAACGACCTGACTGTCCAACGTGGTCAACTCGCAACCGCAGCAACTTCTCACGCTGGTGGCGCTGCTGTCACTCTGATCGAAGATGCAGGCACAAGCACCACAATGAACCAGGGCGGTACTCTGGCAGCTGGTGGTACAACTCTGACCGTGACCTCTGTGGCAACACTGGGTGTGACGATCAACGATTACATCAAGATCTCTGACGAAATTCTTCGCGTTTCTGGCATCTCTGGTAATGACCTGACCGTCACTCGTGGCGAACTCGGTACTACCGCAGCAGCACAGACCGATTCTCAGACCGTCACCAAACTGACTGTTACTGCTTCCAAGACCACAATCAACGAAACCACTTCCTCTGGTGTGGTTGCTCCTCTCATCAAGAACCTTGAAGAGTATGAGTCCAGCGTTGAGTCTGGTTCCAACTCCTGGAAGTTCGGTGCACGTCACCCTGGTCTCTACGGTAACTCCCTCCGTGTTGTGATGACTGACGCTGGTGCAGACCAGATCCTGTCTCTCACACAACCTACCACTGCTGAGTGGGAATTCGGCAGCACAACTGATGTTTCCTACAGCGCAGCAAACGCTACCGCTAAGATCTATCGTTACAACATCGTTGCAACTCTGGACTCTGGAACCATTACTGGTGACTTCAACGTCAACGAGTATTGGAGAGCAGAAGATGGTAGCGCAGTCTCCATCCCTGTCCAAGGTCAGGTTAAAGCATACGATCCACTGACTCGCAAGATTGAGATCGACGTTAACTACTCACTGTCTTCTGACGTGCTGGAAGTTGGCGATGTGATCGCACTCTGGACCGCTGAGACTGGTGGTACAAGAACTGGTGACAAGGCAACTGTCGAGTCTATCGACCGTCAACTGCACGTCATCAACGATGCAAACGCAAACCGCTACGAAGCAAACTACACCCTGTCTGACGACAACGCTTCTGGTTCACCTAACGTAAACGTTGCTTCCGTCCGCTCTGAGTATGACGAGCGTTATTTCGGTGGTGGTCAGCGTTGGGCATCTGTCGCACCTCGTCCTGGCACATCTCCTTGGGTCGCTGACCGTGGTGGTGCTGATGACCAGATGCACATCCTCATCCTTGATGGTGACGGCAAACTGACTGGTACTCCTGGATCTGTCCTTGAGAAGTTCCTGTTCGTGTCTAAGGCAACTGACGCACGTGGTACACAGGGCGAGACAGTCTACTATGCAGACGTTATCAAGAACAACTCTCAGTACATCTACTGGGGTTCTCACGAAACTGGCAGCATCTTTGACGTTGACTCCGTGAACAACGGTGGTTTCGGTCAGTCTGGTGTGTCCCGCACATTCGACCTGATCAAGCAAACTGCTGCTATCAAGACTAACGAAACATCCCTTGGTCGCGAGATCATCGGTACTGCACACGGTTCTACCGCAACCTTCCACCTCCAAGGTGGTGCTGACGGTTACACCCTGGCACGTGGCGAGATCCTCGGTTCTTACGACCTGGTTGCTGACAAGGAAACCATCGATGTTGATTACATCCTGATGGGTCCCTCGATGGCAGACACTAGCGATACAGTCGCTAAAGCACAGAAGATCATTGACATTGCAGCAACCCGTAAGGATTGCCTCGCATTTGTTTCTCCCTCACGTGGCGATGTGATCGGTCAGTCCGACACTAACGTCATCGTCAACCGTACGATTGACTTCTTCAATCAGTTGAGCAGCACCTCTTACGCGGTGTTCGATAACAACTACAAGTACATCTACGACAAGTACAACGACAAGTATCGTTACATCCCTTGTAACGCTGACGTTGCAGGTCTTGTTCTGAGCACAACCCTCAACTCTGAGGCTTGGTTCTCTCCTGCTGGTTTCAACAGAGGACAACTCCGTAACGCAATCAAACTGTCTTACTCCCCTCTGAAGGATCACAGAGATCGCTTGTACGCAGCACGTGTCAACCCCGTCGTGGCATTCCCTGGTCAGGGTATCGTCCTCTTCGGTGACAAGACTGCTCTTTCTTACCAGTCCGCATTCGACAGAATCAACGTCCGTCGTCTGTTCCTGGTTCTGGAAGATGCAATCGCGTCCGCTGCTAAGACACAACTGTTTGAACTGAATGACGAGTTTACTCGCGCTTCGTTCAAGAACATTGTGGAACCCTTCCTGCGTTCCGTCCAGTCCCGTCGTGGCATCATCGACTTCTTGGTTGTTTGCGACACTAGCAACAACCCTGCAGAAGCAATCGACCGTGGCGAATTCTTCGCGGAGATCTTCGTGAAGCCGACCCGCTCGATCAACTACATCACCCTCACCTTCACTGCAACTAGAACTGGTTCTAGTTTCGCTGAAGTTACTAACTGATCTCAAGAGAATTAACTAGGAGAAAACAATGGCAGAAGCACAACCAGGACAAGTGGAGCAGAGCTCGGTAAGAGCTCCGATCTTCACCTTCCGCGATCAAGTTAGAGACTTTGCACGTCCTAACCTATTCCAAGTCGAAATTTATGCACCCCCGATCCTTCAGGACGGGGTTACCCCTCAGTCTGGCGGTATCGCTGGTTCTGCACTCGATGGAGTGGAGAATTCGGCAGGTGCATCCCAACTTAACGCAGCTGACGCATCCGCTTTCGGTACCTTCCTTGTGAAGGCAGCAAACATCCCCGCTTCTACAGTGGGTGTTGTTGAGGTTCCTTACCGTGGTCGTATGCTGAAGATCGCTGGTGACCGCACATTTGAACCTTGGACCGTGACTGTTCTTAACGACCAGTCCTTCAAGTTCCGTGCATTCTTTGAATCTTGGTCTTCCAATATTCAAGCACTCCAGCAAAACTTCCAGAACGCTAACACCATCGCTGACTATCAGGCAATGGCAAAGGTTAGACAGATGGATCGCAAGGGTAGCGTCATCCGTACCTACAAGTTTGAAGGTATTTGGCCAAGCAACATCAGCGCGATTGATCTGGATTGGGGCAACAACGATACTCCTGAAGAGTACACCGTCGAGTTCCAAGTTCAATACTGGACCTACGATACTGACATCAACACTGGTAATGCCCAAAACTAAGTGATTTCTAAATCAGATAAATAGATCTGATAAGGAATTACACGGCATATCAATGTCTCAGTTATTTGGTTATTCTCTTGAGCGTGCTAAGAAGGGTCAGTCTCCTGGCCCTTCTTTCGTGCGTAAAGAGTCAGATGATGCTGCTACTCCCGTAGCAGGCGGTGGATACTTTGGCACTGCTATCGACCTAGATGGTAGTTACAAAGACGAAAACGATTTGATTCGTCGCTACCGAGAAATGTCCATTCATCCAGAATGTGACCGCGCTATCGACGATGTTGTCAACGAAGCAATCGCAGGTGAACTGGATGATACTCCAGTGGACATCGAACTGTCCAACCTCGAAGTAAGTCAATCAATTAAGAAGCGTATCCGAGAAGAATTTCAGAATGTTCTTCGCCTTCTTGACTTTGACAAGAAAGCATACGACATTTTCCGTCGGTGGTATATTGACGGGAAACTTTATTACCACAAGGTGATCGATACAAAGTCACCTCGTCGTGGTATCACAGAACTTAGATACATTGACCCGCGTAAGATTCGCAAGGTCATCGAGCTAGAACGTCCGAAGGATAAGCAGTTTGTCGATCCGCGCACTATGGAGTCGAACCTCGCTCCTAAGTCTGCTGAATATTACGTTTACAATCCGAAAGGTCTGCGAGCGGCAGAGACTGCTGGTATCAAGGTTGCTCCTGATGCTATTGCCTTCTGCCACTCTGGTCTGAAGGATATGAACAAGAATGTGATTATGTCACATTTGCACAAGGCAATCAAAGCTCTCAATCAACTTAGAATGATTGAAGACAGTCTTGTGATCTATCGTTTGTCCCGCGCACCAGAACGTAGAATTTTCTACATTGACGTGGGCAATCTTCCCAAACAAAAAGCGGAACAATACCTCCGTGAGGTGATGTCCCGTTATAGAAACAAACTTGTATACAATGCCGACACAGGGGAAATCCGAGACGACAGAAAATTTATGTCGATGCTCGAAGACTTCTGGCTCCCAAGACGTGAAGGTGGAAGAGGTACTGAAATCACTACGCTCCCAGGTGGACAAAATCTTGGAGAGCTTGAGGACGTAAAGTATTTCCAAAAGAAACTCTACCGTGCACTCAATGTTCCTGAGTCACGTCTTGAATCTGAGTCAACATTTAATTTGGGTCGCGCTGCTGAAATCACACGCGACGAAATTAAATTTCAAAAATTTGTCACTCGCCTTCGTAAGAAGTTCTCCGAACTGTTCCACGATCTGCTGAAGACACAACTGGTTCTCAAAGGTATCTGCTCAATCGAAGATTGGGAAGATATGGCAGAGCACATTCAGTATGACTTCATCGCGGATAACTACTTCGCGGAACTGAAGGAGAAAGAGATTATGACTGAACGTCTGAATCTCCTTGCGACAATGGATCCTTTTGCTGGTAAGTATTTCTCACTTGATTATCTCCGCCGTCAGATCCTTAAGCAGACTGATGCTGAGATCAGAGAAATCGACAAGCAAATTGAAAAAGAAATTGAAAGTGGAAAGTTGATGGATCCCGCATCTGTTGATCCCGCAACTGGAATGCCATTAGAAGATCCTAATGCTATGGGCGAAGTTCCTGAAGAAGAAACTGGTCCTGGCGGAGTTGAATCTATTGCGCCCGCAGACTACAAACGCGGAGAATTCTAAATAATACTGTTATGACAATCTAACATTATGGCTAGCGTAGATGCTATGGACATCGTAAATAAACTTTTTACGGGATCTAAGGATCTCAGTAAGGAGGTCGATGTCGCACTGAAGGCAATGACTGCTGATGCTCTTGAAGCAAAAAAGAAGGACATTGCTGGTAACTGGATGAACCCCACAGAAACACCTGAAGAGGAAACTGATGAAACTGATCACGGAAACGATTGAAGACATTGAACTTCTAACCGAAGAAAAGAACGGTAAGAAGCGTCTGTACATTGAAGGTACTTTCCTTCAAGGTGAGATCAAAAACCGCAATGGTCGGATGTATCCCATCAGTACACTTGCTCGCGAAGTCGCTAAATATAATGAATCATTCATTAAGACGGGTCGCGCTCTTGGTGAACTGGGTCATCCCGACGGTCCTACCGTCAACTTGGATCGTGTCTCCCACGTTATCACCTCCCTGGTTCAGGAAGGAAATAACTTCAAGGGACGTGCACGCATCCTTGATACACCTATGGGTAACATCGCAAAGAATCTTCTCGATGAAGGCGTCAAACTTGGCGTTTCTTCTCGTGGCATTGGTTCACTGCAAACCTCCAGTGAAGGTGTAAAGATCGTTGCCGACGACTTTATGCTCGCTACAGCAGCAGATATTGTTGCTGATCCTTCTGCTCCTGACGCATTTGTGAACGGAATTATGGAAGGTAAAGAGTGGGTCTGGAACAACGGAATCATTAGAGAGTCCGAAGTTGCAACGATTAAAAGGAGTATTGACAATGCTCCTAACAGAGCAGTTCTGGAAGAGCGCAAACTTTCCGCGTTTTCTCAGTTCCTTAAAACTCTGTAAACGATAAATATTTCTAAGAATAGCAAAGACTACTAAGGAGACAACCAATGTCGCAAGAAAAAGAAGTGATGGTTTCCGAAGAACAACAAGAAGTCACCGAAGCTAAGTTCGACGGTGCCGTTGCTGATGGTTCTTCGCTGGGATCGGTTGAGGACCTGGGCGGTCCTACCCCTACAAACAACAAACCTGATGATGAGTCTAACAAACTGAAGACTCCTTCTCAGACCCAGGCATCCGCGCCCAAGACCAAGCCCTCTGACGCATCGCCCAAGAAGCACGAATCTGTGGAAGCAGAGAATGCTGAAGGTGATGAACTGATCGAAATCGATCTGAGCGCAGACGTGGCAGCACTGACTGAGGGCGAGGACCTGAGTGAGGAGTTCAAGGCAAAAGCAGCAACAATCTTTGAAGCTGCAGTTGTTTCCCGCCTCAACGAGGAACTCGATCGTGTTCACGGTGAGTATGCAACAGCACTCAGTGAGCAGGTTGAGTCAGTCAAAGCTTCTCTCGCAGAGCAAGTCGATGAGTATCTGACTTATGCTGTGCAAGAGTGGATGGGCAAGAACGAGATCGCAATCGAAACTGGACTGAAGTCCGAGATTGCTGAGAGCGTTGTTGCTGGTCTCAAAAAAGTATTCGTCGAGAACCATATTGAGGTTCCCGAAGAAAAAACTGACATCATCTCTGAGATGGTGACAGAACTAGATTCGATGGAAGCAAAACTCAACGAGCAAATCGATAAGAACGTTGCTCTGACCCGTGAGGTTGGTGCATTCGTGAAGAATGGGATTGTGAGTGAGATCTCTGAGGGTCTGGCAGCTACCGAAAGGGAAAAGCTTGCTGGTCTGGCAGAGGGTGTTGAGTTTGAAGATGAAGAGTCATTCCGCAGCAAAATCGAGACTCTGAAAGAGTCGTATTTCTCTAGCAAGCCCCAAGCGGCAGCAGAGACGATTGCTGAAGATGTCCAACCTGTTGTGGATAGCGATATGACGGAATCGATGTCACGTTACGTCGATGCGCTCCGTCGCTGGACTAAGTGAATTAGTCATTAAACCAATTTTTCCAAAACTATAACCTAAAGAGGTAAAAAGCAAATGTTCAAATCCGAGCATCTGCAGGAAAAGTGGTCCCCCGTTCTTAATTGCGAAGGTCTTGATTCCATCAAGGATAGCTATAAGAAAGCGGTAACCGCAGTCCTGCTTGAAAACCAAGAAAAGTTCCTGGCTGAAGAGCGTGGCGTGCTGACTGAAGCAGCACCTACAATGTCTGCTGGCACTGCTGGTTTCAGTGGTTCTTCCACTGCAACTGGTCCTGTTGCTGGTTTCGACCCCGTTCTGATTAGCCTCATTCGCCGTTCGATGCCTAAGCTGATTGCTTATGACATCGCAGGTGTGCAACCGATGACTGGACCTACTGGTCTGATCTTCGCAATGCGCTCCCGTTATGGCACCAACCGTACTGCTGGTACTGAAGCATTCTTCAACGAGGCAGACACCGAGTTCTCCGCAGAGAACGCAGCATCTGATCTGGGTAGAACTGCTCAGGCAGGTAGCAACCCTGGTCTGCTGAACGACAGCGGCACCTACAACACCTCCGACGGTATGCCTACCGCCGAGGCAGAAGCACTGGGTGATGCTGCAGGTAACCAGTTCGCAGAAATGAACTTCTCCATCGAGAAGGTCACTGTGACTGCTAAGTCCAGAGCACTGAAAGCTGAGTACAGCTTGGAACTTGCTCAAGACCTGAAAGCAGTTCACGGTCTGGATGCTGAGAGCGAACTCGCTAACATCCTTTCTACTGAAGTTCTCGCTGA
>CENO01043177.1_pt1 | contig 11621 bp, 17 predicted proteins | sample 530271 | NCBI WGS metagenome assembly CENO01 (sample SAMEA2619857, study PRJEB7988) | marine metagenome | biome: marine biome (ENVO:00000447); feature: surface water layer (ENVO:00002042); material: "saline water (ENVO:00002010), including plankton (ENVO:xxxxxxxx)" | depth 5 m | reverse complement strand
TTGATAGAATCAACGAGATTCTCTATTGGCACTCGGTACATCAAGAAGTAATGACTGACTGGAATCCTCCCCAAAACTACTCTATATGGGGCCAAAATAACGCTTTCGGCTCTGTGGCCGGTGTGGAGGATGAAGAAGATACGGCCGATTCAGAAGCGTCGACCACTTTCTTGAACGAAGACGTCCCGGAATAAAAATACCCGCGTTATATATCTTGCACGCGATGTTCAGACGGATGTATAGGCACCCGGATTTTATAGGTGCACAGATATCACCACCGAACAACATCACGGTGATCATGAAGAATGGGGTTGAACAATATACGAGTAATACCGAGGTTTTTAAATCAGAAGCTACACTGGACAAAACTACAAAGGAACTTAAAGGTACGCCGCGAGGAAAAGACAAGATAGCTCGGCTCTTCATCGAACCGACGGTTGTGCGCAAAGGTCGTTTTACGATCACATTGTATGACCCGTGATCCCATAGCTCAGTTGGTTAGAGCGTGGTGCTTATACTAAGTATACACAGTGAAGTTGTATTCACATAAGGCACGCCAAGGTCACGGGTTCGAGCCCCGTTGGGATCATTTTTTTATAACTATTTTTATTGTATTTATAAAAAAATGTTTTGATTATTTCATTAATTTTGATATCATATAAATAGCTAATAAAGTGTGAACCAGGTAATATACGAAGTTAAAACTCTCCATAGATAACATACGTTTTATTTGTAATAATGAAAAGATGTCATATAACGGTCTATTTTCGTAGATACCACATTCCTTATTATAAATGGGCATAAGTATACACGCCTGTTCTTTATTAGGATTGATTACTCCTTGTACAAGTAATCCGATAGTACTTAATAAAAGAGCGTATAAAATACGTCGATCTTTAAAAATGAAAGGTCCTATATATATTAAAATGGCGGTAACATTATGAAAATAATGTAATATGTTATGTTCTATGGACACCTTCTTTTTACATGGATAATGGTATTTATCTAACACATAAAAAATCAAACCCAGAAAAAACAAAAGTGAAACTTTGTTCATCGTTCCTGGATTATACGGATATTTTTATCTTTAATCGAACCAAATTCTCGCTCCGTTAGTGTAAAATTTAGATTGAGGTTTTCTGTCATATGATTAACCGATTTAACAGCTAGTGCAGCTCCAGTATTTAAAATCCAACTCATCACGACCACACTCGGAGCACACCCTCGATCATTTGCGATGGTGCAAATCTGTTCATCTATGAGTGCATCTTTAGACATGGGACTATACGCCATGATGTTAATCATATTTTTGTCGCAGTAGTCACACAGTTCTTTTTGTTGAAAGTAAGGATGAAGTTCAATTTGATTCAAGGCTGGTTTCATATGTTTTATTTTTTCGAGGTGTTCGATCTTAAAATTTGAGACGCCTACATTTTTACACAGAGTTCCTTCGAGTTTTTTCATTTCGGTAAACACTTCCACGACATCCGCATCGAAACGTTCTCCGTCCTTGTATATGACTGGCCAGTGTACGAGGTACATATCGAGGTATTTAACTTGCAGGGCGTCGATACTATTTTGGCATGCATTTCTAACATCACCGTGTTGATCGTTCCAGAGTTTTCCGATAATAAAGAGATCTTCGCGGGTACACACACCTTCGTCTATACACTTCTTAATCTCTTTACCGATCATGATCTCATTACCATAAAAGTGTGCACAATCAATCGTTCTGTATCCACATTTGATAGCTTCGTACACGTCACCTTCCTTTGCACCACACGTTCCATATGCGATTTTATGCATCTCAGATTTATTTGGAAATATCATGCGATCTATGCACACCTTATTCAACCCATAACAAAGTGTATCTGTATCAACACTGATCGTATCATTGACAAGATTTTCTCCAAAAGAAAAGTGAATTTGACCATTTTTCACACTCTTATCGTTACACATAAAATTGAACATCTCGTTCATATTGAAAATTTCTCCACATCGAAACATCTTTGGAAGATGAAACGTGTCGGAATATCGTTTGTGTATATCGATCAATGTATCGTCGTGAATACCCAAAACATATCCGACGTGTGATGTACCAATCATACCTACATTCACAGCCTCGCCATGATAATATTTATCTTTTGACACATACTCTAAAGCGTGACCATATTGATGACCGTACATGAGAATAGGGTGTAACTCCCATGGGTCATTTCGTATATGTTCTATTTTGGCTTGAATAGTTTTCATGACGTTAGAAAACATATCATCTGAAAGTGTAAAATTTTCGCATACCGCATGTTTAATAATTTCCGCATATCCGTCCCATATGAAACGATCGTCTAACGTCTTTAGAAAGTCGTAGTACACGTAAATGTTAGAGGGTACTTTGTAACATCCTATTTGATTCTTTCCACATTCGGTATTGAGTGCTTGTTTGTAGGAAATGCACGCATCCGCCATGGCGAGTACAGTTGTTGGAAAGCTCACAAATTCTATACCCCTTTTGTACGTTGCAGCTATAAATCCAGCCAAGTTACTCACCGACCCACCACCCACAGAAACAATCACCGTCTGCGTGTCCATTTTATGTTTTCCCATTTCATCGACAAACTTTGAGTAGTACGAAACATTCTTAAACTCATCTTTAGCTTCAACTTCGAAAACGATTCCGTTGATGGTTGGAAGTCCATATAGTCGTTTGATGTTTGCGTCGATAAACAATACGACCCGATTTTTAATCTGTTCGATAATCCCTTTCCAGTCGGAAACGGTTTCAACAATACATCGATTTTCAATTTTTCTATTAATTATTATCTTCATGTACTGTATATGAATATACTCCTATTTATTCTGGTGCTCATTCACGCGGTGTGGATTATCGGGTTCCAGATATTCGGATTATTTATTCTGCCTAAAAAACTGTACTACGTGTATCCTCTTGCCTGTGCGATTGTAAGTCTTCATTGGATCATATTCGACAATAAATGTATTTTGTCAGTCCTAGAAAATAAGGTGTCAGATGATAAAAATGGCAATGACGACACGTTCGTGTACAATGCGATACGGGACAATCTTGGAATTCCCATATATAATCAAAAAAGGTTTCAGCATACGATGATGACACTGAACTTTTTGTACGTCGCATATCTGTATCGCAAAGATCCCAAGATTTTAACACTTTCCTTACTGTGTCTATACCTTAATAGATGGGATGTATGGTCTAAAAATTTTCTGTAGATACAATATGAGCGATTGTTATTATACAACTTCGTATACAATCGACAAAGGTAACTACGACGGGATCATAGATTGTACGTATGTGTTAATGATGGAAGATTCAAAAAGAAAAAAACAACTACTACAACAAATCGAAGATGCCAAAATTACAACAGGGGTTGTGATTCAGTATAACAAGGGATACAAAAAATGCGAGAAGAATTTGAGAGTTAATAAACCTAACTACGATCTAGAGGATGCTCTAAAAAATGTATTCAAACACGCACTTGATCAGGGGTATTCTAGAATTATAGTACTTGAAGATGATTGCGAGTTTGACGAACGCATCCGTGATCCCATCGTCGTGAATAATATGCGCTCATTTTTGAATGAGCGCGACCCAGAAATATATAATTTGGGAACCACGATTTCAATACCTTCGCCTATTGATGTTCTTCTTCACAATAATCATCAACGATTATTATATACGACGTGTGCCCACGCCATGATTTACAATAAAAAGTATATGGATAGTGCGATACACCGTAAATTTATGTTGGGTCACGTAGATTTCGAACACAACAGAACTTGGTCTAAGTACACGTATACATACCCGTTGGCTTACCAGAAATGTTCGGAAACCGAAAATGCGAAAGAAGGCTGGGGTGATACTTATTTTTTATTAAATAACATCATGTTCAAACCCCTGAAATTGGATACACAAGTACAACCCGGATTTGATCGCATCAAACTCGTATTTGACTATATAAGTGTGTTTTTATTCTTGATTTTTTTATTCTACGTAATAAGGAAATTAAAATGACGATTTAATATAGTATGAGATACAGGTCCGTGTCGAGGAATTTTTTCAAGACACGATGGAATCTCAAAGGTTTGGTTGAAGATCATCACGTGATTCCTAAACAATTTAGAACACACCCAACTGTTAAAAAATTTAATTACGATATGAATTCGAGTAATAATTTAATCATGATGCCCACGAACTTAGGAAAACATAAACTGAAATTGCGTGAAAATAGGTTGATACACGACGGTAATCATCACCGATATAATCTGTTTGTAGAACAGGTTTTAAATGTAATACAGACAGAAGATGATCTAAACGACTTTGTAATTTATTTAAAAAAATCTTGTAGATTTAATCCGCAACATATTCCTTGGTAGTTAGACTATTATTATAAATGAAGTTTCGGTTGTTTGTTGCAAATATGAGTACGGTATATCTTTGATTTTTTCGAGCATATTTTTAACATTTTGTTCGGTTATAACAACGCAATGTTCCATAAATAGTCGACCGCTGTATTCTACAATCAAAGGTCCGTTTTTCGAGATCGCGGATTCCATAGTAAACTATGATACCTTTTCTTTATCATCGTTTTCTATACATATCTTTTTTACTTCCACTCGCGCGCCACGAAACGGTGGGAAATTTATGAGATAAGCTGTTTTTAACCCCGTAAGATTTAGATAATTTAAACCCTGCACTTCTACAGCTTCGTTAAGTGTTTTTATTGTTTTGAATTCAAGAATTATTGAGTTATCAACTATAATATCGGCCCGTAGATATCCGATAATGTGTCCTTTAAAGGGTATTTGAATGTTACGCTCCGATTCGTATGGAACGTGGAGTTCGCGTAGCATCACTTCCATAGCAGTGTGATACACTCGTTCACTATACCCAGGACCTAGAGTTGTGAAGATTTCGTTCGCTATATCCTCGATTTCCATTACAAATTCTACGGTCTAATCTTTAAGACCCTGACGCATCATTGCATCTTCCAATTCATCAACCTCGTACCAAGCCAATTCGCATTCGTACGAATTCTTCGTCGAATCACAAATTTTGTGCGCTTCTCTGATCGCTTCTCGGAATCTAAACCTAAGTCGGGGATTGTCGAACGTTTTTTTAGGTTTTTCTATCGAGGGCTTTTCGTACAAACCCTTCAAAACATTCTCACGCGTTTTGGCTAATCTATACTTGTAGACGTCGTTACAAGAATATACGTACGCTACCATATCATATATTAAACCAAGTTTTTTAAGTTGGTTATGTCTCAAAACTACAAAATCGAAGCTTCCTGGGAAAAGATCATCGAAGATGATTACGACACGGCTTTGAAATTTCTCATGAAAGCGCGAGCGGATGTTAATGAACATTTTGATCATCTCTCCGAGGAGCAAAAAATCGATCTTGTCAAAGTTCTGTGCACGAACGCTACTATACTTCATAAATCTACGAAACAACTCATCGGGAAGCAATATTATAGTAATTAAAGTTTTATGTAATAATTAATTCAATATGTCTTCATATACACCCGAACGCTGCCCTTTCACGTACCGCGTATCCTCGATTAGTCGTATCATCGACGGAGACACTATCGATGTAGCTATAGATTTAGGCTTCGACGTGTGTACTAAACAACGCATTCGCCTCATGGGAATTGATACACCGGAATCTCGTACTTCTGATAAAGTCGAAAAGATTTTTGGTAAGCAGTCTAAGAAGGTGCTCAAAGAATGGTGTATGAAGGCCGTTGCATCGGAAAAGGACGATATCGAAATAGAACTTCGATGTACAGACGCTGATCCCAGGGATAAATACGGTCGAGTTCTCGCGGAAATATGGGTATGCGAAGATAATGAGTGGACGAATGTGAACCAATGGATGTGTGAAAATGGATATGCGGTTCCGTACCTTGGTCAGAATAAGGATGATGTCGCGGAGCAACACGAACAAAACCGTCGTAAGATGGTAGCCAAATACGGAGATGTATTAGTTCAACTTCATGGAGATAATAACTCGGAACTTAATTCATTCATCATGGAAAAGTATGGTCAATAAAAGTAACTTAAAAAATAATTCGTAATATACTACGTGCTCCTATAGTGTAGTTGGTTAACACAGCGGACTTTGAATCCGCTACCCCAAGTTCGAATCTTGGTGGGAGCTTATTTAAGTGGAGAGGGGGGTCGGTGTCCCTGACTTTTGGGACCAACTATTGAAATACGGGGCATCGACAAAGGCCAACTCTAACTCAAAACTTAAATAACCGTGATTATCTGGTCGGCGAGTGCCTTTTTAGGACGTCCCACACTTCGTACCCAGTAATCACATCGGATCATATGTGGGAGACTATTAAGACTGTTCACCTTAATGGGCTCCCTGAACGAGCATATGTGATGACTTTCCACGCCTCTGTAGCTTAGTTGGTAGAGCGTCGGCTTTGTAAGCCGAAGGTCGCGAGTTCGAGTCTCGTCGGAGGCATCATGGGCTTGTAGTGAAACGGATATCACTCTGGACTTCTAATCCAGCATTCCGGGTTCGATTCCCGGCAAGTCTGATCATAAATCAATTTAAAAAATCTGAGATACATATTATTAAATGCTCGCGGTAGTAAACATTTTGATTTCTCCGTTTCGAAACATAAAAAGGCGTGTCGTGTGTCGAGGGGCTGTGGTAGATCACCCTCCACCTCCTATTGATATAAAAAATACATGGGACTACGGAGCATATTCTGTAAAGGCAACGGTGGAAGCGAAGAATCCCAACGGAACCGTGGACAGAACCTTTATAGGATATAGTCAAAACATGGACATCACAACGAGGACGAAGCTTGCGTGTGATCGTCATAAAACACCCGGTACAGAGTGTGGAGAACCTGTCATGGTTATTAAGGGTGGAGAATGTGATGAAGTTATATTCATGAAAACGAAAGAAAACGGAAAATTGATTAATTTAACAAACCCATTTTTTTAATATCACAGTACAATAGATGAATGCATCATTTTTAGTTTTATTTATTTTGTGCATTTTTATATTTTTTATAACTAAATCTCGTACATTTAAAGATGAAAATGGAAAAGTAATACCTCATTTAACCACAGAAAAGCAGGAACAGGATATGGTTGCAAAACATATTCGTGAAGGAGATAAAGTTTTAGAATTAGGTGCCAGGTACGGAACTGTAAGTGCTGTAATACTCGATAACGTAAAGGATGAACATGATTGTGTCATTGTTGAACCCGACGGTAAAGTTACCGACGCTTTAAAAAGTAATTTGAAGGGATGTAATTATGGTGATGCTCATGTATTCGTAGGAACTATAGGTTCTAAAAAGCAAAAAATTAAGGGTGATTATAACTACGCCACATACACCGTAGAATGTAACGACGATACATGTGATATAGATAATTTAACATACGACGATTTACAGAAAAGGTACAACATAGAATTCAACACTATCGTCGCGGATTGTGAAGGGTGTTTACCCGAAGTGATAGATCATATATCTACGACTTCCCCTTCTTTACATCCGTTACAAAAGATCATAGTAGAAACAGACTACCCCGATAGGGTAGATTACAAAAAACTTTCTGATAAGCTACAAACATGCGGATTTAATAAAACCGAAGGTGATTTTGTACAGGTATGGGAACGAGCCTAATCGTCGTCTTCTTGATTAACAGCTATTGGTGGTGCCTCGAGTATCTCAAGTTCGAATTTGTTTTCAACTTCAGATGGTCTGATTTGCACAATTCTACATTCGCGTGTTGTTACAACCGTTTTAGTTGGTGTTATGGTAGCGAGTGGTTGACAAAGTAAAGCGTACGCTATCATTATGTTATACTATACGGATATTTATGTATCCACAGATTCGCTATCCATTTTTCTCCCTCTTCGATGGGTAAACCTCCGTGAAGAGCCTGATCTGTTATACGACCCATTCCATTTAACGTGTCGAAGCATAAAACATCACCTTTCTCGAGTTTAAACTTTTTATTTAGATTCGGAAAGTTTGTTTCTCCACCCATGTACCCATCGTTGAGAGCTATTATACATGTGTGTCTTCTGGGATTTTTCAACGGTAAAACGTCTTGGTGGGGTGAATAAAAACCACCGGGTTCGTATTTCAGGGTTTGTAACGATTCGCATTCGACGAGCGTTTTATCGTATAGGGATGCACAGCGTTCCGATACATCACGAACTATCTTATCTTCATAATCTAACCACGCCGTTTGACTTATTCTGATGGTATTGTCAGCATTCTTGTTGACACCTATCGTTGAATTGGATAATCTAGGTTTAGAAACTTCCATGATATGATCACATTCTTCGTGTGTAACGAAACCCTTGTGTACTTTAGGACCTTTATATTTTGGCATAAATGCATAAATCAAAAGAGCCATCACTATAATCAAAATCACGAATGCGCCCATTAATTTAATCATTTATTTTAATATCATGAGGTATACGTGCCACATACCTTTTTCTTATTTTTAGAGCCACCGTGTTATAATATTCGACAATCCCCTTGATATCATTTATTATTTCATCCGCTCTCGAAGCATCTACCATATATTGTCTAAGTGCATCACCCACAGTATCCAAGACCATTCTATATATTTCTTGAATATCCCTCACTTTATCGTTATACTTATCTCTCCGCTGCAGTTCGCGTTTAAAATCTTCTTTACTCATCTCATTCAATAAGTATCGTACTCTCATATACTTATTATCCGTGTAGGTGAAGTTAAATCTATAGAACATTTCTCGATCTATATGAGATAAGAGTAACGAAGTTTTGAGTAAATATTCTGGCGCCTTGTTACGTTTTAATTCATGGTAATTAGGGCGACCCCCGCATGGAATATCACCATGTTCACGTGTTTTACGTTTGAAATACTCTACATAATGTGGATTGTGTATTCTCCCCGTTTCTATCATTCCCGTGTTGAAATCGAATGTCGTATGACACATCGTACACCACATTTGTGAACATCCATCTATTTTGTAAATCATCGTATTACATTTGGGACACGGTTTCGTATCTTTCTTTAGTAATTTTATACTCTTCACCGTGTTTGGATCACACACGTGTCCTTCATGTTTTTCTTCGTGACACTTTTCACAAAATTCCTTTTTACAAATTCCGCATACGTAATTATCAGCTAAAAAACCCCTACAATTTTCGGATAAGCACGCTTGTGTGTACACCGGCATAGCTCTCGACACGGCTGGATCTGTCCTACTTAACGCATGAGCTTCTTGAATTACATCATGTATTAATTCTCGTAACAGTTCTACGAGATGATGTCTACATCGTATTATGATATTATCCGTCCCACACGATTTCACGGCTTCTAGAACACACATGAGCCACGAATAACTCTTTCGAAGAGATCGTATATGTATGGTTCTCTCTACGTAAGGTTGTGTTTCTGGTAAACGCGCTTGTTCACGTTCAAAAAGGATATTTTCCCTATGCACTTTATACGTCTTGTTCCTAAAGGCTTTAGTACAAAAAGAATCTACGAATTCTCGGTTAAATTCATGTCTACAATTCATACAGTGTGGGTCTTTACTAGTCGATAAAATATATGTTTGTAGACATGATTTGCAGGCATCAAAGTCACAAAAGGGGCACGTCACTTTTAAATGATTTGTCTTATTAAAGTCTTCGGTACACGACACACAGGTGGACATATACATTATATGACTATTTTCTTTAACTATTGAAAATCTACAAATGACTCTATAATAGTATACAAATCATCTCGACCATACGTTGATTCTACGAAAAACATGAGTTTTTCAGCCTCCTCCCAAGATTGATCAGCATCATAATATTTATAGTACACGTAAGCAAGTTCTCCTACATTATCATCACACCACGTTCGGATTTCTTTGTCCGACATTTCGGGAGCGAGATACGTTTTGAAAAAAAATGAAACATCTCGTTTGAGAATTGCTTTTTGTATCGGAGAATTTTTTATGAAAAACATCTTACAAATTTTTTAAAAAAATTCTACTTAGGTTTTTTTTATTTTTATATAATAAACAAAATGAGTTTCCCTAATAATCGAACATTCATGCAAAAACATGGGTTAATGGTCGGCGTAGGAATCGTCAGCTTAATCATTATTATCGTCTTAATCGTGATGTTCACCAAAAAGGAAGAAGAGGAAAAGCTTGATCTCGGCCCCGCGGCGAAGGAGGCGATCGATTTCTTACAGGATACAGACCAATCTGATATCGACGCCGCTATGGGTACGGATCTTCCCGAAGAAGAGGAACCACCCACTTCAGCCGTCGAAACCTATATGATGGTACCAGGTAACAAACCTCCCTTAGATTACACCCGAATTACTTCTTCTTAGTAGATTTTTTGATCTTTTTTGAAGAGTTATGAAGCGCCCGAACACCGCGGGTCTTTTTATTTTTATTTTTAATAGCTTTTTGCTCTTTTAAATAATTATTCATTAGATTGTTACCTCCTCCGCGTGTGCTAATGTTATAGTTATTGGGAGCATAACCACCCTCGCTGTCCCTCATAAAATACCCCCTGACAAGATCATTCATGTTTTCGTTAAGAGGTGTAAACTTAGTCATATTATAATGTAACAATTTATTTTATAGACGAACATATTCAGGTATTCGTTTATAAAATATTTTTTGGGTTATTTATATTTAATCACGGTTTCCACTGCGGTTTATCACTTTTTTTCGCAGCTTTCTTGAGATTCCGGTTTTGTTTAGCCTTGACCTTCCTTGCATATTCGGTTGTGGCTTGGTTTATCTCTTTGTTTATTCTTTTGATGTTTAACTTCGCTTTATTTTTATTGGTGCCTTTTGTAGAAGAATTCTGATTATTAAATGGATTCATAACTCCTCTTAACAAACCTCTTAACTGAAGTGGACCGTATCCCTGTTGGACATTCGTTCCTCGGTGTTTGATTAATGTTTTTCTGAGTTCGTATTTATTGTTAAACATACGTCTCAATGTGGCGCGTGATGCAGGTGTATTACCTTCTTCGTTTACGCGTTTTAACCAGCCCTTTTCATAATTCGGATCTTCTACGCGTTTACCACTAAATCCGGGAATGGTTTGTGCGGCTAACGTATTCACACTTAAAATGTGTTTTTTCAAAATATCTTTACCCGCATTTTTCGTACTATTACGCGCCTGTTTGCCTTTAACCATGGCTTGAATTTTTGTCGCGGCGGCGTTTTTTCGATTTTTCATATTTTGTATGTTTTTCTCGTCTTTTATTTGGGTGTTTAATCGGCGTTTTTGTATTCTCAACCCCCCTTCCGACGATATGAGATTAGCCTGTTTTAACCAATAATTCTTTTGTTTTTCGTTTTGGGGTAACTTTCCATTTCTAAATGCCGCTTCTACGGAATTTGTGTATTCTTTGCGAAGGGATTTTATTTTGGTATTATTAGAGGAGAGTTTGGCTTGTTTTTCCGCAGCTTTCTTATTCTGTATCGCCTTATTTGCGGCGACCGCCTCGTTCTTAATCGCCTTCATCTTATTGAGATTTTGGTTTTTGAATGCAGTCTCGAGTCTACCCTTGAATATGGTTTTGTTTTTTGG
>CENO01011478.1_pt1 | contig 11632 bp, 9 predicted proteins | sample 530271 | NCBI WGS metagenome assembly CENO01 (sample SAMEA2619857, study PRJEB7988) | marine metagenome | biome: marine biome (ENVO:00000447); feature: surface water layer (ENVO:00002042); material: "saline water (ENVO:00002010), including plankton (ENVO:xxxxxxxx)" | depth 5 m | reverse complement strand
AGATTTTAAAAAAATTCATTTGGCAATCCTACTATTGTTAGTTCTCCACTTGCAATAACTGCGCCGTTCTTGTCGTTTTGTATAACATTAATCATCTCTTTGTCAAAGTTTAACATCTTTTTGGACTTAGATACGGCTCTTTTAAATTTAATGTAACTTAAAAAGTTACCTTTTATTTCATAATCAACTGGTATTTTGTAATAAGAAATTTGATTTGCTTGAAGAAGTTCCTCAGCTTGCTTTGCAATACCTGGTTTTAAAATGGGAACAGGTTTTTTCTTAGCAATTTTTGAAATCACCAATCCATAAGCGCTCGAGAATCTACTTAAACTATCATAAAGACCTTCCACCTCTTCTTTTGAATGGAAAAGTGTTGAGTTTTTTGCAACGATTGGTTCTAGCTTTTTAATTTTAGCTTTAATTGAAACAATGTCATTTTCAAATTGTTGTATCTCTTGAAGTTTTAAGGTTTTGTCTTCAAACTTAGCTTTTCTCTCTTTAACCATTGGATTTAATATTGCGTAATAGATTATTAAAAATAAAATAATCGCCCCAAACCCAATTCCAAATTTAATTAAAGTTTTACGATCAAAAGCTGCAAACTTTTCTTTTAGATCGTCCATTGTTATATTTTTTAAATCCATTAAGCAGCCTTCAATTTACAAGCTATAATAAATCCCTTCATTTTACGATCATTATTATTACCTGAAGTTGGTAAATTCATGCTCGCTAATGATGCTTGGGATATAAGTTTTTTGTTATTTAAATTACTTATTAGTTTTAAAATGTCTTGGTCTGATGCAGCTAAACCTTCAATTATTATTTGGTTAGTTCCATTATAATCAAGTTTTAAAAACTTTACTCTTTTAGGAACAGCAGATGCAATTTGCGCTAATACTCTAAAACTAATTTTTTTGTTTGAAGTAATTGATTTACTTAATTCCATTTGTTTATTTAATTTTCCTAATTCCTTTGATAATCCTGCAACCTCATTAGTCTTCATCTCATGGTTTTGAACCACTTGTGGGTAATCCGATATTTTATTATTTAATGTTGAGATTTGCCAAAAAGATAAACCGAATAAAACAATATAGACTGCAGCAACAACACCAACTATTCCTTTAAAAGCAAAATCAGAAAACGCTTTAGCACGTTTCTGCTTGATCATAGTGTCTCTGTTTGGAAGAAGGTTAATATTTTTAACAGCTGTTACAAATTTATAATAACCAAAAACGTCTAATTTTCTAAATGCTAAACCTAATACGGTTGAAAAATATGATCTGTTTTCAAATTTTACACTTTCCTCTAATTGTGCAGGTATTTTTATTCCATCTAATGGATCAAATAAATTAAAACCTGTGTTAACTAAATTTTTTCTAAAACTTGCTAAATATGTTTCAACGTTTGGAAGATTAGAGGTTACTTTTAAGTTTCTTATTCTTTTTTCATATTTTGTTTCAAAATCTTGAACTGCTTGTTTTACTTGAGTGATATATCTTCTCACTAAAGCGTCCATCTCCTCTTGATTGTCTGATGCAATTAAAGTGTTTCTATCCTGACCTCTTATAAATATATCTGTAATGATTGGATTATTTTCATACAATATCATTACGTAATTTTCATCCAATCCAAATTCTAAAACGGCTGTAAGATTAGACTCCTCTATAGATCCTGAAATCTGATTTATTTGATCGACTGCTGACTTTAAGGCAAAACATTTTACATCAATAATTACTGCATTCAGTCCACCCTTCTTAATTATGTCTGTATAACTATTTATATCTGCGAGTTTTGATGCAACGAAAAGAATATCCATAGTGTTTGCGGTTGCATCCCTATTTATTACTTGGTGAAATATTGAATAGTCATCAAGATTGTCTGTTAACTGTACCAAATTTTCCCACAGTGAATCTGTTTTTACTGCATTTAAAAGTTCCTCATCTGTCATCAAAGGACTAGTTACAACTCTAATTATTGCACTTGTAACAGGTATTGCTATTGCAGCATTTGAAGTTGAAATTTTTGATTTTTGAATTGCAAGTTTTAATTCATCTCCAACTTTATCAGGATGCTCTAAAACTGTTCCATTTTCTGGAATGCCTTCATATTTATGAACATAAAATTTTTCTAAAATCCATTGATTGGCTTTATTGACTGAAATTTGTGCAAGTCTTATTTCAGTTGGTGTTAAATCAACACCTACAATTTCCTCTCCTACTGCCGATTTCCCTAATCTTTTTTTTAGAAGTTTTGTTAAAAAATTTTCTTTTTTTGAATTGTTAGGTGCCTCAGGTGTAGCTGGGGCATTTTCCGTGCCGCTATCTTTTTTTTTAAATAAATTAGCGAAAGGATTTTTCATATTTTCAAATCAATATTAATTTAGCAAAGTTTTATATAGAAAACATTTTAATAATTAAGATAATAATTCTCCTCATGGTTTATTTTGCTTAAAAGAGTGACTAATTTGGGTCAAATCATCAAATTGTTTACTAGAATACTAAAATTTATAGTATCAATCTCATATGTTTGAAAAATTAGAGGAATTAGCAAAGAATAACAAAAAAATTTCAGATTTTCATATTCGGGCTGGCTCTCCATTAGCGTTTAGACAAACTGGTGAAGTAGTAATGGTTCAAGATACACCTGTCACAGATCAAGACTTAAAAGATTTATTATCAATGAATTGTAATGAAGGTGAAATTGAAAAATTTAATGTAACTCACGAACTTGATACCGCTATTACCTTAAGTGGATTAAGATTTAGAGCAAACTTTTATAAAACAATTAATGGTCCTGCATGTGTTTGCAGAAGAGTTGAAAGTAAAATTCCTGACATGGAGCAATTTAGTTTACCACAAGTACTTTATGATATTATTGATTATCATAAAGGTTTAGTTTTAGTAACTGGGCCAACAGGATCCGGAAAATCAACAACGCTTGCTGCAATTGTTAATGAAATTAATAAAACTAGAACAGCAAATATTATAACTGTTGAAGATCCAGTAGAATTTATTCACACAGACAATAAAAGTATAGTTTCACATAGAGAGGTTGGAAAACAAACTCAATCATTTGCTGCAGCATTAAAAGCTGCACTTCGAGAAGATCCAGATGTAATTCTTGTTGGAGAGATGAGAGATTTGGAAACTGTAAGTTTAGCTTTGACAGCAGCTGAAACAGGTCACTTAGTTTTTGGAACGTTACACACAAGTGGTGCACCAAGCACTATTAATAGAATTATTGACGTATTTCCTCCAGAGCAGCAAGCTCAAATTAGAGCACAAATTTCTACATCACTAAAAATGGTTGTGACACAAAGATTGTTTAAAACAAAAGATGGTCAAGGAAGATGTGGTGCGTTTGAAGTAATGAAATGTACTGCACCAGTTCAAAACCTTATAAGAGAAGCAAAGATCCATCAAATTCCAAGCGTTATGCAAACAGCAGTAAGAGAAGGAATGATTACAATGGATAAATCTATTGAACAACTTGTTACTGCAGGTAAAATAGATGCGAGTGCAGCAAAAGCAGAACATTAAAGGTTTTTCTCTTTTAGAATTATTAGTAGTCCTTGCAATTATTGGGGCGGTAGCAGGAGTTGGTTTTCCTAATTTTAACAAATGGAGTATTGATAGAAACATAAGAGCTCAATCAGAAAAAGTTGCAACAATTTTTAGTATTGCAACAACACAAGTTGAAAGAGGAGAATACCCTTATGTTAGAGTTGAATTTAAATCAACTTCTGGAAGTGAAGATCCTGAAAAACAAATTATTACTGTTAAAGGTTTAAATTTAGAAAAATTATCAGGAAAGTTAAACGACTCAAGAGTTGGCCCTCCCACATGTAAAGCAAGCGATGTAGATAGTGATATTCTTGCTCAAAAAATACTTGATAAAAAAGTTAAGTTATTTCACTTAGAAAAAAGTGATGGTGCAGTTTGTTTTTCAAAAGGAGCTAAATATTTTAAGCAATATGGAAAAGCAGATACGCAGCAAAACGTAAATATTCCAAAAACAGAGAGTGGTACCAATAAATTTGTAGTAGTTTGTCATAAAAAAATGACATCTTGCAATCCAGTTGGAGGCAATTTTAGTGATGATTATCCTGTTTATTTGGTAAAGTATTCTAGATTTGGATTTATTGAAAAATATAAATGGAACAAAAATGAAAAAGATTGGAAAAGTAGATAAACAAAAAGGAATAACTCTTTTAGAAGCATTAGTTGCAACTGCAATTATAGGTATTGGATTTGTTGCTATATTTCAAATGGTTCAATATTCAGTAAGATCTATAACAATTTCAGGTGAGAGAACAAAAGCAACTTTTGTGTCTGCAATGTTTGCTGAGGATGTTTATGCATTTAGAGATCAAACTAAAAGCGACAAAACTTTTGCAAAAATATTAGTAGACCGAAGGGAAAATGGATTAAGTTTATCTTGTGGTTCAGATAGAATGCCAACATATAGTGCTGATAACTCATATGATAACATATCACAAAAATGGAGACATAGAACAAATTCTGATTTTATAAAATGTCAAGACAGAGCAAGAGATAGAAAAAAAATTATAATGTGGGAAGTATGCAGAAGTGGTTGTCAATACACCTCAAATGGAATTTTTGATCCAATATATTTTGGTAGAGCTGACGTTTTAATGTCAAATGGTGAAAAAAGAAAAAGTTTATATTTTCAAGTACAGTAGTGAAAAAAAAATTTAAAAAAATAGCAGGTCTTACTTTAATAGAAATATTAATTGCGGTTGTAATTTCTTCTTTGATGATGGCTGCAATGTTTACTTCATACACAATTGTAAACAATACATATAGACAGGTTACTGATAGAGCAAAACTTAGCCAGGCTGGAAGAGATTTAATCGGACAATTACTAAGAGAAATAAGAATGGCAGGTTATAGATACGTCAATGATGATATGGCACCTGATAATGATCATGTTGCTATAAAAATTACAAAAGGTAGCGGACTTGAAGGCGGAACGTGTGATAAAATTCAAATTGTCTATGGAAGTGTTGACTACACTTCAACTGCAGCTGAAGGCGAAAGATACGAATATACAAGATACCAAATTACGTATGAATGTGAAAAATCAACTCAAGTTGAAACTTTGCCAGATGGATCAAAACAAACAATAGATGGATTTAAAATTTTAAAATCAAAAAAAAAATGGGATGTAGCAACAAATACGTTTGAAACTGGGACAGATGATACATTATATGAAAATGAAATGGTGCTTGATTACGTTCAAGATTTAATTTTTGTTCCATTTGATGCAAACGGAAAACAAATTGGTAATCAAGATCCTGGTAATGTAGTTCCTGGTCTTGCAAACATTGAGAGTTTAAGAACTGTTGATATTGCATTAATAGTTAGATCAACGAAACCATTTTACAGAGAAAATAAAAATAGAGAAGTAACTTCAATATACGACTCTGATAGAAAAATTGATCATAAAACAGATAAGTATTTAAGAGAAATTATAACGGTAACTGCAAATGCCAGAAATGCAGGATTATAATTATGAATAGGAAAAACGAAAAAGGTTTTGCATTAGTTTTATCACTAGTTCTATTGATGGCTATGTCATTAATGGGAGGTGCTTTGATAGTTATATCTGCAAGTGACCATAGAAGTAATAATGTTAGTGATGAATACCAACAAACATTTTATGTTGCAGAGACAGCTTTATTTGAAGGTGAAAAATATTTAATAAATCAATTTCTTGGGCCTTATAACGCGAGTGGACGGAGACAAACGCAACACAAAAAAAGTACTGCACAATTAACTAATAGTACAGTCGTATTTGATCCAGTTGGACAAGATATTGAGGGTTGTTACAGCAGTTTTTCAGATCTTGATAGAATAAGCTTTAAAATAATGAAAGGACAAGATCCAAGTAAACCCTTTGATTTTGCAAACACTAATGCTGATGTTGTTTTTGAGAAAAATTATTTTAATTTTATAAACGAACTAATGCGGGATAGAATATATAAAGATCAATCATACAAAGCTGGTAGACAGAGAAGTTGGGACGATACTGAAAGACTTAAAAAGTTTAAATATCAATATTTCATAACGAGGGGTGACCCCGCGCCCTTTAAAGGCTATGGATCAAGCATTAAAAAAGGTGCAACGGACAATACTAAAAGTGGTAGGTCATTTACAGTATATGGATGTGGAAATTTTGATAATGGCAAAATAATTGTGCCTTTAGAGAGCACTTTGGTGCTTCCAAACCAATAAATATTAAGTAAATCCTCAATTTTTTTAATTATAAAAAGTCAAAATGGACACCTTTGTTTTGATTGCCACTTTATTTAATGTCTTAATCAAAATATGATATTTGAAATGATAAATAAATCATTCAAGAAATTCTTTATATTATTTTGCTTAATATTTTTTAGCTTTTCAAACGCATATTCTGCGTGCAAACATTTAGTAAAATTTGGTAAAAAATTTACTCCAAAGCTAGCCAAAGAACATGGTGAAAGACCACAGGGTTTTTCAGAATTATATTTTGAAGCAAATGATATTTGTCCAGGTCAGAATTTAAATGGCATAGTTATAAAGTATTCTTTTATTAATGACATTTTAGGAAGCATTCACATGTATGCAGATAATGAACCAGGAAAGAATAAAACTACTGAAGCTTTAACTTTAATGAAATATACAAAAAAAGTTTACGGTGATTTTGATACTGGTGCTGATCCAAAAATTTATAATCATTTCTATAACTGGGAAAAAAAGAAAAAATATATAATTTATAGAAGATTAAAAACAGAAGAAAATTTGTGGGTAGAAGATCTTACAATATCTAATTCCAAGTATACACAAATTTTAAATTCTTTAATAAATGAAGATGGCAATGAACCTATGAGTTTCGAGGCACAAAATTAATGAGAAAATATTTTATTTTATTAATTAAATTATTATTACTAAGCTTTCTAGGTTCGCAGGCAAATGCAAAGACACTTCCGCCTGGAACAGGAGGAGCTGCTGATGTACCTGCAAATGTTTTGATATTGTTAGATGCATCTGGAAGTATGGGGTGGACCACTACTGTTGGTGTAAATTATAATATGGTAAGAGGGATTACTCCAATTCCAAACACAGATGAGATAATTACATTTGCTACTGATAATTTTATTAGAAGAAGTGATCATGCAAATAACTCTCCAGTAAGATTACACACAAACCAAGAAGCTTTAAGAAGGACAAATACAAATAGATGTTTCACTCCAAATATACATAAAAATATAATTTATAACGATAATAAAATTTATTTTATGTCAACTCAGATTACTAACCGAATTTATCAATATGATCTTGTAGCAAATACATGTTCAATATTTCTTAACTTGGGTTGGCAAGAATCTTTATTTTCTGAAAAGTTTTTGTTACATAATAATCACCTAGTTGCTATTTCAGGAAGAGATAATAGAATTATAAAAATAAATCTCTCTAATAACCAAATATCAAGATGTAATATTGGCTTTGCATCTCACCTAGCAAGAACTATGCGGTTTAGTAGCAATGCTAATTTTCAATCCAACGCGCAATATGCAATTGATGGAGCTGGAAATTTAGTCGTATTTAGACAATTTAATGTTCCAGGTAGAGCAACGCATGAATTGTTCAAATATAATGCAAACGGTACATGTTTTAATGATGAACCAGACCAAACATTTAGAGGAAACTTCAATGGATCACAGTTTTTTGCAGTTAGTGGTATAGTTGTTCATCCAACTAATGATAATTTATTTTTTGCAACAAGCTGGGATAGAAACTCTTTAGCAAGATTTACGACATCTGGTACAAGTATTACAAACATTGAAGTCGTTGGTAGAGGAGGGAATAATAATAGTAATTATAGTCCAACCAACAAAAATCAAATTAGATTTAGACAACCTTACAATATCACAATTGAGCCAAGTAAATCAGTCATTTATGTACCTGATTTTCAAAATCGGATTGTTCAAAGCTTTGATTATGATTTAAACTTTGTAGCTGTTAGCGGATTTAGGACTAGACAAACCAGAATGCAAGGTGCCCAAGACGCAATACAATCACTTGTTACAGATAGTGCATTAATTTCTAGCGTTAACTTTGGTTTTGGTATTTGGTCAGGTTATCAAATTTGGATAAATAGCAGACCATTTTCAGCATTTGGAATGAATTCTATTAGATGTAGAGAGGCGGTTAATAGATATCGAGTAGATTGGATAAGAAGATATTGGTGGTGGAACAGTTGGCATTGCGTTCTTTATGGCGGTATAAATGGTATGGGACCAGATAGACTTCCAGGTTATGAGGGTTGGAATAATAATAGAGATAGAGGTATTCCAAGCTCAGCTGTTCACAGTCACATTGTAAAAGTTGAAAGAGATGGGGCTCAAAAAACAGGAACAGCAGTTAGAACGGTTGTGCCGATGTGGGGAACGAATGCAAGATTTTTTGCAATGATGGCAAAAGAGTACTACGAGCACCCAGATGATAGCCCCATAGATCCTAATGCAGACTGTCAAGCAAGTCACGTTATAGTAATTGGAGATGGAGATTTTACATCGGGAGAGGCTGAAGCGCTTCAAATAATAAGAGATCTTAATGCCAAACAAAAAGGTAAAGTTAAAACAATTGCTATTGCATATGGAAGTGGAATTTCTCCAGGAGGTTTAAGATCATTTAATCAAATGTCAATTAATGGAGGGTATCCTAGTGGAGCAATTATTGCATCAGGTCCTGCAGCTTTGCGTGCAAGATTAGGTGATATTATAAGAAACATTCAAGCGGATAAATTAGCGTTTACTGCACCAGCCATCACCGCAACTGTTGAGGAAGGTGGTAACCTTTACCAAGCTCAATTTAAATACAGACAGAAAAAAGAGTGGCAAGGAACATTAACTCGATCATATATATCTCCATCAGGAGAAGTTGATGAAAACCATAAAGATAATTGGGAAGCAGCATCAAAAATGCCTTCACCAAGTCAGCGAAAAATTTGGACACCTTTAAAACAAGCTTCTTATGAAGAAAGTGGATGGAATAATTTTGTCGATACAAATTCGCTATTGATAAATGATCAATTTACTATACTTGGCAATGAGGTAAGCGACTATCATAATGACACACCAACTAATAACCTTAATCTTGGTACAGCTCGTTGTAGTGGTTCCGGAGATAGTAGAGCCACAATACAAGACGGAAATGATGATGATGTTAAAGGACTAATTAATTTTATAAGAGGTGAAGATTATTTTGATTATAATAGTAATTGTATTTTAAGAGAAAAAAGAGTTACTGATCAAAATACAAATGGTTATCTAGGAGATATTTATCACTCTGAGATGATTGTAGTGGGAGAACCTTCGGCTGATACTAATTTTACAAATCCAAATCAAGAATCTTATTACAGGTCTTTATTGAACTACAAACAGTTTAAAGCTTCAACTAAAAGAGAGGAAACAATTTATGTAGGCGCTAACGATGGTATGCTCCATGCATTCAAGGCAGATGGTGGAGAAGAAAAATGGGCTTTTGTGCCTCCGTATATTGCTGGAAGATTACCGTTAGTTGTAAATACAGCTCTTAATGATAATAATTCCTTAGGTGACAAAGGTGGTTCCAGTGCAATTTACGGGGTTGATGGATCTCCCGTTGCTCACGATATGTTTATCACCCATCCTAAGACAGGAACAAAAGGCTGGCATACTATAATGATGGTTCCATTTGGCAGAGGTGGAGCTGGTTTTTCAGTTCTTGATGTTACAGATGATAAAAAACCTCTCCATTTATATACAATTTTTAATGATGATGTTAACAATCAAATATTAAGAACTGATCACAACGATAATCAATTTACATATCCATATATAGACGAAACATATTCGTTCATGGATTTGGAAGAAACAAGAATTGTTAGTGAAAATTTTGCTAATGATAATGGTGTAGACAAAACCTGTAATTCAAGCCTTACAACTGCATGTTACGAGAGTAATACATGGACATTACCGTCAGATTTAATGGGGATACAAAAGAGTGATTTAATAGTTAAAATAGATAATGTTGAACAAAATATTTTTTCAGTAAATCTTGTAGGTGGAGATACTAAAATAACATTTAATAGATCTTTACATTTTAATGGAGACACGAGTGGAGCAGCTGGTGCAAGACCTAATGATACAATTTTAGAAATTAGCGTATCAGAGGATGCAATTACAAGATTAAGTACAAGTTTACCTTCAGAATATAATTACACTAAACTTGGGGAAACTTGGTCAGCGCCAAGAATATTTAGAATGCCGAATAACGGAGCTGGAGATAATAATATTCAAGATGATATATATGTGGCGGTGATGGGAGCTGGTTACGGCGCAACCTCAGCTACAAAAGGTTCGGGTGTTTATGTAATTAATTTAATGGATATATCTGCGCCTGGTAAGGTTGAAAAACTAATAGATATTAAAGATCATGAAGGTGATAATATTATAAACTCAGTTCTTGCAACTCCTGTAATTGTTACAGCAGACCAAGCAAGTGATATTAAATTTACTGGAGCACTTGTTTATGTGAACGATCTTGAGGGTAAAGTTACCAAAATTAATCTTACAAATATGAAAACAGATAATGATCCAGACAATCCAAGACCAATTAATCTTTATGACTCTACGATTTTATTTGATGTAAATGCTGACAAGTATAATGGTAGATATATGTTCCATTCAATGGATGCAGCTATCGGAAAGACTTCAAAAAATTTATGGTTATTTGCAGGTACGGGGGATTATGAGAGAGTAACTTCTAAAGATCCTAGAATTGATAACTTGATGCTTGGAATTAGGGACAAAAATTATCCCAACTTTAAAGACGTATCCACTTTTGGTCCTCAAGCAATGATAGCTTGTCAGGATACATCAAATGATGGAACAGGAGTTGCCTGTCCATTAACGACAAAAGATCGAGTAAATATAAGAGGTACTGGAATAGTTTTAAAAGAATTTGGATGGTATATAAAACTTAAAAACTCTCAAAAAGTTGTGGCTGAACCAACTGTTTCAAAAGGAATAGCATACTTTCCAACTTACGAACCTTCAACTTCAGCAAATCAATGTGACATGGGTAAAGCGTTTATCTGTGCAGTTGATGATGAATGTGGAACAAACTATTCGAGCAGACTTGGTGACAATGAAGGAGAAAATAAAAATAAGAAATGTTTATATGTAGGTAAAGGAGTGCTATCGAAACTAGTTGTATTTGGAAATAAATTATTTGCTAACATTGCAGGAGAATCAACTCAGACTAAGAAAGACCTAGTTACAATTGAGTCTATCATGGGCGAGGTTTCAAGCTTTAGAAGCTCATGGAGAGACGGAAACTTTTAGTTTTTATTCAATAATTTCTTAAGTTTATCTTTTACTTTATCTTTATTCTTCAGTAACTCTTTTTTAACTTTTTCTTTAACTTTATCTTGGTCAATATTCTTTATTTTATCGAGGTTATTGCCAATATTGCTTGATAAAACTTTACTTTTTACATTTTTAAATATGTTGTCCACCGTCTCTTTAATGACAGTTTTATAACTTTTACTGTCCTTGGTATTTCCAACATTTTCAAAATCTAAA
>CENO01018028.1_pt1 | contig 11639 bp, 15 predicted proteins | sample 530271 | NCBI WGS metagenome assembly CENO01 (sample SAMEA2619857, study PRJEB7988) | marine metagenome | biome: marine biome (ENVO:00000447); feature: surface water layer (ENVO:00002042); material: "saline water (ENVO:00002010), including plankton (ENVO:xxxxxxxx)" | depth 5 m | reverse complement strand
AGAAGAGATTCTGGACATGAGTTTGGAACTAACCCATGCTCTGAGATTATACTAAGACCGTATCAATTTTGCAACTTAACAGAAGTTGTAGTCAGAGCAGATGACGACATTGAAAGGTTAGCTAAGAAAGTAGAAGATGCTACCATACTTGGTACAATACAATCTACACTTACAGAATTTAAGTACTTACGAAAAGTTTGGCAAAACAATACAGAAGAAGAAAGACTTCTTGGTGTTTCGCTTACAGGTATATTAGATAATCCTAAATTAGGAAAAGCAGATGACCTGAAGAGGTTAAGACAACAGGCTGTAGATACTAATTTAGGATTAGCAGAACAACTAGGCATACCGCAGTCAACTGCTATTACTTGTGTAAAACCTTCAGGCACAGTCTCACAACTTGTAGACTCTGCTTCTGGTATACACGCAAGGCACTCAGCATATTATATAAGAACAGTTAGAGGTGACAAGAAAGACCCATTATCTCAGTTTCTTATTGACCAAGGTATACCGCATGAGGATGACCTTATGCAACCAGAGAACACTGTGGTCTTTTCATTCCCTATGAAGTCCCCTACCAAGGCAGTACTTAGAGAAGACCTCAGTGCCATTACTCAACTAGAAAACTGGAAGAACTACCAAGAGCATTGGTGTGAGCATAAACCCTCAGTTACTATATCTGTAAAAGAAGATGAATGGTTTGAGGTAGGTTCTTGGGTGTACAATAATTTTAAAGATGTAGCAGGTGTTTCATTTCTGCCACACTCTGACCATACATACAAGCAGGCACCATATCAAGATATAACTAAGGAAGAGTATGATGCCTTAAGTAAGAAAATGCCACGAAATGTCGATTGGACATTATTATCAAACTACGAAAGAGAGGACAATACAACAGGCACACAAGAGTTGGCATGCAGTGCAGGTGCTTGTGAGATTGTAGACATAACATGATATCATTATTAGGCTCCGTTCTCGGCTTCGGAACTTCTTTTCTTCCCTCCGTGTTGGGGTTCTTTGAAAAGAAACAAGCCAACAAACAAGAACTTTTGATGCTAGAGGCAAAAGCCAAGTATGCATCAGAACTAAGCAAATTAAAACTAAAAGAACTAGATGCAGAAGCAGACATAGAAGAAGTAAAAGGTTTATACAAACATGCTGAGTCGTTAGCACAAGCAAACAAATCTACATTTGTATCTGCCCTACAAGCATCAGTAAGACCAGTTATAACGTATGCTTTCTTTGCTATATTTGCATTTGTCAAAATTACCTACGTAATAATGGCAGTGCAAGAAGGAAGAGATGTATTACCTGCTATACTAGAGGCATGGGATGAGGAAAGTCAAACCGTCTTTGCTGCTATTATTAGCTTCTGGTTCGGTCAACGTGTTTTTAAAGCAAGGAGTAAATAGTGGGAGCTGTAAATTTTCAAAATGCACCAGAGGGTTCAGTAACACCCTTCTTTCCATTCGGTCCAATGATGATGCATGCAAAAATGCCTTCTAGTATGGTAAGGTCGTTAAATAAATACACCAATAAAATTATTAAAGATAAAGAAAAAATTAAAAAATTAGACCATTCAGATAAATTAGTAGGTAAACTTAAACAAGAACTTTTGATAGAAGAAAAAGAATTGAATAGACATATGGATTTTTTTAATACAATTATAGGTAATTTTGTCCAAACAGAATTATCAAGACATTTTACTAAATTAGCAGATTCTACAGGCATATCTTTAAACTACAAGGCTGCTTGGATTGTGCGTCAGTTTGCTGGTGAATTTAACCCTGTGCATATACATACATCGTGTGATCTATCTTGTGTTGGTTATTTAAAATTACCAGAAAAAATAAATGAAGAGTGGGAGGAAGATTATAAAGATCATCACCCTTGTAAAGGACATATAGAATTTATTCACGGCTCTTCTGGTAAAATGCATCAACACACAACTTTAATAAGACCTACTGTAGGTGATTTTTTTCTGTTTCCTGCAGATTTAATGCATACAGTTTATCCTTTTTATTCTGATGGAGAAAGAAGATCATTTAGTATGAACATACAAATAGATCAACAAAAAATTAATGAAAAAGGAGAAGTGGAGTCACTTGACAATTCAAGAGAACATGGGTATTCTATAAGTAGTGGGTGGAAATTAGATTGGATGCTTCCTACTAAAAAAATATAAAATTTAAAATTACTTCAACCTTTTTAGGAGAACAAAATGGAGTCACAAATAATATCCCTACTTTTAAGTAGAGAAAACTTTGATAAGGCAAAAGCCCTTGTCACAAAAGATATGTTTGATAAAAAATATAAAACTATCTTTGATGCAGTAATGCATTATCATACTAAATATGAAGGTGATCTATCGAAAGATAATCTTTTTATAGTACACAAAAATTTATATCCTGCCATGCCAGACTCTACTAGAGAGTTAGTAGAAGATGCAATAAAAGATATACCAGAAGACATAGAGGGTGATCCTCAGTTTGTAATGGATACCCTTACAGAGTTCTGGCGTAGAGAGATGGCAAGGAAGGTAGGCGAAACAGCCATTGATATATGGAATGGCGATTCAGCTAACTTTGGTGATCTGCGAATGATGATTGACCAGATAATAAATCAAGATTCGGCTACTGGTATTCTGTCTATGCAAAGGGAAGAGACAGATGTTGAAGAATTGTTTCAAGACTTTGAAGCAGACCCAGACTTCCCTTTTCCAATAATAACATTATCTGATGAGGTAGCAGGTACATACCGAGGCAACCTTGGTATTATCTTTGCTAGACCTGAAAGTGGTAAGTCATCTTTCTGTGCTTTCTTAGCTGCAGAAGCAATACGCAAAGGCAACACTGTTGGATACATAATGAATGAAGAGACAGCCAAGAGAATGAAGTCAAGAGTCCTAACTGCCTACTTCAATGTGCACAAAGAAACCTACATGCAAGAGATAGAAACTATAAAAGAAGTTTACAAAAATGAAATAGAAGATAGACTTTTTATTATGGACTCTGTAGGCTCAGACATATCAGAGATAGACCAGTTTGCAAAACTAAATAAAATTGATGTGCTGTTTGTAGACCAGTTAGACAAGGTAAAAGTAGGCGGTGAGTTTAGCAGAGGCGATGAAAGATTGAAAGAGCTTTATGTAAATGCAAGAGAGATAGCCAAGCGAAATAACTGCATGGTATGGGCTGTGTCTCAGGCAAGCTATGACGCACACAATCGTCAGTTTTTAGACTTTGCTATGCTTGATGGCTCTAAAACTGGCAAAGCAGGTGAGGCTGATATAATTATAGGCATAGGAAAAAATCCTGGTGAGGATGATGATACTAGGTTCTTATGTGTTTCTAAAAATAAAATCTCAGGGTGGCATGGTCACGTAGTTTGTGAGATAGACAAACTTACTGGGAGGTACTACGAATGATTCTAACACTAGATGTAGAAACTACTTTTATAAAAACAGACAAGGGTTCTGATCCGTCACCTTATACTAGAGGTAATCAGTTAGTGTCTGTAGGTTTTAAAGAAGATGATAATCCTGTACAGTATGTATGGTTCTATCACTCAAAGAAAGACCCTACACCAAACAACATGAAGATAGTACAAGACGCACTAGATAGAGCAGACGTATTGTTAGGTCACAATATAAAATTTGACTTACAGTGGCTGTTTGCATCTGGCTTTACATATGATGGTCCTGTCTACGATACCATGGTGTTTGACTATGTGTGGGCTAGGGGTGTTAAAGTACCACTTAGCCTAGATGAATGTTGTCGTAGGCATAAAACCTCAACCAAGAAAAAGAAAGAAATTTTAGAAAACTACTTGAAAGAAGGTATAGGATTTGATATAATACCTGCAGACATAGTAGAAGAATATGGAATCGCTGATGTGCAGTCTACCTATGAGGTAGCTGTTAGTCAGTCTAAACAAGAAGGAAAGAGCATTGAGCAGATTGCAGCCTACGTTGTACCTGTCTTTTGAGGTAACAAAAGTTTTAGCAGGTATGGAAAGAGACGGCATCAAGATAGATCGTCAAGCCCTTAACCTTGTTAAAGATGAGTACACAAAAGAATTAGAAGAACTTGGTATATTTTTAAACAAAGAAATAGCTAGAGTTATGGGTGATACACCTATAAATTTATCTAGTCCAGATGATAGGTCTAAGTTATTATTTTCTAGGGCAGTCAATAATAAAAAAACTTGGACAAATGTTTTTAACCTAGGCTACGAAGTTAGAGGTAACACAAGGAAACCAAAACGTAGAGCATACATGACTGATGCACAATTTAAGAGGGCAGTTGTAAACAACACTACAGTGCAATACAAAACAGAGGCTACTAGATGTAACCCTTGCAAAGGTTATGGCAAGGTAGCTAAAAGGAGAAAGGATGGTTCGTGGGGTACTGCTAGATATATCTGTAAATCTTGTTCAGGCACTGGTATACAATATGTGCCTACAGGACAGGTAGCAGGATTTAAGTTAGTACCATTAGATACAAAAGCATGTAGCAGTGCAGGATTTAAAACCGATGCAGATGCTTTGTCTTTGTATTACGAAAGAGGTAACGAAGAGGCAGTTGCATTTATAAAAGCCTATCTTAGATACAACGCTATCAAGACCTACCTAAAAACTTTTGTAGAAGGTATAGAAAAAAATTTAGATTACTCAGACAGAATACATCCTCAGTTTATGCAGTGTGTTACAAGCACAGGCAGACTGTCATCTAGAAATCCTAACTTCCAGAACATGCCTAGAGGTAAAACATTTCCAGTTCGTAGGGCAGTTGTTTCTAGGTTTGAGGGTGGTAAAATTCTTGAAGGGGATTACGCACAGCTAGAGTACAGAGTAGCAGGCTACCTTAGTCAAGATAAGCATGTATATGAAAATGTCAAGGGCGGTGTTGATGTACACAACTTGACTGCTACGATTATAACTGGTAAAGATAAAGAAGACATTACGTCAGAAGAAAGACAAAATGCTAAAGCACATACTTTTGCACCTTTGTATGGTGCTACTGGTATGGGTCTACCTGAACATGTACACAGATACTATTATCAATTTACGGAAGTGTATCCTGGGATTGGTGAGTGGCATGATAGGTTGGCTCAAGAGGCTTTGAAGTATAAAGTTGTGAGTCTACCTTCTGGTAGGGAATACAGATTTCCTTATGTAAAGAGAACAGCTAGAGGCATTACACATGGAACTAGCGTAAAGAATTATCCTGTACAGGGGTTTGCGACAGCAGATTTACTTCCGTCTGCTCTAGTGCTTACCTTCGAGGAGTTTAAGAAAAAGAAACTTAAATCCCTGCTTTGTAATACAGTACATGATAGTATAGTGGTGGATGTACATCCTGATGAAGAGGATCAAGTGATTGAGACTGTCAAAGAATGTATGCTCTCCATCCCTCAGCAAGCCAAGAGAAGATGGGGCATTGAGTATGATATGCCTGTAGGCATTGAAATTAAAATTGGAAGCAACTGGCTAGATACTAAAGAAATTTTTTCTAATTAATGCTTGCAATTAATTTAGTTCTAGTATACAATAGTAAGATTGTGCAACTCATAAGGAGTAATATATGACACAACTAGCGACTACCGAGAATACAGACCTCGTAATTCCAGATAATCTGGATAAACTGTCTGTAGATGAACTAGCAAATCTGCTTGGTCAAAGGGATGGGATGGAGTCTCAGTCCTCTGGCGATTCGTTTGCTAGATTGTCAATTAACCACTCACCAGAAGATGATGCAGGTAATACACTACCTAGAGGTCACTTCGCATTATACAATCCAAGTACTAAAGAAAAAGTTTTTGGTAAAGATGTGACTTTAAGAGTCTTCGTGAGGAGGTTTATGTACAGCCTATGGGACAATGAGCAGGGTGCATACTCTGTTCGTAGTACTCAGCAAGCTAAACTTAATGATGTCTTCCCAGATAACGAAGGTGGATATAAGTGTGGTAAACTAACTCGTAAAGAAATAGAAGAGTTAGGTGCTGATTCTCCAGAAGCTGCTGCATCTGCTATGGTTAAATGTAATCAAGTACTATATGGATTAGTATCTATTGCTGATGGTAAAACTGCAACAGGTGAAGATGCTCCTGTAACAGATGTGCCAGTAGTATTCTATGCTAAGGGGGCAAGCTTTACTCCTATATCTCAATTCTTTAAAGATGTAGATAGTAAAAACCTACTTACTTGGAATGTTGTAGCAAAGATGAAATCTGTACGTCATAAGAATGGTGCGACTATCTATTATTCTAGTGACATGTCTATTTCTGATACAGTGGATTTCTCGAAAGAAGATAAAGAACTTTTAAAGAGCTTTGCTGATTCGATTAATTCCTATAATCTCCGTGTATCAGATGAACACACTGAAGCTAAAGGTGGCTTAGGTGTGGAAGATGCTATCGACCTTGCTGCTGTCGAGGCATAAATGAACTCGATTCAAATACTCATACAAGATTATTTGAAGAGAGGGATCAAGGGGGAGGCAGAAATGCCTTCCTCTCTGGTTCAAGAGTTTAAAGACTCTTGTGGTCAAGCACTAGAGAAACAATTTTCTAGAGATTCAAACAAATATAAATTACGTTTGTCTGGTTTAGGTAAACCTCTATGTCAACAACAATCAGAAATGCTAGGTATTGAACAAGAGTTTAGTTACAATGCAATTATGCGTTTCTTACTAGGAGACTTAGTAGAAGCTGCTTTGGTAGCAGTTATGAAAGCATCTGGAATAGATGTGCAAGATGAACAAAAGAAAACAAAAATTAATTTAGATGATACAGATATAAATGGCACCTTAGATATTATAATAGATGATAAGGTATATGATATTAAATCTGCCAGTCCCTATGCTTTCCAGAATAAGTTTGGAAAGTTCGGTGGCTACTCTAAGGTAAAAGAAGATGATCCTTTTGGGTACGTAGTCCAAGGTTATGCCTACGCTGAAGGTGTAGACAAGCCATTTGGAGGGTGGATCGTTGTAGATAAATCGTCAGGTGAGGTCACGGTTTGTGAAGCTCCAGACATTCAAGAGCAAGAAAAGAAAGAAGCCTTAGAGTCAGCCACTGTTAATGTACGTAAACTAAAGAAAACAAAAAAAGTAGATAAACAGTTTAAGCCTGTAGATGAGATAGATAAAGGTGAGCCTAATGGTAACAAGCTTTTACCTAGAGAGTGTGGTTTTTGTGGGTTTAGGCATAACTGTTGGTCTAAAGCAAAATACATACCTAAGCAAACATCTAGGGCAAAGAACCCTCCGTATGCATGGTACACTAAGGTGGTTACAGATGCCCATTCTTAAAACTTATAATCTTTCTGTAGCAGACTTTACAGAAAATAAAAATGTACATTACCTGTACCCTGATAACTGGAGTCACCAAAAAGGATCAGACATAGTGAAGATACTTAGAGATAGTGATTTTGGTGTACCTCTATATGTAGGTTTGTCTCCTGTAAAACCTTTTGATGAGACAAGAGGTATGAATGAACTGGATCAAAGTTTAGAAAAGGTACGTAACATTCTTTTACAGAAAGGTATAGTTATAGTTTTGATAAATGAGTTTTATGAAGCTATAGACTATGATAATGGTGAGCCTTACGAAAAAGAAATAATAGATAATGTGTTAGAATTACTAGATATAGGATGCCCTAAAGATGTTGAAATTACCATATAGATCAAAGTTTGAGATAAGAATTGCTGCAGACTTAGGTAAGAAAAAGATAGAGTTTGATTACGAACCTAAGACTTTTACATATGTACCTAAGATAAGATCATACACCCCAGACTTTTACATAAAAGAAAAAGACTTTTACATAGAGGCTAAGGGTAGGCTTACAACAAATGATAGAGTAAAACATCTTATGATAAAAGAACAATGGCAAGATTTAGATGTAAGGTTTATATTTGTACAGGCAAATAATAAAATACTAAAAGGTTCAAAAACTACTTATGCAGATTGGTGTGATAAGCATGGTTTTCTTTGGGCACAAGGAACTATACCTAAGGAGTGGATGGATGACTGATGATATAAGTATTACTTTTGAAGATGATGATAGGGTTAAAAAATTCGTAGATGCACTTGACTTAAAGGAAGGTTATCTATATATTGTACTAAAACCAGAAGATAATGGTTTTGAAATACTAGGTGCAGATAAACTTCCAGGCGATGTTGCAGAAGGTGCTGCAACTAAAATGTACATATTATTTTCAGGTCTTATGAGTATGGCTACTGAACAACAAGACTTGGTTATGGAAGCAGGTAATTATGCTATACACAGAGAGTTAGATAGAAAAAGAAAAAAAGAAGTAGAAAGTAAAGGAGAGAATGTAATTGCTTTTCCGAGGAAAAAGGATGTTTAAATATAACGAAAAGAATTTAATTAAACAAATTCTAGTTTACATAATAAACACCTACACACAACATTATTCTAAAAATAATCTACAGGCTACTGAGGTAATTATAGACTCAGGGTACGGTAAGGGTTTTTGTATCGGTAATGTGCTTAAGTATGCACAACGATATGGAAAGAAAGGAAGTCATGAAGATCAAAGAAAAGACTTGCTTAAATTAATACACTATGCAATCATAGCGTTGTTTATTCACGATGAAGAAGGAGTTAGTGATGAGTGAAGAAGAAGTAAAAAAAGAAAGAGCACGTAAGGAGGATGGCACATTCCAGGCTGATGACCCTAGTACACCAGACCAGAATGAAGCTTTTAAACCTGTAAGGTTCTATCTTATGCAAGACCAACTAGCTAATACTATCTTACAGAAGCTAGCAACTCTACCTTATGGTGAAGTAAGTGAAATGCTTAATAGTCTTAGAGCTATGCAACACGTCTTAGTTGACCCAACAACAAGAAAAGTATTGGACCAGTCCGTTGCAGAAAAAACAAAAGAATAGAGCTATACTTGCACAACTAACTGTAGAGTTAAGTCAAGATGGAAAAGTGTACCTTGAAAATAAGTCAATAAACCCTGAAACTTTTAGAAAAGCAATGGATGAATGGAACGATACTTATGAAGGTACACTATCCTTAACCAACCTTCTTCGAGAACTTAAGCGAGAGTTTGAAGAATTAATAGAAAAATCATATAAGTTTATGCAATGAAAGTTGTAGATAATTTTCTTGAGTTTAAGGATTTATCAAAACTTTTTGATAATTTAAGACTAGACGATATTAACTATACAGGGTCTTATCTTCAGTCAAAAAATTTATATCAGCAAATGGAATTTCTACCTTTGTTTATTTGTGCTATTGTTCCTGACAATATGTATGAAGGGTATATTCCTAAATTAAATAAAAAAACTAATTCGACTATGACTAATATTCAACTTTCTCACCAAATATATAGAAACGATTATCCTCAAAGCAATTATTATACTATTGTTAATGAAATATTTAGACCTTTATTAAATGTTAATTCTTGGTTAAGGATTAAAATAAATGTTATACCTTGCACTGAAAATATAATAGAACATGGTTATCATGTAGATAGTAGTCCAATCCTTCCAAATCAAAAAACTGCTATATATTATTATAATACTAACGATGGGTATACCTTGTTTAAAGATAATAATAAAAAAATAAAAAGTGTAGAGAATAGATTAATAGAATTTTCAGGAAATAAATTTCATACTGGTACTACTTGTACAGATCAACCCTTTAGGGTAGTTTTAAACATGAATTATGTGTAAAACTCTGTCTAAAGCCCATAGAAGCTCATACAGCAAAAGTTGCTGTTTTTGGATGTCTACTATTCAGGAGGTGTTAAAAGGGTCTTAGAAACGATTCTGAGGAACTTTTTTTTACAGAACCTGTGATAAACAGATGATTATTACTAAATACGATGCTACGTGCACAATGTCTTCCATGAAATACTCCTAGGCATGGAAAGGTTAATGATACTTTCATTATACACACAGAATACAGATTTGTCCAATCAATAGTTGTGATGAAAACTATTTATAATGTAAATACTAGTTAGCTAAAGGGTTGTCATTGTTACCAATATTGTCAACTCTACCTTCAACTCTATCTAATCTTTTCTCAAGGTTTTCTACTTTAGTTTCTAAAGGTGCAATATTAACAGTCTTAAATTTTCTTTTCTCTATATTGTCAAGACGTAAGTTAAATTGTCCCCACGTGTAGAAGCCACCTCCGATTGCAGTTATCACCCCTACTATGGTGATGTACTGCTGTAGCTTTGGTAATATGTTTTTCATATCGTTCTCCTATTTTTTGCCTACGTAAAGACCGAACCAAGCTGCTCCTGCACCCACTATCACAGATACAAAAGCTGATTGTGCATTGGTAGGGTCTGGTAAAGTCATAAACCACATGGATGTTTTGTAAAACATTAATCCATATAAACTAATTAGAAGCCTAGGAAATATTCTCCATTTGTCAAAGCCTTCTGGATTGTTATACCAAGACTTTCTTTCAACTTCTACTATCTTTACTTCTTCTGCCATACTATCTCCTATCTATAAAAAATTCTGTAGACTGTCCACCTGTCATGTTTTGTAGGGTGTTCATACTATCAGATACCATAAAACTATACCCTGCATTATCTTCTAGCGTTACACTTGCGTATATCACAGTTGGTGTATACCAGTTTGTTTGATCTGTTATGTTAGCAGAAGTATAGTCAGAGAAGTTGGGTACGTAGTTCATGTAGGCAATTAAATTAGATTGTCCTTGAGAATCATATTGTCCAGACTCCTCTTGTTGTGCTTGTGATTGTTCTTGTTGTGCTCTTATGTTGTTGGCTACTATCTCCTCTGCTATCTGTTCTGCTTCAGATGATGTAACCATAGTGCTTGTAACACTTTGTATTTGGTTTTCCATACTGGTAACTTGTACCTCAGCCATTGCCATAGATGGTGTATTGTCCATAGTAGGCACTGGCAGTATCTCTATGGATTGTAAAACATTGTTTGTTTGTACTTGTGCAGATGCTATCTGGTCTGAGATACTAGGTGAACTAGATATAGATGTGCCACCTGAACCTCCTGATACTGCAGAAGCTGTAGTGCTGTTTGTACTAGAAGAGTTACTGTTTCCATAACTGTTAGCTATAGAATTACTAACTATAGAATTTGTATTAGATACTACATCCCTACGTCTAGTTCTTCGTTCAGGTCTATCTCCTGACTCTTCAGCAAGTTCCTCGCCAATCTCCTCTTCTTTAAATTCTTCTTCATATTCTTCTTCAAACTCTTCTTCCGTTTCTCCAAGCTCTTCTCTCTCCTCAATTTCTTCTTCAAAGTCTTCAAACTGTTCTTCGTACTCTTCTCTGTCTATCTCATCTTCAAAGTCAAAGTGCTCATCCATATGTTGAGCAAACTCTACAAACTCTTCTTCTGTAACTCTTACCTCAGGTAGTTCATTTAAAGGTATTAGTATATCTACAAAAGTTAATGATCCCTCCGTACTATTATCCAGAGTAGAATCCCCAAAATCAAATATATCGAAACTATCAAAAGTGTCTTCATATTCTTCTACATCCCTGCTATCATATTCCATATAATCAATGCTAGCGATATCATCGTAGAAATCACCAGTATCACTCCTGCCATCATCACTCGTAGAAAAAACGAATGTTCCTGTATAAAGCTCTTC
>CENO01036680.1_pt1 | contig 11644 bp, 1 predicted proteins | sample 530271 | NCBI WGS metagenome assembly CENO01 (sample SAMEA2619857, study PRJEB7988) | marine metagenome | biome: marine biome (ENVO:00000447); feature: surface water layer (ENVO:00002042); material: "saline water (ENVO:00002010), including plankton (ENVO:xxxxxxxx)" | depth 5 m | reverse complement strand
AACTCCCTAGACTGAATAGAGTATCCTGGTCTAAAAAGGACTTTGTAAAAGTTTTTAGACGCATCAAAATCGTCATTATACTCTTTGGTATTTAAGTTGGTATTTTGTGGCATCTCTACTCAAAGTGACAGGTTTTATAACGAGAAAAAGATATCAGAATTCAATAACTAGCTTGATATCTTCGATTTGGTCGGGAGCACGGGTGATTAGTCTTCTATTCTCGACATAAACAACGTCACCAGTATTCTTTGCAAGTTCGGGGACTGCAAGACCATTGGTGAAAGTAAGACCAAGTAGGGGGAGAGTTGCACCGCCAGTAGAGTATCCAACTTCAACTGACCCAGTAATTAATGAAGTTTGACCTTCTACCAATCTTGCAGCATCAGAAACAAATGCTCTTACGACTCCTTCATCAGTATGTAGGTCAGAGCTCTGGAAGTATTTTAGTGTACCTGAAGTTGGGGTTTGACCTGCTGCCACTTCATCCCAAACCCAAGAAACAACAGTACCGTATGCTTCACCTGTTGGCACAGTTTGCTTAATAACTTCATCTGGAGAGAATGACCCAGAGACATTATCTAATTTCAATGCATAAACTGCACTAATAGTTTCTTGTGTTGCAAAATCAGTTGATGGTGCAGGAAGTTTAGGATTCTTGATAATGCCGATTCTACGGAAATCATTATCAACAGGGAAATCACCTTGTCCTTCTGCATATGTCAAACGGATGTTTGCCATAATTCTTTTTGCTAGCATCTCAGTAATAACATCTGAGCCATGACCACCTTTTGGTGGAATGATGATTTCTACATCACCAGAGGCATTTGCTGCAACTGTGAATGGTTGAGAAAGGGAAGCATCTTCAAACAAGTAACCATTCTTGAGGAGGACACTTGCGTAAGTATAACCACTGCCACTAACATTAACTCTTACACCAGCATTATTTACTAGGTATGCACTTGTGATTTGACCGTTAGAATCTGTTTCTAACTTAAGTCTACCATTAGCACCGTCGCCTTTAATTTCAGTATAAATCGTTTCACTTGCAGGCAAGTTGCTACCATTGTCTCTAACAACAACTGCAGTAATAGCACCTGCTTGAGAAGCTGCTAAAGTAGTAACAGCAGATTCTTCTACGATTGGCATAAAATCAGTGGAGAGGAATCTCAACACATCATTTGTTGGGATAGTATAGAGATATTTCCAAATATAACCATTAGTTACGTCAGGATACTCAGTAAAGATGCCAGTTGCTGAATCATATACACCTTCACCAGTAGGACCAGGATTTCTCTTGGGTTCTAGTGATGCATTAATGCCAGATGGTGCCGCAGGTGATACACCATTATAGATGCACTTAAATACCTCATAGCTGTTATTCACAACGTAGAATTGTGCATTTGCTAGAGACTCTGCAGCAGTTAAACTACCAGCACCATCAGGGTCAACTTGTGCTGCTCTTGCATAAGAGTAGTCAGGTCTCCACATGTCAAATTTAGGATTGACAGTAGGATTCCAGTTAAATCTTCTAACTACCGCTCTTACTTGGTCACTACCAATTCTCTTAAGAGCAATCATGTCATCATGAATACTCTTCTCTTCTTCTTCGTTATCTGCTGGACGAAGAGGCACTTCGTCTGTAGCATATCTGTAAATTGCTGTATATGCAGTAGCATTAGAAGTATCACCTCTAATCTGACTACCAATGCCAGGGACTGCTGCAATGTTAGGGAAAACACCAGATAGAAGAATACTATTTGGATAAACTGCCTCAACAGTTGCTCGGAATGGAGAATTTGCTACTGTAATATTGTTTCCAGTAACATATACAGTCTCACCCAGTTGGAAATTACCAACTACAGAGTATACTTCTAGATATGCATTCCACCTTTGGGGACGACCTACAAAAAAGTAGGATTTAGTTCTTTCGTCAGAAGTTGCTTCAGTGCCAGTAGCGCCTTCAGATAAAGATTCTAAAAATTGCTTAGCATTAAAGATTCTGAATTTTTCAGAAATGATGGCAGCCATAGTTTTCCCTTATTGTATTATTTCTGGTAATTCCGAGTTATTTATATTTATACCAATTAGAGCGAACTTCTCAAGTAGTCACCTGCATTATGAGTAGAGCCTTTGGTCATTACATATTCATAAATTTCTGCTGTATCATTGCCAATGACAAACATCTTATTTCCTTCTGGTTGTGCATAAACACCATGTGGATTTGTAGTTGTGCCAGCAACAACTCTAGTAGCAGTAAGTGATGCAGATGTGATATCCCATGGAGTTGTCATGGTGTATTCATAGACAGAATCATTTTGTGTGCCACTTACGAAGAATTTTGCACCATTTGGATGGAAAGTAATACCTAATGGAAGGTTATCCTCAGTATTAACACTGAATGTAATATTGTCATAAGATGCTGTAGATACATCCCATGGAGTTGATAAAGTGTATTGGAATACCGCATCTGCAGATGTGGTGCCACCACCCATAATAAACATGGTAGTGCCATTATCTCTGATATAAATCTGCATTGGAGTTTGCGAAGCACCAGTATCGACAACAAAATCATTACTACTGTATGATGCTGTGCTCAAATCCCATGGAGTTGCCAAATCATATTCAAATACACGCTTGTCACTATTTGATACCGAGCTACTTCCACCAACATACATCTTATGTCCTGTTGGACTTAGATATAAACCTTGAGGATTGAAATCTTCACTGACAATACTGAATGAATTAGTAACTGATGCAGTTGTGATATCCCATGCAGTGGATAGAGTATATTGATATACAGAATCAGTATTGGTGCCAATTATATACAGATATTCTCCATTTGGAGAGAAATAGATGTCTCTAGGTCCATTTGCAGATTCTTCGTTAGATACATCAAAGGATATCCCTACATACGATGCAGTATCTAATTCCCAAGCACCTAGATTTTTATTAACACCTCTAGTGACTTCAGTAAATCTATCAGACGCCTTAGATGCATAATGCACCACTTCATCGCCAATCAATAATTTACCAGAGCTTGGGAATCTACTAGTGTCTTGGATGTAAATAGTAGAATCGGTTTCATTCATCGGAATCTGCAGCAATGCACCATGCTCATTGATTGTTGGCCAGGTTAATTTCCAATTAGCACCATTTGCACCAAGAGAGGACTCACTTCTATTAGCAAAATCACCTATCGTGATGGTGGGGTAGTAAACTAACATTTCTTGGAGAGTATTTTGACCACTAATTGGCAATCCATTATATGTTGCAACACCCAAATCTTGACTAAACTTGATATTCTCATATACAGAGAATCTATTACCCAATTGTGCGAATTCATACTTATCTTCATCAACACTACTGCTGAATACGTCGCAAGCACCGAATTCAACTTCGACAGTAACAAGTTTCGTGATTTGGTCAATGCTACTGACATCAAAATCAGTTGTGATTCTAGAAGTCCTCTGGAATTCAACCACAGAAGACATGCTGAGGACATTGACAGATGCATCTAATATCGTAACAATTTCTCTTTCAGATTGAGTAATTGAAACTTCAACCGATGGAGGAGTTAATATAATAGTCGGCTCAACTTCAATTTTTTGATATTTGACATCAATAACTGTATTGATATCTGGGACCAACTTAGACCCAATATCCAACAAGAACCAAGAAGTTAAATTAAAATTGGACTTGATAATTGGTTTTAGAATCAAATCTGTCCTAGATTCAATTACCTTATCTGGAGTCCTGAAGATATTATATCCTCTAGTAATGAAAACTTTTGGTGGAGCAGAATATTCACTACCAGCACTAGTCAATACAACATCAATAATTTCACCACGATTCATGACAACAAATCCTGATGCACCACCACCAGTTACAGGACCAGTGATGTTTCCATATTCGTCTCTTGGAGGTTGTGGCACAAACACTAATTTAGGTGTTTCTGTGTAACCAAATGCGTTTGGCTGAATGTTTATATTTTCTTTAATTAACTCTGCAGAATCTTTATTTGTAATATTAAGTCTTTGACCAGATCTTAGTAAAACAGTAGTCTGAGATGCTAAAGAAACCAATCCTGCTCTAGTAGAAATAATTTTTGGAATTAATACACCAACGTCATCTCTAGATACAAACTCTTTATAGTTGCGTTGATTCCAACTGATAGCTTTAACTTTGCCATCAGATATCTCGGCTAATACACTAAGACCAATGCCAGCAATCTGACCATTGTAATCAGTGACTCCAACTTGTGCCCAGTGATTATCCTTAATTAAGTCTTCTTTTCTATGACCAAGTTTTTTAAGAATTTCTGGGATGAGAAGGACTTCACGGTATTCATCCTCACCATCAACTTTAATTTTATCTCCAACATTAATGTTATTCTTATAAGCAGGTGTCAATTCAGTGTTAAACATCCATCCTGCTTTAGTTTTAAACACTAACTCATTTCTTTCGTCATCTTCTTTATAATCAGTGAAAGAAATAATCTCATTTGCATCAATAGTAAATTCATTAACAGGATATTTGTAGTTGGTTAATTTCAGTGGATATGATGGGTCGATTTTGCAGTTTTGCTGTTTGAAAATAATTCTTAAAGTAGGATTGCCTTGCCCGTCAGTACTAGCAAATGAATTGAGAATTTCACCAACAGCAAACCACTCACCAAAAGAATTACCTTGGTAAACAGTGTTATATTGAATTAATTGCTCATTACTAATAAACGCGCTAGAAATTAAATCAACAGTATTGAAGAATTTATTGTTTTCATAATTATAGAAAGTTAATTTTCTTTCTGTTTCTCTACCAAAGATGTATAAGATGTTTATAATCTGTCCTGGTCTTGGAGCTTCTGCAAATGTAATCGTAGACCCTGTAACAGAATATGCACGATTTCTAATTTGTAAAACACCCTCGATAAAGACTAAGATAGTCCTATCATTATTGACCGTGACCGTTTGATTGCCTAATACCGTCCTCATAATAAAAGGACCTTTTCTCACACCATCATACAAGTCTGTCTCTAAGTAAATTCTTTCATAACTAGAGATACTGTATGCAAAGAATCTGGTGTAATTAACATCATCAAGTCTCCTAGGAGCATCGATGAATACAATCTGATTTGGTGTTACAGTCCTATCAATATAATAAGATGAAAATGCAGGAATCAGAGGAGTCATCTTATTTTCCTGAATGACACCATCCAAGGAAACTAGTAAGTTTTCCTTAGCATCTAAAACAACATCTGTGCCATCATCATAGTATAATGGGAATCTCGTAGATACTCCATCAAACTGCTCTTGAATATTTTTAATCTTTCTAAAGTATTGATTGTTAAGAGCATCATTCTTAAACTTAACTAATCTACCAACAAATTTCTGTGCTTCGATTTGTTGATTATTTGCAACTCTAGGACCAAGTGGTGCTTTAGCGAAGGTAAGCACAGAACCAGCAACAGTGTATGCCACTCCAGGTTCTTGGACTACACCATCAATAGTGATAAAGAGATTGTTAATGTTGCCAACATTTAAAATACCACTGCCTGGTAACACCATGTTGAATGATGTTCTACCGACAATATTACCAGCTTCATCAAAGTCTCCATCGAAAGGTTGCTGCAACTCAAATTGATATGATTGCAATTCAGTAGTATCGATACCAGATACCAACACACTACCTTTACCTCGGACAACATTAGTATCCTTGACGGTAATTGTATTCTGTGTCAGTTGGATTCTGGTGCTGGTAATAGTCGCTTTATTCTTCTGTGGGTCCCACAATTCAATTTTGCTAATATTTTCTATCTTTGGTTGCCCAACAGGCATTTTTGTTGGAGCTGAAGCATCAATCGAAACTTCGCCAAACATTTTAAATCCAGCTGGGTGGACAGTCTGTTTGACGAGTTTTTTCCAAATATTAATAGGACTCTTCGATTTTACAACGTATGAATAGTCCTGATAGAAATATGAATCTGCTAATTTTTGACTATATGAAGATGGTTGTCCTCTGTTTGTGTCAAAATAACCAGCATTATCAAAATATGATTTGATATCTGGATTGAATAATGAAAAATATACATTGGTTACATCTACACTCTTATTGAGGAGATTGCCAACAACAGGAAGTCCTGCTTTAAACTCACCAACAACATTTTCTACTTTTAAGAAATTTTTCCTATAATCATATCCATCTTTTGCTAATTGACCTTCAGCAATTAAGAATCCCGCATCATATTGTTTGATAATTTCACCATTTAAGAAATTCTTTTCATCAAGATTAGTTACTTGTAAAATTTGATGAGATGTGAATAATGTAGAAATAGTATTATCATTATAATAAGCAGTGCCATTATAAGAAATCTTGATATTATTAGGAGCACCAATAGTGTTACTTCCAAAATAAACTTTTACATCACTTTCCAAAACATAAACTAGTGGTTTTTGTGTGAAAGTATAATCTTTTTCTGCGATAATCGCAATAATTTCACCATCATCACCAATTACAATATTAAATGGTAAATATACAGGATTTCCATTATCCACCAATAACACTCTTGGTTTAGAATATCCTGACCCAGAGTCTCCTATTGAAATAGATAGAATTTGGTTAGTTTTTTCGCTGTAATTCAATACAGGGTTGCATCTTTTTGTAGAGGATGGCAAAACACCAAATGTATTTGGTAATTTTTTATATTCCTTTCCTGCATTCACAATAGATACTTTGTCTATCTCACCGATAGCAAAAATTGAATTTGTGGTGTAAGAAAAACTTCCTGACCCATCATATGCAGGAATAGCATTTAAATTATATGCGAAAGAATTTGGAGAAACATAAATTACAGTTTTTTCTCCTTGTAGGGGGTCATCTACTAATGAAAGGTAGCTATCATCGGAAGTAACAACACCTGCCTTATCAAAGTAGTAGTAATTAGTAAAATCTACTTGTTTCTTTTCAGTGTAAGTATTTGTCGGAGAAGCATCACCAAAACCAAATCTTACTGAGATAAATGAAGTGTTTTCGTCTCCCGTGCCAGGAAGTAGAGATCCTTTAATTGATTCTGTAGTAATAATGTTTTTATTTCTACTGGGAGAGAATTCCAAGAAAGACCCGCCCATTGACGAATCACTAGTAATAAACTTATAACGATAAAACTTTTGTACAGGGATAATTGGGTTTGGAGTCCATGGACCTGTATTGTTATCTTTTGAAAACTCGAATTTATACGCAGAAGGAGAAACTACACTATCGATAACAACATTTTTTGCTGGAGTGCCATTATCAGTAAAAGATGAATTAAATGTGAGTTGCTCAATAGAATCTAAAGATTGGTCTAAATCATAAATTACTGTCAATTCTTGAGAAGATTCATCGTAATATTTTACTATTGGACTACCAGTGCTAGACCCTAGACTAGACCCTTCTGTGAAGGTATATGCTCCAGACAAGAAAGTAACAGTATTACCATCAAAATGATTGGTTTTGGAAGTATTATTTACTCCTCTCAATACAGTTAAATTATTATCAGATACTGAAGTAACTTTTACATTTTCTTGATTAATTTGTAAAACATCATCTACCGATACACCATTTGCATCATCAACAATCAATACACTATCATTAGCGCCGAATCCAACGTGACCAACTTCAATATAAAGATATGATTGACTTACAGATCCTGCAAGTCTATTTAAATCACTATCATCTACAACTAAAATATCACCAATCTTATATCCACTACCCTTTGATGTGATAGTAACATTTGTTACCTTATTGCCAGAAACTGTAATAGTTGCTTTTGCGTTACCAGAAGCACCTGGACCACCAACAAACGAAGATGCTGCCGATACAATAAATCCACTATCATCTCTTGTGCGTGTTTGGTCTGCGAATAACAATTCGACATCTGTATAAACATTATCAGTATAATCGTCCCCAGCATTTAATAGTTTAGTTGCACCAATACCTGTATCATTGATAGATGTGGATAGTTGAGGAGAGAATAATTTTACCGTTTGATAAATTCTTCTTCTTACATGATAATCAGTAGTAGTTACTGCGTCATCTGGAGTAATGTCAACATTAATTTTATCTCCAAACGTAACACCATGTGGAGTAGAAGTAGTAACTAGTCCAATATTATCATTCAATTCAAAAATTTCTACATTTTTACTCAATTCATCTACTTGAGAAATTCTAGCACCAATAGTGTCATCTAAGGAATCACTGCGTAAGTAGAAATCATTTGATGCTGTGAAGTCTCCATCATCTACTCTAACCTTCACAGTATTGCTAGCGATTGCTCTTTCTAGAATTAGACCTTTACCAATTACGCTGGTAGCGACAACACCAAATGAAGCTTCTGGTGTTAAACTAATTGGTGTGCCATTAGGTGTAGAAGCAATTTGGAAAGAGTTTACAGTCGAATTAATTACATAGTAAATTACGTCTTCCGTGATACCATTTTTAGTCTGTGGAAAAGCAATTCCATCACCATCTTCAAATGGATTGGATGCAACTCGTAAAGTATCAGAAGAAATTGACAACACAACAACTTCAGTGCCATTTGTCAATCTAACTACAGTATTTTCTGTGAAGAAAGATTCTGTGTCAACAATTAGATTCAAAATTCTTAAGGAGGAATCTAATTGTGCGGTTGCATTAAATGTGCCAGAAACATTTCTCAATACAAAATCATTTGATGAAAAAACATCCCCAACTACTTCACCAGAGGCATTTGTACCTCGTTGTGTGACAATAGATTTGTCGAAAAAGTATACAGGATTTTTAGAAGTAATTTTTACTGCCTTTACTTCTGTAGATTCGATAGAAGTGACAGTTTTACCTTTTAAACTAGAAATCTCACTAACTAATCCATTTCCATTAGTATTGCGATTGTCAACAAAAACTTGATTGCCTACAGAGAAATTGCTTGGAGAAGATTCGACCAAAGCAGAAGTTACAGTGCCCTCTCTAGTAGTCTCAATAATCGCAGAAGCAGAAACACCGTTATTTGGAGTAATAGAAGTTTTTAACCTTCTGGATTTACTAGAGACATTAGCTTGATTGATAGCAGAGTTATAATTAGACTCAACTGGAATGGAATAGAATCTTTCACCTAGAATATATGGGAATATTGGTGTCCCACCAGCACTTACAGTAATAAAGTAAGCATATACTCCATTTGGGTAATCTGGCGTTACACAATATCGACCATTATTCTCATCTAGGTCGCCAAAACGGTGCTGATAGTAATAATCAGCAATAAATGTCCCCAATGGATAAGTTGCTTCATCTGGACCATCAGAATCACGTCTATTTTTGATTCTCCAACTAGTAAGCATTCTGTCAATGCCAGAAGTTGGGTCTAGAGGGTTGCTATATCCATATGGACCATAAATTGGATTTCCATCATAGGCATAACCAATAATTGGTGAATGTGCATTAGCGTTAGTATCACCAAGAGAATTTCTTAGAGAAACTGGATTTCCAAGATGTGCATAACCGTTTCCAAATGATTTTGTAAAATTCTCAAACAAATAACCGTTTTCAGAATCAACATTTGTTACTTCATATCTATTTTTCTTCCAACGCTTTACAGAAGCGGTAGCTTCAGCACCTTTACCGACAGCAACGACTTCTACACTCACATTTGCTTGTGTATAGAATTTACCTTCGGCAATTTTGTCAAATCCTACTAATTTGCCTTCATTCGACACAATAGCATTATATTCCGCCAATCTACCACTATTCATGGAATCGCGGATAACAATCAGGGGAGGAGATGAGTAATATTCACCTGGGTCAACAATTGTTAGTTTAGTTACCTTATCTTTAGTAACCGTTGCCGTAACAATTGCACCGCGACCAGAAGTAATCGTAACTGCTGGGTTTGAATTGTAGTTTTTACCAGGACTTACGACTTCAATACGCTCAACAACCTCTCCAGAGAGAATTGCTTTACCAACTGCTTCTTTATCGCCATCAATTACTACAAAAGGTGCTGCTTTGTATCCACTACCCTTTTCAGTGACCTTAAAACTCTCTACACCACCGAATACAACATCGTTTGCGTCATAATCCTTATAACCATAAGCAACTACGCCATTTAAGAAGATACCAATGTCTCTAGTTGGCGTTGGATACAATTCTGTGTTTCTAATCGACTCTTTACGAATCAATTTAAGGAATTTTTGGTCGCTTGGCGTTAAATTAGTAAAAGTGCCAATACTATAAGAGGGAAGACCTGAAGAAGCAATGTAATAGTATTGCTCGTCTTCGTAAATTGCTTGTACATCAGTTAATACCTCAGTTAATCCTGCAATGTTACTCTTTGTGGAATTATTGTTAATATTCCATCTAACAGCAGATTGTGATTTGTCATAAATGACAGTATTTCTTGTCTCAAATCCTGAATCGCTAACTTGAATGACATCACCCTCTGTAGAGTAAGGATTTGTGTCCTTTAGATTCAATCCATACAAGACACCATAACAAACAAATCTTACAGTGTATTCTACACCATTTTCTTCATAACTAGCACTAAGATTAGCATAGTTATACACAGGAGTGTTGACTGGATAGTCGCCATTTCCATTTCTAGCGTCAACTACAAATTGATTAACGTTTTTATCTTTAAAAGTAAACGTCTCATTGCCAATTTGAAGCTGTCCCTTTACGTTTTTCCATCCAGTGGTAGAGAATACATCAATTCTATTCCCTGTATTGACAGATGGAAGTAATCTTTGAGTTAAAAACGTTTTTTGTGCTACAGCAAACTCACCAACAATAGTTTCTGGCGCTAGAGCAACTTCATAGATACTCTCATCATCAAAATTGCCTAAAAAGTTGACATTATCAATAGTTGCAAACGCATTACCAACGCTATCGTTGTAAACGTCTTCTTCTTGTCTCAATACCTGTCCAATTACCTTATTTGCATCTCCAGATAAGACTTTTACTCTTAAGGCAAACTTATTAATCCAGTCTGAAGTAGATGCTTTAAGTGTATTTTCCTTAGGATAGTAAATTGAAGGAATATCTTCAGCATCTTGAGCAACAATCGAGTTGAAGATAAACTTGATTGATTGGTCGGTGCCTTTTGCTCTATAAAACTGTTTGATGTTTTTGATTAGAGTCCTTTTATCAACTTCTGGTTTGAGTGACTCTTCTGGGAAGGACGCTAGATATTGCGTTTCGTAATTTTTAACAAACGCATATAAGAAAAGATTACTGATGTTATAAACAGTCGCACCACTCAAGTGGTCTTCACCATTTCCGTAATTGCCTTGAGTCCAGGTAGACTCATTATATAAATCACCGAGTTTTGTGGTACCAGAAACGTTTCTGATGCAATTTTCTAGAGTAGTATCAGTTTTAGACTCATAGAAAATGACTTCATCGTCAATTAAGACATAACCATTGGTTTCTGGGAAAGATTCTGATACTGCAATCTGAATAGTGGTGTCATTAGCAGCAATATTAGCAGTACATGTCGTAAATTCGGATAGTAGACCCTTTTCATAGGTGTCAATATCCGAATATTGTGTTAAATTCTGAATAATGTCAAGAGGTTGTCCCCTTAATTCAAGCTGCTCATAGTATTTCTGCAAGAATGCAGAAAACTTTGGATATTCAGCGG
>CENO01042597.1_pt1 | contig 11844 bp, 10 predicted proteins | sample 530271 | NCBI WGS metagenome assembly CENO01 (sample SAMEA2619857, study PRJEB7988) | marine metagenome | biome: marine biome (ENVO:00000447); feature: surface water layer (ENVO:00002042); material: "saline water (ENVO:00002010), including plankton (ENVO:xxxxxxxx)" | depth 5 m | reverse complement strand
TCTTTAATTCGGGCCCGGTAACCTTTTGTCTTTGAATACGCCATTCAGAAGCCTTGTATTGGTTATTCATAAAACCAGCTTTTACGTCGACGCCTAGACGAGTATTAATGTAATATCGAAATCCTAAAAGACTAGAATAACCTATCCAGTCAGATATCATAGCATCTGTCGCACCCATATCTGAAACAGGGTTTGCACTACCTCCAAAGCTTGTAATAAAGTAGTTCCAATCATCTGTCTTATCTCCAGGGGTTGTGTCCATTTCAATTTTTGCCCTTCCCCATATTAGTGCAAGAGTAAAATTCAATTCTATTTTGGGTTTCCATCGAAAAAATGTCTCTATTGGAAAAATCCTGTAGGTGAGAGATCTACGAAATACTGCCTCAGAATTGATTAGAAGTATATTTTTACCAATTTCATAAGATGTAAATGAATTATATCCAATTCTCGCATTATTAAAAAACTCATAATAGACACCCCAGTTAAAGAGCATATTTCGGTTAAAAATTGATTTTGTTGGAAACTGCACTGTCTCATTTTCGTCAAAACCAACTAAGGTTGGTTCATAAAAACCGATGCCCATGTCAATGCTCAATTTCGGTTGTGCTTTGACAACACCACCTACTAAGGGCAACAAAGCAACAATAAATACATAGATTTGACTCTTCATATAGTGATGCTAATTTAAGGCCATGAAACATTTCAGCTGCATATTCCTTTTTGTATTTTCATATTTACTGTCTGGCACCAAACCAACAGACGTTAAACACATGGTCATAGATCATGATGGAAATACCACTGAATGCTTTGTCGATTCCATTGGCTATCAATATGTTTACTTTATTCCAAGGGATTCAGTTGACACCGATTCAATGAAATTGAAAAATGCATATTACATATACAGTGATTACGATAGGATTTTCCATCATAGCTGGAGCTTTGAAGAAAATATAAAAAGGATGGAAAATAGAACAGGAAAAGCCTACACTATTAATGGAGATACGCTTGATTTCATTGATATAAAATTTGATAAAGATATGATAAAACCTGAAGTACTTCTCACAACAGGGCCTGGGAAATCAAAATATATTTCAATGTTTGACCTTGAAAAAATTGAGACTGATTTTTCAATCATGGCCTATTCGGTTGAGAGAGGCTTTTTCTATTCATTTTACACTTTTCTAATTGCTACTACTTTTGAAATTATTGCATCTTGGGACAAGGAAAGAAGAATGGTACCTCAAATTTGGGACCAATATGATGATCTACTTCCAAAGGTTTCTATCATCGGTTTAAACAAACAGAAGGGCAATGGAGTTGCATATGAGTCATTCACATCCCTGATTCCACTTACAGTTTTGATATCTATGGCCTATGATGTGTATAAGGAAAAGAACAAGTTCTACTTTTCTCCAGTTTATGAAAAAAGAGAATTTGGTAGAAACATGCATGTATTTTCTTTAAAACAGCTTGTTAGGAATGGATTCGACGAAATTATTTACAAGTTAGAAAAAAATAATTTTGGAAGAAAGGTCATTGGATTGTTTCGATAAAAAGTGATGTAAATTATGACAATGAAAAATATGGCATATATCCCCCTTTTTTGCATATTGATATTTTCTTGCACTGAAGACCCGATTACGATCCCAGAACCTGATACGACACCGCCTCAGGCAATTGTCCTCTTTCCTATTGATGGAGAACCAGTCTCCGGTGAAGTTGTTATAGAGGTCAGATCAGTTGATAATGATAGAGTTGATTCAGTCCAATTTCTTATTAATCAGAAAAGGGTGTTTACTGATTCCAGCCAGTCCAATGATATTTTCAAATATACCTGGGATACTGAGGAAACAATAATGGTAGATGGCGTTCAAGAAAAATTATATTCGGAGGACCAATTTCATTACATATCCGCAATAGCATATGATCCAATTGGAAATAGTTATGCCTCTGTTCCAACGAGAAGCAAAGTAGACAACATCGATAATGAACCACCAACTGCGTTTTTCTTAAGCCCATTTGCTGGACAATATGTAAGTGATGTGGTTAATATAGAGGTAATTGCAACAGACAATGATAGCATTCAATATGTTAGCTATTTCATCAATAATGTTTTACAAGGATATGTTCAAGAGTCACCCTATTTATTTCCTTGGAATACGAATTTAGTGGAGAGTGGTAACTTTTATTCAATCCATGCGAATGTAAAAGATTTAAGTAATAACACTAAAACAATAGCACCCATAAGCGTTTTTGTTGATAATGGACTTGAGAATGATGTAACGCCTCCAACTGGAGCCATTGTAAGTCCTCCTGCAGGGCTTACTGTAAGTGGTGATGTACAAATAATTGTTAGCGCTAATGATAACCGTGCAATGAAAGAGGTAGCGCTATCAATCAATGGTACCTATGTAACCACGATTGAGCAACCACCCTTTTTTTACATCTGGGATACTTCTGTTGAGCAAGAAGATGCAGAGCATACAATAAGTGTAGTTCTTATAGATCTTGCTGGCAATGAGGCCCCTCTGAATCCTATATCAGTGGTGGTTGATAATATCGCGCCGGCAGATATAAATCCACCTACTGTTATTATTATGAGTCCAGTTGCCGGGCAAGAATTAAGCGGAACCATAGATATAGAAGTTATTGCAAATGACAATACTGGAATTAATTACATAGAATATTATATTGATGGACAATCGTATTCAGTTGATAGCATTCCCCCATATATCCAAGAATGGGACACGGAAACTGCAGGAGATGATATGGAACATATCATTGCAGCCGTTGGTTATGATAATGAAGGTAATTCTACACTTGCGACACCAATTGCGGTATACGTTGATAATCAGGATGACATTGCCCCATCTGGGCAAATTCAAAATCCAATTCCTGGACAAACTGTAAACGGAACTATTTCTATAGAAATCACTGCAACTGATAATATAGGGGTTGATAATGTAGAACTTTCGATCAATGGGATACCAAGAGACACACTAAGTGATTTTCCTTATGTTTATGATTGGGATACTAGTCAAGAAATTGATGACCAGAGTCATGTAATAAGTGCAGTTGTATCAGACACCTCGGGAAACATTGGTTTTATTCCTCCTGTAAGTGTAATAGTGGATAATCAGATTAATGACTCAACTCCACCAACAGGTCTTATCTCAAATCCTATTTCTGGTCAAACCGTAAGCGGAACAGTTGAAATCACCGTGCTAGCTCAGGACGATTACGGTATTGAAAATATTACATTTTTTATTGATGGAATAAATATATCAAATGATAATACAGCTCCTTATTTGTATGCATGGGACACCACTGTCCTGGAAAATGGTAGTGAGCATACCATTTCTGCATCCATTACAGATGTCGTAGGCCATCAAACGATTCTTCAACCAGTTTTAGTAACCGTTTCAAACTGATGAATAAACAATATTTTTACTTGTCAATTATATTGATGCTGTTCTTAAGCTGCGAGGGGCCATTTTTTGATGTCCCAGCTGATGAAGATTCCATTCCTCCTACACTGACAATTACTTTCCCTGCAGATCAATCAATATTGTCTGATTCGGTTTTGATAAGCGCATATGCTTTTGATAACGTCGGTCTTGAAAAGGTTACTCTTTATCTTAATGATTCTATCGTACACGAAAGCACTGAAGGTCCTTATGAGTATAGATGGTCTACTCTTGAAAATGCTGAAGATGAATTCCATACCATTAGGGCAAAAGCAGTTGACCTTGCTGGAAATGAGAACTTCACAAATACGATACAGGTGCTAGTTGACAATCAGGATAATATCAGTCCAACTGGGGCATTAATATTCCCATTTACAGGTCAAATATTAACAGGTGAAGTCACCATAATCCTTGAGGCAAATGACAACGATGAGGTAGCGCTTGTAACCTTATATATTGATGGCGACTCTGTGATGACTTATCAAGAACCACCCTATCGATATGACTGGAACACTCTTGAAGAAATAGATGATGTAATCCATACCATTCACGCTCACATCCAAGACAATGCCGGCAACCAAATAACTCTGGGACCAATAAATGTAACCATTGATAATTATGAATCAGATGATAATATTGCCCCTACTGGAACCATAACCAGCCCTCCATCTGCTTCAACCGTATCTGGTACAGTAAATATTGAAGTTAATGCTTTTGACAATGTAAGAATGGGCCATGTTGATTTTATTATTGATGGTACCGCAGTATTTAGTGACTCACTACCCCCTTACTCATATACTTGGAATACCTTGGGAGAGGCCGAAGACTCAGACCACGTGATAAATATTAACCTGTCTGATTCTGCAGGAAATACAACATCATTATTTCCTGTCACTGTATTTGTTAATAATATTGTTGATACTGATGTTACCCCGCCAAATATTGTTATTTACGATCCTGCGGCAAATCAGACGGTTTCTGGCACAGTTACGTTTTTGACTATTGCTACAGATGACATTGCAGTTGACAGAGTAGAATTCTATCATAATTACGAACTGGTATTTACCGCTACATCCTACCCATTTAGCTATGATTGGAACTCAACACTTGCGGATGAAGACACAGAACACATATGGCATGCAAAGGCATTTGATACGAGTGGCAATGAAGCACAAACTCAACCGATGGTGCTTATTGTCGATAATGTGGATAATATTCCACCAACTGGCTATATTCTTCATCCCTATGCGGGGCAGGTAGTCAGTGGTGATATTGAGATTCAGGTTTCTGCGTCTGATAATGTTGGTGTTAATCAGGTTACATTCTTTTTAAATGGAAATATTTTATCTTCAGATTCACAGTCTCCATTTTCTTATAATTGGAATACAACTACTGCTAGCGAAGATGAAGAACATGTTCTTTATGCTAGCATTACCGATTTGCAAGGAAATACTACAAACCTTCCATCCATTTCAGTGACTGTAGATAATGATGACGCTCCAGAAAATGACCTAACTCCTCCGTTTGTATCCATTATTACTCCATTATCTACTCAAACTGTAAGCGATACAGTAGTAATCACCGGTTTTGCAACTGATAATCATGAAGTTTCTCAGGTAATGTTTTATGTGAATGGTCAATTGATTCAGACCGTTACTGATTCTCCTTTTACTGCATCTTGGGTTACATATGATTTACCAAATAATTCTGAACATGTTCTTCAAATAACAGCAACAGATCCTTCTGGAAATCAGTCGAGTGCTCAACCGGTTTTGGTTACCGTTGTCAATGAATATATTGGTATAATAAACAATTTTACAGTTCTTGAAACTGAAAATACCTTATCACTTAATTGGGATGCACCTAATAATGCTGAGTCATTTAAAATCTACAAGGATGGTAGTTTTTTGGTAGAAATCAGTGAACAAACCTTCGATGATGTTGTTGATCCAGGTGTAGAGCATTGCTACGTAGTATCTGCAGTAAATGGTGTAAATCTTGAGGGTCCGCTTTCTGAGGAGGAATGTGGTACGAGTCTTTATCCACCATCGCCAACACTATCTCTAGCGATTGATGGCTCCCTTGCAAATCTTTCTTGGACATCTGTATCGACTGCAGAGGCTTACAGATTATATCAGGATAATGTTTTCATCATTGAGCTAAGTGTTCTAAACCATACACTTGATATCGGGACTGGAACAAATACCTGCTTTAAAGTTACTGCGGTAAACTCAATTGGGACTGAGAGCTTAGTATCTAATGAAGAATGTGGTGAAGGGTCCTAAGGAAAAAGAGTATCACCCTCACATGATGTAAGATTGTGTATCAGAGAGATATCGGAAAAGTCCTCAGAATAAAATGAAATTAATCCTGAACCTGGTTCAGAAAGATTAATGGTATAATATTCAGGGGCAATAGTATTAGCATAGGTCACCGTATCAACAGATAGACTATCTTCTGATTGTTCAACTACCTCAAGCGTATAATACATCCATCCACTTCCTGAAAATTGATTTGTGTCAATTACTATTTCAGTAAAATCCATGATCCCGTTTGTATCTCCAACAGAGTCTAATGGCATTTCTAAATTCAGTCTAAAATCCTCCGGAGTAGAATATGTTCTGGGGTTTATACAGATAAATGTAGAATCCTTACCTTCAATTTTCCAATTCCCTGCTGGCTTATAACAATTTATAAATACCGAATCTGAAAACTCTCCAATGTTATCATTTTCATCTTTAGCTCTTACTTTATAAAAAATATTTTCAAGCCAAAGTGTTGCCGTGTCAACATACGAATTCATGTTAGATCCTGATTCACCTAAATATTCAAAGTTTACACCCTCATCAATTGACTTAAAAACTTGATATGTTGATATATCACTTTCTACTGAATGAGTCCATGAGATATTGACTCTTGGATTATTCTGGGTTAGTGTAAAATATCCTTTCAGATTGTATGGTGGTGACGGTGGAGTCTCATCAAGGAGACCTGAACAACCAACTATTAAGAGCAGCCACAAAGGGAAAATATTTTTCATCTACAGTGTTCGATAAAGTTAGTAAATGTAAAAGGCCCCATTAATGGGGCCTTTTTTGAGCGAGAGACGAGATTCGAACTCGCGACCCTCACGTTGGCAACGTGATGCTCTACCAGCTGAGCTACTCTCGCATTTTTGTTTTAAAATCGTTATGCGCTGACTGAAATTATGTAATGAAGACATGGATCACAAAGCTCATTTTGGATAAAATTCAAGTAACCTTGATTTTGATTGGTGAACAATGTAGCAGGCACCAAGAAATAGAAAATTTTCTACTATTTTTGACCATCCAACCACTTCGCCTTCTTTAAGTCCACATCCACAATCAATATTAAATCCCCTTAATATCGCTTGAGCAATCAAAACAATAAATAAGGCCAAAAGTCCTCCGCTAATAAATGTATTAGCATTTATATAAACTCCAAAAATAATGCCCATACCAATAATTAATTCAAGCCATGGAAGAATTATTGCAATCGAATTTTCTAATCCAAATGGTACAACATGGTAGTTAGATATATCTCGAGCAAATTTTCCAGGGTCTAATATTTTATCATAGCTAGCATAAATGAAAATTAGGCCTAATAAAATTCTTATAACTAAAATTAATACTGGATGAATTTTATTCATTATACTCAATATCTAAGCCTGATTCAATCCATGTTTTCCAACCACCCTTGAAGACGAGGATATTATTAAATCCATATTCTTGCAAGTCATAGGCAAGATCTTCACTTGATCCACAATCATCATCGCTACAATAGATGACAAATCCCCTATCAAAACCAATCAGTGTTGCTATCTCATCGGATAGTGCATCAGTATCATCATTATTAATTGCACCCGGAATAAAACCATCTTCCAAGTATTCCTCCGAGCGCGCGTCTACAAAAAGGGTACCATTTTTCTGGAGGTTCAGCGCAGTCTCTAAATTAATTTCTCTTACGCTGGGTACATCTATATTTAACTCGATATTATTAGTGCTGTTTATCTTTTCCATTGGTTTTGCTAACCAGGAGATACCACCATCTCTTAAAGCATTAAAACTAGCACCACATAAAACCGAGATCCCGGTTATAAGTATAACTTGTTTAAATAATTTTATGTCCAATCGCTGAACCTAGTGATCGTGCCCTGCATGACGATTATTTTTGTTTTTATTGCGGGCTACTGGTTTCTTTTTTGGAGCCAGAGAGTCACAGGTTTTCACTGAAGAGGTGACAAAAGCCAATAGCTCTTCATCATCTCCAACTTTATTGTTTAGTGGATTTGTTTGAAATTTTAGAGTGTTTACTGCTGAGGCAATCACTTGCTCCGAGTTTTTTAAATCTTCCCTATATTTTTTTATAAGATTTAGTACATTTTCTTGATCTGCATAAATTTCTTCAAGATTCTTTTCTGGGTCTTTTTTCTGGAGCTTATCAAATCTTTTTTGTACTGATTTAATCTTTTTCTCTTCGGCTGATATATCAACAAATGGCACACCTTTATCTTTGATATCCAAGGTTAAGGTCATAAGGTATTTCCCTTGCTTGCCGCAGGAATACATAAATGGTCCATTTTCTTTTTGAGGACTATTTGTTCGAGACATGCTTGTGTTGCCGCTTGTAACTATAAAATCAATATCTGGCAGCTTTTCAGGTAACCCATTTTGAGAAGACCTACTAGCATTCACTAGCGCGACGATGATATCTACTTTGTTTTCTAATTCTTTTGCATACCGATTACATGATTCAATAAAATCATCTGACTTAATGAATTCCATTGTATCCGGAATAAGATCAGTAGCTCCTATTACCCCGATTTTGAGCTCTCCTCTTTCAAAAATAATATAAGGATCAAATAGAAGTTGACCTGATTTGGAATCTTTTAGATTCGATGAAATAAAAGGAATATCTGTTTTCTTTACCATTTCCTGTAGAAACGATAAACCATTTAGTACCTCATAGTGCCCAACATTTATTGCATCGCATCCAACTTTCTGAAATCCCTCCATTATTGCATTCGCACGGAAAATCTCAGAATTTTTATTTGTCGCATCAATGTTCTTTGTACTAAAAAACAGATCGCCTGCATCCAAGATCAATGGATCGATCCCGGCATCTCTCATTTCTTTGATTTTAACATATTTTCTAGACAGACCGCCCAAGGGATTCTTCTTTCAGCCACAAGGGTCTAACTGGCCATGAACTGATCCTGACATTACTATAGTAACAGTACCATGGGCTGAGGTTTTTGTACAAGACCACATGGTCATGAACATCATTATAAATAAAAAGTAACTCTTAATTGATAATTTCATTTGTTTTTATCCACCACTAAGTTTCACATCGTACCCTTTTTTTGAAAGGATTTCTTTGACTATGTCGCGCTTATTGCCTTGTATAAGTATCCTGTTTTCTTTGAATGAACCTCCAACTCCGCATCTTTTTTTTAGCTCTTTGGTCAAATTGACCATTTTTTCATCTTCATGAACCAAACCTTTAATAACGGTAACTATTTTCCCACCGCCTCTCCTATCAAGGTGAAGGCGTACTTTCTGTTGAGATGGTTTTGGATGATGGATATCGGTTAATTCATCATCTCTGTAAGAACCATTATCAGTTGAGTATACTATTCTAGAGTTGGACATATATTTAAATTAAAACAAATAAATTCTAAAAATGTTTCATTTTAACAGTAATAAAAATACTAATTTTTTATGTTAATTACACTCCATCAATAACAAATCGATGCCAACAAAACTTTTTAGATTAGTCTCTAACATTTGTATTTACTCTATTTTCTTTAGTCTGAATATCTTTTCCCAATCAAATGAAAAACTAACTGGAGATATAAAAGAATCTGGCATCTACCATAAGGATATAGTACTTAATTGGAAACCAGAGAACAAGGAGCATGACCTTCATACTCTAGGGATTAGGGAAGCACGATTTTCATTTTCAGATATGAAGTTTACATACACCAATAATGATACATTGACCAACGCAGGAATGACATTTTCTGGACCTAATCTGACGATAAAAGATTTTGTTATTCAATCAAATATTAGAGCAAAAAATTGGATAACTACCGAAAAAATAAACCGGCTAAATAGAAGAGAAAGCACACCAAAGGAAGCTATTTCAATCATTGCAAATGCAATTGATTTATATTTTATGGATCATGATACCCTGCCATCTAATCTAAATGAACTCATCATTAAAAATTATATTTCAATGGAAGCCCCTCCCTTTGATGACAATACATGGATGTACTCCTTACATCTACCTGAAAAAATTGTTTCGAAACCAACATTCTTAAATCTTGTACCCGGTAGAGATCCTTTGCTATTTGACTGGAATTCAAGAACATTTCAAGTAGATCCAGGGAAGGATTCTCTGTATAGTGTACCGCTTGTTGATTGGAAATATGTATTCAAGATTAATGAAATATCTCAATTATATTCCTCAAATCTTGACCTAATTCTTAAGCCAGATACTTTAGATTTTGAGATTATGGTAGAGAAGGCATTATTTAAAATATCAGGGTGTTCATTTACTGCGGTCCCCAATGATATTATTGATGAGGGATCAAAAATTGTCCTTCCTGATTTAGTTCTTGAAGGTAAGAATATTGCACTTGATATCAAAAAAAATGAAATCCCTATTATTCACAGAGGAAGTGTCAGCTTTAAGATTCGCAATTTTGAAATAAAGATACCCAATGATCTAAAAGAGGAACCTGAGATACAATCTATGCTGGATGTAATGGGCATTTGGAATAATTCTCTTATGGTACGGATGTTAGAGATGGAAGTTAACCTAATTAATCAATTTACTGGAGATGCCAACTTCAAATTCCATACACCTTTTATTAAAATATCTATCAATGGTGACTTTAGTATCAGGCAAAATGGATCAAAGCCAGAAGTCTATCTGCATAACACTGAAGTTAGAATTAATCCAATTGCACTTGGCATGAGAAAATATATCAGAAACTGGGAAAAGGATAACGGAAGAAAATTTTCAAGAAAGGGTGCAACAATAATCTTGAACATTGACGGCCCGCTTGAGAAACCAACAATTAGAGGTTTTTAAATTGGTTATTTTGAATAATTAAGCATCCAGTTGTATATCTCTTTATTTTCATAGGTTTGGGTCCATGAGTCATGTTCAACACCTCCATAAACAGTCAAAAATACATGATCATTTACTGGACTTAGTGCTTGAAATATTATAATAGAATCGTTGACCGGATGTACGTCATCACGGTCACCATGAAATAGCCATATCGGAAGTTGATTAAGTCGCTGAATCTTATCCATTTCAGCACCTCCGCAAACCGGTATAATAGCGGAAAATAGCTCTGGTTCTTCTAATGCTATAGCAAGAGTACCTAGCCCCCCCATGCTAAGACCAGTACCATAAATTCTATCTGAATCTACTCGATAGTCATGCTCTACTTCCTTTATTAGAGATATAAGAGAATTTACATATTCAGTTCTATCCCAGTATCCCTCCTCTGGACATTGTGGTGCAATACATATGAAAGGGAATTTGGCACCTTCGACAACCCGTTTAGGAATTCCGTGAATTTTTACTTTTTCTAAGTTAGTTCCCCTTTCCCCTGCCCCATGCAGAAATAGGACCAGAGGGTAATTCTGTTTGTTTTGTTGGTAATCATTAGGTAAGTAAAGCAAATAACTTAAATCGACTTCTTCCGGATTTTTCTCTTTATATCTTAAGGTTATTTCTTTCATGCCGCCTTCTCCCTGAATGATGGTTACGTTGATAATAACAAAAATATATATTAATAGTCTGCTCATGACTATTCAGATTTTAGACTAATTACTTTTTTAATAATTATACTATCCGACCTAGGGTTTATTTGACCATTGATAGCTTTATTGTTTCAGTAATACTGCCTGAAGAGAGCCTAAAATAATAGACTCCTGCACTTACTAAAAGGCCGTCTTGATTCTTCCCGTTCCAGGTGACAACTTTTTTTCCAGCAGATTGGTTTTCCCTAAACAGGGTGGTAATTTTATTACCTCTAATATCATAAATTACTCCTTCAACTAATACTTCATCTGGCAACTGATAGGTAATTGTTACTATTGGATTAAATGGATTTGGAAATGCATTATTTATTCTATATTCATCAAAATATATTTTGTCTTCTATGTTTACATTTTCGCAATTCGTTGTATTTTGATCACCCTGATTTCCATCAATACAATATGGTAATTCTGAACACAAATTATTGCCGGAGATATTAAAACTTGATTGATCATCCCAGTCCAGTTCAATATTACAGATTTCATCAGGAAGGTATCCGAATAGATTATTATTCTGT
>CENO01091741.1_pt1 | contig 11873 bp, 8 predicted proteins | sample 530271 | NCBI WGS metagenome assembly CENO01 (sample SAMEA2619857, study PRJEB7988) | marine metagenome | biome: marine biome (ENVO:00000447); feature: surface water layer (ENVO:00002042); material: "saline water (ENVO:00002010), including plankton (ENVO:xxxxxxxx)" | depth 5 m | reverse complement strand
AATACTGTTTTATGGAGGTGAGTTCTCATGCATTAGATCAATATAGAGTTAAAGGGCTAAATTTTGATATTGCAGTCTTTACTAATCTTACACATGATCATTTAGATTATCACAAAAAATTTAGCATATATAGGGATGTTAAAAAATCTTTTTTTGATTCTTTAGAAGAAGAGACAACTGCCATTTTAAATAGAGATGATAAGAACTTTAAAAAAATGGGAGAATCTACAAAAGCAAATAAATTATACTATTCTTTGAAAACATTAGTAGATTATAATTGCAAGATTGTTGAATACGATTTTGATGGCACACTAATAAAAATTAACAATCAAGATTTGTGGATAAAATTAGTAGGTGAATATAATGTTTATAATGTATTAGCAGTATTTGCAGTAGCAAAACAGTTAGGTTTTTCTGAAAAAAAATTATTGCGATATGTAAGCATGCTAGATTCACCAGAAGGTAGATTTCAAATTGTACGTTCTAGAAATAAAATAATTGGAATAGTTGATTATGCACACACACCCGATGCTTTAGAAAACATATTAAAAGTTATAAATAAAATCAATATTAAAAATTCTAAAGTTATTACAATAATAGGCTGTGGAGGTAATAGGGATATGGATAAAAGACCAAAAATGGCTAAAGTAGCATGTACTTTGAGTTCTAATGTGATTTTTACAAATGATAATCCTAGAGATGAAGATCCAAAAAAAATAATTTCTCAAATGATGAAAGGGGTTTCTAAAATTCAGTTAGAAAAAGTAATTGTAATTGAAGATAGATTGCAAGCTATTAAGACTGCATGTGCTTTGGCAAATAGTAATGATATTATTCTATTGGCCGGAAAAGGTCACGAAAAATATCAGGAATTAAAAAATAAAAAAATTGAATTTGATGATTTTAAAGAACTAAAACTAATGCTTAAAGAAAAATAAAATGTTATATAATTTATTCGAATATTTAGAGCTTAATTATAATTTGCCCGGTACAGGTATTTTTAAATATATTTCTTTTAGATCTGCTATGTCTGTTATTACATCATTAATTGTATCATGGATTTTTGGTGGGAAAATTATTAATTTAATACAAAAAAAACAGATTGGTGAGCAGGTCAGAAGTTTAGGTCTAGAAGGTGAAGAAAGTAAAAAAGGAACGCCTACAATGGGTGGATTGATTATTTTATCTGCTATATTAATTCCAACACTTTTATTTTCACGCTTAGATAATATCTACATAATTATAATGATAATATCAACCATATGGCTGGGAGGTATTGGTTTTCTTGACGATTATATTAAAGTTTTCAAGAAAGATAAGAAAGGACTTGCTGGAAAATTTAAAGTTTTAGGTCAAGTTTTTATAGGCATTTTTGTTGGTTTAGTTATGGTTTTTCATAATGATATTGTTGTTGTTGATGAATCAAAATTTACTCAAAAAGAAAAAATAGAGATTTTAGATAACGCGCAAAAATCTTCAAAAACAACTACCCCATTTCTTAAAAACAATGAGTTTGATTATAAAATATTAACTAATTGGATATGCAGAGACTGTGCAAGTTACGCATGGATAGTTTTTATATTAATTGTTGTATTTATAGTTACAGCTGTTTCAAATGGGGCTAATATGACTGACGGTTTAGATGGTCTAGCCACAGGAACCTCGGCAATAATAGCAATAACTTTAGCAGTTTTATCATATGTTTCGGGAAATGTGATAGCTGCGGATTATTTAAATATAATGTATATACCCAACTCTGGAGAATTAGTGGTGTATATGTCTGCTTTTGTTGGTGCTTGTATAGGTTTTATGTGGTATAATTCTTATCCAGCTCAAGTATTTATGGGAGATACTGGTTCCTTAGCGCTTGGAGGAATTATAGCAGTTGTTTCAATTCTGATTAGAAAAGAGCTTTTGATACCTGTTTTATGCGGTATTTTTTTAATTGAAAATTTATCTGTAATCATTCAAGTTAGTTATTTTAAATATACTAAGAAAAAATTTGGTGAAGGATTAAGAATTTTCAAAATGGCACCACTACATCATCATTATCAGAAATTAGGTATGCACGAAAGTAAAATAGTTACTAGATTTTGGATTGTTGGAATAATGTTGGCTGTAATAACAATTGTAACTTTAAAAATAAGATAATGCTCGGAAGAATCACAATTCTTGGTGGTGGAGTAAGTGGTATTGGTGCAGCTATTTTAGCAAAGAAAAAAGGATTTAATGTGTTTTTATCAGAAAAAATGACATTAAGTAAAAATAGTAAAGATCTACTTGAGAAAAATAATATTGATTGGGAAGAAGGTAATCACACTTTAAGTAAAATTATTAATTCTAACGAAATAATAATTAGCCCAGGAATTCCAAACTCGTCTACAATTATTAAAAAATTAAGGACTTTAAATATTCCAATTATTTCTGAAATTGAATTTGGTTTTAGATTTTCTAAAGGTAAAATAATTGCTATTACTGGCACAAATGGAAAAACTACTACAACTTTATTAGTTGGCCATATTTTAAAAAAGTCTGGTTATGATGTTTTGGTTGCTGGAAATATTGGCACAAGTTTTTGCATGTCCTTAGCTAATAGAGACTATGAATACGTTGTTCTTGAATTAAGTAGTTTTCAATTAGAAAGAATTGATCACTTTAGAGCAGATATTGCTATCATTTTAAATATCACACCTGATCATTTAGATAGATATGATTTTGATTTTACCAAATACAAAAAAACTAAATATAGAATTTTTAAAAATCAAATTTCCTCAGATACTCTTATTTACAATTCTGATAATATAAATACTAAAGAAATAGATACCTCTGCCAATAAAATCCCAATTTCTGTAAGTAGAAAAATTAAAGAAGGAGGTTACATCAATAACAATCAAATAATAATTAATATAAATAATACTACTATGAACATACAAGATTTAGCTTTACAAGGTAAGCATAATATCTTTAACTCTATGGCAGCTGCTGTAGCTGCGCGTGTTTTTGAAGTTAAAGATTCCGTTATTAGACAATCTATGATAGATTTTCAAAATATTGAACATAGATTAGAACATGTTTTAACAGTACATGGGATAGACTTTATTAATGATTCAAAAGCGACTAATATAAATGCAACCTGGTTTGCATTGGAAAGCATGAATAAGAAGGTTATTTGGATAGCAGGAGGAGTTGATAAAGGTAATGATTATGAAAAGCTAAATGATCTAGTTATCAGTAAAGTTAAATCAATTATATGCTTAGGAAATAATAATAAAAATTTAATTGATAGTTTTTCAAACAAAGTAGATCATATTTTACATGCATCAAATATGAAAGATGCCGTTTTTCAATCTTATAATATTGCAAATAGTGGTGATGTTGTTTTGTTATCACCTTCATGTGCTAGTTTTGATTTATTTGAAAATTTTGAAGATAGGGGTTTACAGTTTAAGCAACAAGTAAGATCATTATAAGAATTGAATAATATTTTTTCAAATATTAAATTAGAGGGTGATAGAATAATTTGGGGGGTTTTATTTGCTTTATCATTATTTTCACTTTTGATAGTATTTAGTACCGCTGGGTGGTCGTATTTATTTAAACATACAATTAAATTAGTGATAGGATTAGTATCAACATATATTATACATAAAATAAAATTTAAGTATTTTTCAAAGCTAGGCCAGTTGGCGTATTTTATGAGTATTTTCTTATTAAGTTTAGTCTTTATAATAGGTGTAACAATTAATGGCGCATCTCGTTGGTTATCTATAGCTGGATTACAGTTTCAACCATCTGACATAGCAAAATTAGCTATCATACTTTTTTTAGCGAGACAATTAAGTAGAAAAAGAAATAGTTTAAATAATTTAAAAAATATTATTTGGTATTTAGTTGCTCCATTAATATTAATTTCGTTATTAATTTTACCTAACAATTTTTCAACTTCAGCTTTAGTTTTTTTAAATGGTTTAGCCTTAATGTATGTTGCTAAAATCAGAATTAAGTATATTTTATCTATTATTTTAAGTGCTTTTCTATTTTTTTTATCAATTTATTCAATAACAAAATATACAGATTTCGGTTCAAAAATAATTCCAAGATCAGTAACTTGGGTTAGTAGAATTGATGGTTTTTTGTTAGAGAAAGAAAATGATGATATGACTAAAGATTACCAACAAGTACAGTCATTAGTTGCAATACAAAATGGTGGGATAAGAGGTGTAGGGCCAGGAAAAAGTATACAGAGAAGTATATTACCTTATTCATCTTCAGATTTTATTTTTTCTATCATCATAGAAGAATATGGGCTGATTGGTGGAGTAGGTGTTATTTTAGCATATTTAATTTTGTTTTTTAGAGCAACATTAATTTCATTTAAAGTAGAGAGTTTTTTTGGAAATTTAGTAACGATTGGGTTAATTTTTTCATTAGTTTTTCAGGCTTTGATTAATATGTTAGTGACTGTAGAAATACTTCCAATTACAGGACAAACACTTCCTTTAATAAGTATGGGTGGAACCTCAATAGTATTTACTTGTATCTCAATTGGTATTGTCCTAAGTATTAGTAGAGATTCAACTGACAGAGATTATGAAAAAGCATAAGATAATAATTAGTGGTGGTGGTACAGGAGGGCATATTTTTCCTGCTCTAGCAATTGCAAAAGAGCTAGAGAAAAAACATAAAGGAATTGATTTCCTTTTTGTTGGCGCTTCAAATAGAATGGAAATGCAAAAAGTTCCAGCATATGGATATAATATTATTGGTTTATGGATAAGCGGTTTTCAAAGGAAATTTACAGTTAGAAATCTTTTTTTTCCATTAAAGTTGATTCTAAGTTTGTTTCACTCAATATATATTATAAAGAAATTTAATCCTGATTTAGTTATTGGAACAGGTGGCTATGCTTCTGGTCCTATTTTATTTGTTGCTTCGAAATTAAAAATTCCTTGTATAATACAAGAACAAAACTCATATCCTGGAATTACCAACAGATTATTGGGTAATCGTGTTGATAAAATTTGTGTAGCATATGATAATATGCAAAGATATTTTCCAGAAGAAAAAATTATTGTTACAGGAAATCCCATAAGACAAAATATTTTAAATTTTGATAAAAAAAATTGTGATGTTAATGATTTTAAGTTTAAAAATAAATCAATAACTGTATTAGTAGTTGGTGGTAGTCTTGGTGCAGAATCAATTAATCAAGTTATTGAAAAAAATTTAAAAATTTTTGAACAAAAAAAAATAAATATTATTTGGCAGACCGGTAAAACTTATTACGATGCCAATGTGAATTTCATTAAAGCAAATAAGTATAAAAACTTAATGGTGTTAGATTTCGTTAAAAATATGTCAGATGCTTATTCTTCAGCTGATATTATAATTTCAAGAGCTGGAGCAATCGCAATTTCTGAATTATGTTTTATAGCAAAACCATTAATTCTAGTTCCTTCTCCAAATGTTGCTGAAAATCATCAATATAAAAATGCACAATCTTTAGTTAATAAGAATGCTGCTTTGCTTGTAAAAGATAATGAAGCAAATTGTAAACTTGTAAATGTGTTAATAGAATTATGTGATAACAAGGATTTGCAAATAGAGTTGAAAAAAAATATTAAAAATTTAGCAATTTCAGATGCCTCAGAAAAAATAGCAACAATTGCTTTAAATTTAATTAAAAAATGAACTTAAATCAGTATACTCATATATACTTAATTGGTGTTGGTGGAATTGGTATGAGCGCACTAGCTAGATTTTTTTTAAACAAAAAATATAAAGTGTATGGATATGATGCCGTAAAGTCAGACTTATGTCAAGAACTTGAAAAAGAAGGTGTGAATATCCACTATGATAATAATATATTTTCAATTCCAAAGGAGCTAAAGCTATTAAAAGAAAATAAGTTATTAGTAATTTATACTCCAGCAATCAGTTTAAATCAAAATATTATTAAGTATTTTATTGATAAGGATTTTAAAGTTTATAAGAGATCAAAAATTTTAGGTTTTATTAGTCAAAAATATTTCACAATAGCTATTGCAGGAACTCATGGGAAAACAACAACAACATCAATATTAACATTTATATTAAAAAATTCTGAGAAAAAAGTAATATCTTTTATTGGAGGAATAACAAACAACTATAATAGTAATCTAGTAATGGATGAGAATGCAAATATTTTTATTGTAGAGGCAGATGAATATGATAAGTCATTTTTAGAGTTATCTCCTAATATAGCTGTAGTAACTTCTATAGATTCCGATCATTTGGATTTGTATAAAAATAAAAATAATTTATATAAATCATATCTAGATTTTGCTAAAAGAGTAAAAGAAAAGGGTATTATTTTAATAGAATCTTCTATAAATTTAAATTTTTCTAAGCCTAAAAGAGGTTTTATTAAAAAATACTCAGCAAATGAAATTTCAGACTATTATGCTAACAATTTAAATGTATGTTCAGCAAAAGTTTTTGCAAATTTATTTGTAAAATCTTCCCCAAAAAATTATAACTGCATTGCAAAAAGAGCAGAATTTACTTTACCTGGAAAACATAACGTAAGCAACATGGTAGCTGCGGTTGCTGTAGCTTTAATGTTAAAAGTAAATATTGATACAATATTAAAATCATTAAAAACCTTTAAAGGTATTAGAAGAAGATTCGAATTTGTTGTTAATAAAAAAAATCTAGTATTCATTGACGATTATGCACACCATCCATCTGAAATTTCATCAACAATTAAAACTGTAAGATTGTTGTTTCCGGATAGAAATCTTACTGTTATTTTTCAACCACATTTATATTCAAGAACTAAGGATTTTGCTATTGATTTTGCAAGAGTTCTTTCAATGGCTGATAGATTAATTTTATTGGACATTTACCCAGCACGCGAAAAACCAATTTCAGGTGTTAATTCAAAAATGATGTTAGGTTTGTGTACTAATATAGATAAACAAGTTTGTGAAAAAGAAAATTTATTGTCATTAATAAATAAAATAGATATTGATATTTTATTAACCATGGGAGCAGGAGATATTAGTGAGTTAACTGAGCCAATTAAACATATTTTAAATTAATGAAAGTAGTTTATACAATAATTAAATGGTTGGTATTGATTTCTAGTTTATCTGCTATTCTTTCATTTACTAATAAAAACAGAAAAAATCAAGCAGCTAATTTAAATAATATTGAAATCGATTATAAAAAATTTATTGATAATAAAAATATCACAGAGTACTTAATAGAAAATCATTTTATATTTGATAGTACATTAATTAGTGATATTGATTTTGTTTCAATTGAGGAAGCACTGAATGAACATCCTTACATAAAAAAAGCAGAAATATATTCTGATCAAAAAGGAAATGTAAATTTATTTCTAAAAAATAGAATACCTTACGTCAGAGTAATAAATAATACTGACGATTTTTATTTAGACTCAAAAATGACGATGTTCCCAATAAATGATAATTACACTGAAAATGTATTGATAATAACTGGTGAATTTGTTTTGACTAATTCAAAAGCAAAAAAATTAATTACGTTGATAAATAATAATGATTTTTGGAGATCACAGATAACACAAATTCACTTTATTGAAGAAGAAGATGTAATTTTAATTACTAGAGTAGGAGATCAATTAATAGAATTTGGAGATTTAAATAATCAAGAAGATAAGTTAAATAATTTAAATATTTTTTATAAGAAAGTCATGCCAGTTCAGGGCTGGGACAAATATTCTAAAGTTAGTTTGAAGTTTAATAACCAAATTGTTTGTACAAAGAAATAATTATATGCAAGATCAAGAGATTAAAAATATGTCGGATATTATTGTAGGTTTAGATATAGGAACTACAAAAATTGCAATAATGGTCGGTAGAAAAAATAAATATGGTAAATTAGAAATTTTAGCAACTGCCAAGGCTGTTTCAAATGGTGTAGCAAGAGGTATAGTAGCAAATATTGATCAAACAGTTAATTCCATCAAAGAAGCAATTGAAGAAATTAAACAAAAATCTAATATTGTAATAAACGAAGTTTTTGTTGGTATAGCAGGTCAACATATTAAAAGTTTATTGCATCGAGGTCAAATTGTAAGAGAAAATATTGATATTGAGATAAATGATAATGATCTTGATCTTCTAAAGTCTAATATGTTTAAATTAATCACTATTCCTGGTGAAAAAGTTATACATGTTATACCACAAGAATACACAGTTGATGGTGAAGATAGTATTCACGATCCAAGAGGTATGGCAGGTGTTAAGGTTGAAGCTAATTTTCATGTTATTACTGCTCAAGTTGGTGCAGTAAGAAATATTATGAGATGTGTAGAAAAAGCTAATCTGAAACCAAAGGATTTAGTTTTAGAACCGTTTGCATCAGCTGTTGCGACATTAGATTCTGACGAAAAAAGAGAAGGAGTGGCCTTAGTAGATATAGGAGGAGGAACAACTGATGTTGCTATTTTTCTTGACAATATTATAAGACATACAGCTGTAATTCCTTTTGGAGGAAATGTAATAACTAAAGATATCAAGTCTGGCCTACAAATACTTGAAAAACAAGCAGAGTTATTAAAAATTAAATTTGGATCCGCCATGTACACAGAAGATCAAGAGAATGTTGTAGTATCAATTCCTGGATTACGAGGAAGAGAACCAAAAGAAATAGCAGTTAAAAATTTAACTGAAATAATTGGTTCAAGAATGAAAGAAATAATTGATTTAGTATATCATGAAATTAAAGTATCAGGATATGAAAATAAGTTAATGACTGGAATTGTATTAACTGGAGGTGGTTCACAGTTACGTAATCTTAAACAATTAGTAGCTTATATAACTGGAAAAGAAACAAGAATTGGATATCCAAATGAACATTTATCCAGTGAATCTAAAGATAAAGTAGTTAGTCCAATGTATTCAACAGGTGTTGGATTAGTTCTAAAAGGTTTTGAACACTCTGAAAAAGTGGGTAAAACAAATATTAATGATACAGATGATAATGGTTCAAATTTATCAGGTGGAATAATTGATAAATTAAAAGAGTGGTTTACAGAGGAAGAAACAAATTAAATAATAAAAAAATTAAAATTATGAGTAAAATTGATTTAGGAATGGATTTCCAAATGCCAAAAAACCAATCTTCACAAATAAAAGTTATGGGTATTGGTGGAGGAGGAAGCAATGCAGTGAATTATATGTTTGAAAATGGAATTACTGGTGTAGATTTTGTAATTTGTAATACAGATTCTCAAGCGCTGGAAGCAAGCCCTATTCCTATTAAAATACAATTAGGGGCAAATTTAACTGAAGGCTTAGGGGCTGGTTCAAATCCTGAAATTGGTAGAAAAGCTGCTGAAGAAAGTCATGATAAAATTGTTGAACTATTAGATGCTAATACGAAAATGTTATTTTTAACAGCCGGTATGGGTGGAGGAACAGGTACTGGTGCGGCCCCAGTAATAGCTGAAATTGCAAGAGAAAAAGGAATTTTAACTGTTGGTGTTGTTACTAATCCATTTAAAACAGAAGGGGGTTATAGAAAGCAATATGCAGAAGAAGGAGTAAAGGAATTAAAAAAATATGTTGATACTCTTTTAATTATTAATAATGATAAACTTATAGAGGTGTATGGTGATTTAACTTTCACCCAAGCATTTGCTAAAGCTAATGAGATTTTAAATACAGCTACTAAGGGAATAGCTGAAATAATTTCTGAACATTTATTAGTGAACATTGATTTAAATGATGCAAGAAAAGTATTAGAAAATAGTGGAACCGCAGTGATGGGACAATCAACTGCAGAAGGAGAAAATAGAGCTGTTGAAGCTGTTATTTCCGCGTTAGATTCCCCACTGTTAAATGATAATGACATATATGGAGCTCAACATGTGTTACTTAAAATAGTTACTGGAGACGGAGATGGTGAAATTAGAATGTCAGAGCTATCAAAAATTAAGGATAAAATACAAGACTCTGCTGGCAATAATGTTAATATTATAGAGGGTATTGGTATTGATCCAGATCTTGGAAATGCAATAAGTGTAACTATAATAGCAACAGGTTTTGAACAAAAGAAAGAACCAAAAGAACAACAAACTATTAATTTAAATGATGAGGAAAGTTTAGATGATTTTGTTGAAAATGAAAGTGCTGATGAAATTAATATTGATTCAGATAGACAACACACCTTGGAACTTGAAGAAATAATAGAAGATAATACAATTAATAGTGAGACGATTAATGAAAGTATAGTAAGTGATGAGATGTCTGATGATAATTTTAACAATGAACAAGATTTCTCAAATATCGAACTTAATGATAGTGTTAGTACGTTTAGTAACACAAGTAACAATCTCAATGAGGTTAATTCAAATAGTTCTAGCGAACAATTTTATAATAAAAAACAGACGAATGAAAACAAAGAATCTTTGATAGATGATAACTTAAGTGACAATAAAATTGTATTCGAATTAGATAATGAATTTTCAATTAAAAACATTGATGATCAAAATAACAATAATATTATTTGTAATGAAACAGAAAATTTATCTGAACAAAATGAAAATTTAAATACAATCGATAAATTAGGTGTTGATAATGAAACTATGAAGGTTGAATCAAGAGAAAGAGAAAATAGATTAAGAGAAATTTCTCAACAACTTAGAACTCCATCTGGACTTACTAATCTAGAAGATATACCAGCTTATAAAAGAAACAATATAGAGTTGCAAGATACACCCCATTCTTCAGAAGATAATTTATCTACTTATAATTTATCTTCAGACGAAAACAATATCAAATTGGATGGAGAAAATTCATTTTTACATGATAATGTAGATTAAATAAAAAAACCTCATATAAATTTTATATGAGGTTTTGAGGATAGCTAATTATTTTTACATCATTCCAGGCATTCCTCCTCCTCCCATTGGAGGCATAGGTGTTGGGTTTTCCTCTGGGATGTCAGAAATTACACATTCAGTTGTTAAAAGCATGCCTGCAACAGAGGCAGCATTTTCCAATGCTACTCTAACAACTTTAGCAGGGTCAATTACTCCAGCTTTGTATAAACCTTCGTATTTATCTGTTTTTGCATTAAATCCGAAATCATTCTTTCCGTCTAAAACTTTAGCAACAACAACTGAACCTTCCATGCCGGCATTTTCAACAATTTGTCTTAAAGGCTCTTGTACAGATCTTTTTACAATGTTAATACCAGTTTGTTCATCTTCATTATCTCCTTTCAGATTGTTTAACTTTTCAGCTGCTCTAACTATAGCTACACCACCTCCAGGAACTATTCCTTCTTCGACAGCTGCTCTTGTTGCAGATAAAGCGTCATCTACTCTATCTTTCTTTTCTTTCATTTCAACTTCTGTAGGTGCGCCAACATATAATACAGCGACACCTCCAGCTAACTTAGCTAATCTTTCTTGAAGTTTTTCCTTATCGTAATCTGAACTAGTATTTTCAATTTGAGATTTAATTTGGTTAACTCTGGATTTAATGTTGTTTTTATTGCCATTTCCGTTTACAATAGTTGTATTATCTTTATCAATTACAACTTTTTCAGTATTTCCAAGCATATCGATTGTTGTGGATTCAAGTTGAAAACCTCTTTCTTCAGATACAACAGTTCCACCAGTTAGAATTGCAATATCTTCAAGCATTTCTTTTCTTCTATCTCCAAAACCAGGTGCTTTTACTGCAGCTACTTTTAGTGATCCTCTGATTTTATTTACAACTAAAGTTGATAAAGCTTCCCCATCAACATCTTCAGCTATTATGATTAATGGACGACCTTCTTTAGCTGTTTGTTCTAGTATAGGTAACAAATCTTTCATTGCTGAGATCTTTTTGTCA
>CENO01013680.1_pt1 | contig 12229 bp, 13 predicted proteins | sample 530271 | NCBI WGS metagenome assembly CENO01 (sample SAMEA2619857, study PRJEB7988) | marine metagenome | biome: marine biome (ENVO:00000447); feature: surface water layer (ENVO:00002042); material: "saline water (ENVO:00002010), including plankton (ENVO:xxxxxxxx)" | depth 5 m | reverse complement strand
GCCCCTGATCTTGCCTGTCGCTGGAACTGCAAAGCGGGAAAGTGTGGATCTTGCTCGGCGGAAGTAAATGGCAAGTCCAGGTTAATGTGCATGACAAGGATGTCAGACATAATTGAAGAAACCCCGGATGAGGAGCCAGTCACAATTAGGCCCATGCAAGGTTTTCCACTGATAAGAGATCTAGTGACCGACACGAGTTGGGCTTACGAGATGAACAAGAAAATGGTTCCAGTCAGTGGTCCTGACAAGCTTGATTGGGAATTCAACCAGGACGAGGCAGATAGGATTCAGGAATTCAGGCAATGCATTGAATGCATGCTCTGTGTGAATACCTGTCACGTTCTTCGTGAACATGAGAAATTCGACGAGTTCGCTGGTCCGAGGTTCTTTGTCAGACTCGCAGGGTTGGAAATGCACCCACTCGACACTGAGAGTCGCATACCCGAAATCAAAGAGGACTTCGGAATCGGATACTGCAACATAACTAGGTGCTGCACTGATGTATGCCCCGCAGGCATCAATATCACTGATAACGCGATCATACCGCTGAAAGAAAGAGTGGTCACAGAATACTATGACCCTATTGCGATGATCGCAAAGAAGATTGGGCTTAGAAAATAGTCGTTTTTTGTTCCCCCCGAGAGCGACAAACGCCCTCGGAGGTGTTGCGTGTATCAGACGTTAGGAGTGGGCTTACGCTTAGAGGCGCTTAATACCCGACTTCTTGACGTTGGCTTTCTTGATCTTCGCAGGAAGCCATGCAGGCCCAGAAGCTGGTCTGTCCACCATTGTGACTGATCCTGTGAAACAGTGGACCCTGTTGGTTCCCCTCTCTCTCAGCTCAATGCTGGTGTGACCGCGGGTTGCTGCCTTCAAGGCGGCACCCCTTGGTTGCTTCGAAACGAACACGTGGTCCGAATCTGTTCCATCGCTATTTAGCAAAACGAAGTACTTTTTATCACTCATAGTACAATACCTCCGGCATTCTACAATACTGTTGTATATTTATCCGTTTCCCCGATTTCGATAGACTGCGGCGCTGAGTTGGTCAAAAAAGGGTTTTCTGAGAAAAAAATCGTTTCTTAGAGTTCTGCACAAGCAAGTGTTTTGGTGGTGGTGACCCCATCGATTGACCTAAGTTTCTCAACTACCAACCTGGCAATATCTCCTACGGAACCAGCCTCGACTTTTACTATCAAATCATGATCCCCGAACAGGACGTTGGCCTCTGATACAAAGTCAAATTTCTCAGCCTCTTGTTGGATCCTGATTTCTGATCCCGGTTCTACATTGATCAGCACGAAGCCCGCCGCCATGATGGGTGATGCGACGTTCAGAGTCATGAAGGCTTCGTAGAATGGCTCATTCAGTCGATGAGGATATACGTCGGGGCTTGTCCGGAGGGTTGTGGCCGAGACTATCATTGTGAGGGAATGCCAATTTGGCCAAGTTCGATTCATGTACGGGGATCTTACAAAAGAAGAAGGAGATATCCTGGTCACTCCAGCAAACAATCGGCTTGCTGGGAGAGAGGGTGTGGATGAAGTCGTCCATCAGGCCGCAGGCCCAGAACTGAGGAAACATACCCATGGAATAGCCGTTGAGAGGCGGAAAGAGAATCTCCCTCCTTGTGGTGTCGGCGAGGCGGTAATCACTCCTCCATTCTCTCTACCACACAGCAGCTTAATCCACGTAGTTGGACCTGATTGTCGACGTCCGACCCAAGACAACGACAGAAGGGAGTTGTTGAAGGCTGCATATGCCTCTCTTTTCGAAAGAATCGGGGAGATAGAGAACAGGGGAACAATTGTGTTGCCCCCGCTAAGTATGGACATCTTTGCATACCCGCACAGGGAAGGTGCCAGAATGACCATGGAAATTGTTCTCGCTTGGATGGACTCTGGGGTTGATCCTGGTGTGGAGAAAGTGAAGATAATTACTCAGGAAACGAATTTTGTGAATAATATGAAAACTGTTTACAGAGAATCGGAAGATAGGTTTCCGGGCGTGGACCGAACGAGAGAGTACAGAAGAGGATTAATAGATTAACTCACGTGCTTGAACTCGCCTAGGTTTCCGTGTCTCTGCACTGCTTCATGTAAATCCATTCGACCGACTGCAACAGCCTTCGCGAGAGACTTTGGGATGGTAACCCTCCCTCCCGAGGTGGACCTAGACCTTCTTTGAATTTCTTTTATTTCGCCCTCAGAAGGATCCAATTGTATTTTCTTTACCACTTGCTTTCCTTTTTTCTGTGCTATTCTGGCAGCAGATGCTGCGTGGCTGTGGCGTGATCCCATTGATGTTCTCCTCTCGTCTACAACCTCCACAATGTGTCCTCTGGCCAGACAGACGTTGACAAGTCTGCAAGAGATTGTCTTTGAGCCATCGCCTATTCTGACAGTGTGGCCGATTGGCCTCAAATCAGCGAGTATAGAATCAATCATGTTGACTGTCTCATCGACTGATTCAAGTTGCATAGATCCCAATAATCGAGTCCTTGATACCCATGCCAGCCCTGGTCTGGGTCCGGGATCTACTCCAAACACTATGTGATTTATTGATTCGGATGTCCCCAATATCGCGGCTGTGATAGCCGCATCAAGATTTTCAATAGTGCATCCAATACCCCGTGGATCTCGCACAGATTCCACCTCCGAGGGTGTTCCAAACCAAATTGGCATCGAGGCTGGGACTGGATCGTCAGGACTCAATTGAACTGGCCTGATGCCTGTGGTACGTAATGCTTGAATCAATCTGTATGCGAGTTGGTAGTCCTGGGTCTTGACTCCCGCTATGTCCATTGTGGGATTAAAGTGGCAGCCGGTGTTCAAGTCTTACTGTTGTTTGGGTCTTCGTGATGATTGTTTCGAAAGGTAATCGCTAGTTTCTGGTAAATCAGACCGGTGTCGTCATTAGCCTACCCGATAGGCTGTAGTGTCATGAGCGGTCCCTATGAGCGTGAACTAAGATCCGTCCTCGCTGGGGAAAGGAAGGGAGTATTGGCGATAACAAGGTCTTGCAACGAGGTGGAGAGAGCTCGGGCAATGCAAGTTTGTGAGCGACCTTTTCTGGTTGTAAGAGCGCCCGGCAGCGGATCAGAGGGCACGGGCGATCTTCTTGTCTTGAGGGGGGACGTTTGTTTCCCAATAGAGGTGAAATCGTCAAAAACAAGTAGAATTTACCTATCAGGAAGGACAATGGCGCAATATGAAGCCTTCAAGCAAACGGGCGAACGTTGCGGTCTGTTACCCCTGTATGCATTCAGACTGAAAGGAGTGAGGGGAGATAGTTGGAGGATCCTATCAGTTCCAGTTGACGGATTGAGTGGAAAGATGCGATTAATCGCCAACAGGGTTCCTAATTTACCACTCACGAGAAATGGGGCCCCACATCTGGACTGGGAAAGTGGTATGCCACTACACAGATTTATTGCCATGATTTGCAGGTCAGATGGCTCAAGAGGATCTGTCACAACTACTTCGTAAGTTCCCTATCAATCCGGTCCAATATAATTCGGATATCTTTAATCTCACGCTTCGATATCTCCAAATCGATACGGTCTAGACGGGCTTTTATGGCCTCATACTCCTTTTTCACTCTGGCAACAGCCCGGCTTTCCCTGTTTACATCCGATGCCATTGCGCCACTGTGGTAGGAGGCTGTTTTAGTGTTCTCGGAATAGTGACATTTGAAGCAGGCCGCCATATCGGTCGCACCATGGAAGAAGGTTCATTGGGCTTGAATCAGATCCTAATGATCGCGGGACTTGTTCTCCTAACTGTGAATGGTTTGCTCAGTCTTCCGCTTGGTGCCTTCCTGATTTTATGGTACATTTCAATCCTGTTCCTAGATACAACCGGATATCTGGAAAGGTGGAATTGTACGAGAGTCCTAGGCATCATATTGATGATTAGGACGAACAAAGGAAAGGACGCAGCCGATTTCATCGCCCGCCCCAGACGTTTTTGGAGGATTTTTGGGGAGGGCTCAATTTGGCTTTGTTTCGCTGTCATGCTCTTCTTAATTTTTGGAATAACTGCAAGCGCAATAAGCACAGCCGTGGAGCCGGCCCAGCAAGAGGTTCTGCCTGCAACGGATATTTTGTTCATCCCAGGGGTGACTAGCTTTGTGCCAATTTTCTGGCCTATTCTTGCGCTAATCGTAGCTGTTGTGGTTCACGAGTATGGACATGGCCTAATGGCACGAGCCCATGGGATGAGGATTCGATCTTTTGGAATATTGGTGGCAGGGATCATTCCAGTCGGGGCTTTTTACGAGCCAGACCAAGAAGAGATGAGGATTGCCCCACAACGGGATCGGTTGAGGATGTTTGCGGCCGGGCCTTCAGTCAATATTGTCATGACGTATTTTGTCGTCATACTCCTAGCAGTGGTTTCTTCTGGATTAACTGCGAAACAAGATGGCGTGTATGCTGTTGGGATAGTTGAGGGTTCAGGGGCAGACGAAGCCGGCCTTCTTCCGTATGAGTTGATTTCTGAGATTGATGGAGTTGCCATCGCAACTGGTGACGACCTAACTGGAATCCTAAACCAACACGATTCGGGGGATTTGATTACCATGCTCGTCAGTTCGAACCCCATACATGGTGACGTCGTATTCAGAGAGGTTGACGTGACACTGACTGACAAAAAAAGTTACTACTATCAATTATGTGATGGAGATTCTCAATGCGAGTCCAACGTGGATGGGGCAGGGATAGAGGAGGGGGATGCGTTTCTAGGTGTCAGTGGCATAAGATCCGCGGACTCTGCCGCTAGAGTCTATGGCCTTCCAATATCAGAGGATTTGAGTTTTGGTGAGCGCTTCGTCCAAACGGCTATTTCGCCCCTCCTCTTTAGTGGTGTGCCAATCCAAAATCAGGGTCAGACGATGGTGTTGGAAGAGAGGGCATTTTTAGGGGCAGGTACCGGCATTCTTCCATCCCTGCTAGGAATAGACGTCATCTTAGGCCTGTTTGATTTTCTGTTCTGGATAATGTGGATTAGTTTTCTTCTGGGGGTGGCTAACCTAATTCCGTTGATACCGTTTGATGGGGGGCATATGGTCCGAAATGCTGGACACATCATTGCAAAAATAGTATTGCCCAAGTCAAACCCCCTGAAAATCGAGAGGATAGCGGATCAGATAAGCGGTTATAGTTCGCTATTCGTCCTCGCCCTGGTCCTTATCCCTATACTGCTTCCCAGATTCTTTTGATCTTCCTCGGATAGCATCAAGGATCACCGGCGCCACTAGGATTACCCCGATCACCATGCTGAGTTTAGTCCATGATTGGTTGGGAACAGCTGGCCATGCACCAGTTGTAAGCAGTTTTATCGATCCGAGCCAGGGAATCTCCGTGGATGCAACGCCTATTACCCATTCATCTTTCACCGCCAAAACGGGGTTCCCGTCTTGATCCTTAAGACCCTGACTTCGGATATATTGATCCGATGCATTCCTATCTGTGGCCCTCAATTGGTCCAATCTGCAACCATTTGATTTTTCATTGTCCCCAGTTGTAAGGTAACCCTCGTGGGCGGGGACCCACCTATCAATCCTCAAGTTGCCACCGTGCGGATAACAAGGATAGTCGATGATCAATGAGATCTCCTCAACTGCCCTGATATCAGTTCCTGGGACATCCCAACCGCCAGTTTCATTCCTCACTGCCTTGAGAATTGCCCTGTGTATCACGGGGGTATCGGTACCGCCGTTCTTTTGGTAGATTATGACGTCCCCTGGCATGCCATGACTCTGGTGGCCAGAGAACTGATTGCCTTCTTGCATTGATTCCACGTACGTGACAATTTGATCGGTCCTTCGAGGGGAGTTTACCAATACCAAATCTCCAGCATCTATCGATCCAACCTCTCCTTGTTCTGAGTGGATCATGGAGTTGCTCTCGACAACCACAAGCGGGGGCCATGAGCCAGTGTATGCCCACAGGCCAGAAAGGATAACTATCACCATCCCGATTGAGATTGCCACTTCTCTAAGCATGGTTGATTTCATCTCAATCAAATTCCTCATTTTCTGATTGTGCAGGTGATGTTAGCCATAGTAAAATGGTCAGGAATGTCAACAATATTCCAGAGATTGGATCTAGGTATGGAGGAGGGTAGTTTTCCTCGCTACTTCCAAGAATGAGGTCATTGATGGAAGTTGTCAATCCATCCATGCCCCCAATGCTCGCCTCAATGATCAGCATTGAAATTGAGATTGTCGTCACCACGATTATGGCTTGATGAATAGACTGGTTCTTGAGCGGCTTCAGGTTGGGGAGAAGGCGTGATAGTTTTGAGTTGGTATTTGACCACCATTTTGTTCGTGAGGTTGCCGTGGATGGAGCCACCCTCCACCTACGATTAGGCTTGATTTCCATTTGTTGATAAATTCCGAGAACACGGGATTTGTAGGAGCTACCCAGTGATTCTGCTGCATCTTCCAATTCTTTCCTTCTTCTTATGATCTCCGTCCTGTTATCCTGTGAGCATATTTGCTCAAATGTCGACCGAAGTGAAATGTAGAGAAAGAACTCAGGGAGAAGGAAAAAGCACCCTAGTCCGCCAAGAATGAGGCAGGCCCAACTGATCGGGACCAATGACGAGGCCTGAGGGTCAGTCGCACCACCTAGCATTATGAAGAGAAGGCCCCACATGGTAGATCCGACAGATATGATCGATGCATAGGCAGTCATTGGGTAATGTAAATCTGGATTATCTGCCCACCATTTCATGAGAACCCTGCTGGATCCAGATCGGGCCACGTTCCCCGGAGGAGCGATCTGAATTAGTCACTTGCGGGTGGTTGGTCCTGTGGAACATGTCTTTTTGCATGCCCTAGTCTCCCCGAGGTCCGTGCGACCTGAGGAGGGGCTGGTCCCAGAGGTATCTCTACTACTAGACAAACTAGGTTGGACTCCCACCCCTATTCAGGAGGCGTCGTTGAAGCCCCTGCTTTTGGGAAAGGATGCCTTGTTGGTTGCGCCGACTGGAAGCGGAAAGACCGAGGCTGCAATAATCCCAATAGCCTCAAACGTACTTTCAGGGGACTGGCGGGCACTTTCGGTGCTCTATGTCACACCTCTCAGGGCCCTGAACAGGGACATGGATCAGAGGCTTGGACCATTTCTGGAACCCCTTGGCCTCACAGTATCACTACGTCACGGAGATACTTCAAAAAAAGAGCGGGCAAAACAATCCAAGACCCCGCCTGACATTCTGATTACCACGCCGGAAACCCTCCAGATCATGCTGCTAGGTTCTAGGTTGAGAAAACACCTAGCGAAGGTTCGAACGATCGTCATTGACGAAGTTCATGACCTCGCAAGTTCAGAGAGGGGCTCACAATTGTTAGTTGGGATCCAAAGAGTACGCGCACTCGCTGGAAGAGAAGTACAGGTTGTAGGGCTATCAGCTACGGTAGGGAACGCAAATGAGGTTGCAAGATGGTTTTCCAAAAACGCAGTGGTAGTGGAAGGTCCATCACCAAGGTCAACCGAGGTTTCAGTTCACGTGGAGCCCGCAACTCCCGAGGATGAAGCGTTGTCAGTGACTTGGAATGTCTCCCCTCGGGCCATATCCTCACTGAGGAGGCTAACCAGCCTCATCAATACATCTTCTCCAGCCTTGGTCTTCGTGAATTCGAGGTCAAATGCAGAGACTATAGCTCAGCGTATGCTTCAGATCTCCCCCGAAGTTAGAATTGGGGTACATCATGGAAGTCTTGCGGCTGAAACCAGAGAGCAAATGGAAAATGCCCTGAAAGATGGTAAGTTGGATGCGATGATCTGCACATCTAGTCTAGAGCTTGGAATAGACGTCGGATCGATCAAGGCGGTGCATCAAATTCAATCTCCCAGAAGTGTAGACAGCCTGCTCCAACGGATTGGAAGGTCCGAACACAAATTGGGGGGTACTGGACGAGGTGAGATACTCGTATGGGAGCATGATGATATCGCCGAGTCAGCTGTGATTGCAAGAAAGGCTCTCGCCAAGGAATTACCTGATATCGAGTGGCGTCTCAACCCCACAATCGTTGCGGCAAATCAACTGCTGCAAATGGCAATGGAGAGAAAGGTTGTACCTCTCCAAACTGCCCATGGCATACTTGCATCTGCATCGGTGTTCAAAGACTGGTCATTCGAAGATACCATGGCGACTCTTAGGGTGCTTGATGATCGTTGGCTACTTAGGCTAATTGATGACCCGCCCAACTCAGACATAATTACTTGGAGCACGATTCTTTGGGATGAGTTTTCGAGCATCATTGAAGACGCTGACTTCCCTGATTCTCGTCCAATCCCCGGCGATTATTCTGACTCGGAACTGGAAAAGATGAGGTTGAAAATGGTGAGAAGCCTACCCAAGGTTTTGTCTGATGGTTGGTTTCAAGGCGCTGGCAAGCTAATGACCACGAGGGGGGACCATTATTCGATGATTCCAGACGAGTCTTTGTTCAAGATTCGTGACCTGGTTAGCAGACGAGTCCTCGGAACGGTTGATGAGTCATTCGTACTATCCTTGAACTCAGATGGCAGCGAGGATGCTGAGGGCAGACCCAGGACATTCGTAATGGCAGGAAGGACTTGGCAGATTGTAGATGCTGATCCTGAGCAGAATGAGATAGTGGTAGCACCAGTTTCTCAAGTAGGAAGTGCTCCCGTTTGGTCAGGGGAGTTACCGCCAGTCCCTTCTGAGGTTGCCATTGAAGTTGGACAAATGAGAAGGAGGGTTCTGGACCTTTTGAATACAGCCACAGAGAGTGAAGATGTAATCTCGTTTGATGACTATCCACTCTCTGAGGAAGCAGCCTCATTGTATATCCAGACCGTAGTTGACCACTTTGATTCCACCGGCCATGTCCCAGATGACAAGACTTTGACGATTGAATTAAGAGAACATGCCATCATCTTGAACTGCTGTCGTGGATCAAGAATAAATGAGACCTTAGCCCATTTCATCCAAGCCATGGGATCAGGCCTTGGTGGGAGCATGGGGGTTGCTGTTGTTGACCCCTACAGGATATCATTCAGAATTCCAGGCGTGAAAGCATCCGACATAGAGAAGTGGCTACGTGAAACCTCGCCACTTGCCTTGGAAGCAATATTGAGGATGACCATACCAAACGGAAGGGCCATCAGGGCCAGATTTGTGCAGGTTGCTCGAAGATTCGGCATACTGAGAAAGGACGTTGACCCGAGAAAAGTGAACATTTCAGGGATGCTAAAACGCTATCAAGGGACAGCGGTAGTTGAGGAGACTTTGTCAAAGTTATTCCATGAAAGAATGGACATTACGGGAGCCATGGAACTCATGTCGGAATTACAACTTGGTTCCGTCGAGATCATCATAACTCCCCCAGGGCCGCTCGGACAATCGCCGAGGTCTGAACGAGACATGCTTCTTCCTGCTTGGGGGGATAAAGAGTTGCGAGAGCGATTGGAAACAAGATTGTTGTCAGAACGCTGTATTCTGGTCTGCTTGAATTGCCACAATGTGCAAAGAAGTCGGGTGAATAGGCTTGAACTGGGTGTTGGAGATTGTCCAATTTGTGGAGGGAGCATGAGATGTTGCGGGCCAGAGAGGATGGAGGAAATGATGCTGGGATGGGTGAAAAGTAGAGATCCCAAGGATAGGGCGAGGATGCAGAAAAATGCTGAATTGCTCAATAACCATGGATTTGAAGCAATCCTTTGTCTGATGGGAAGAGGAATCGGGGAGGAGACTGCTACTAGGATAATGAGAGGATTCCGGACAGATTCTAGGACTGGGTTACTGAGGTCGATCCACAATTCCGAAATCGAATATGCCAGGACCAGGCGGTATTGGTCTTGACAAAACCGCTATTGAGTTCTTGGCTCTCCACGAATTATGCTTGTGGGGCTTACGGGGCGAAACGCAGCCGGGAAAACAACTGTTTTGGATTGGTTCCAAACACGTGGGTTCCTTACAGGATCATGCTCAGATTCGATTAGATCGTGGTTATCAGAGAACGATATTCAGCCCACTAGGGAGAATCTGATAAACGGTGGGAGGGAGTTAAGGAAAAGGCATGGGCCTGGGATATTAGCGGAAATGCTGTTGGAGGCTTTTGAGGACAAGAATGCAGTGATTGACTCCATAAGGACGCCGGACGAAGTTTACGCCCTGAGGAAAAGAAATGATTTCGTTCTATTGGAGGTGACTGCTGATCCTGAAACCCGGTGGCTCAGGGCGAAGACGAGGGCAAGATCTGGTGACCCAGTTACCAAAGAGGCTTTTTTGGAGGTTGAGAGATTGGAGCTCGTGTCTAAAGATGCAACGGGCCAATCTTTGATCGCGACATCCGCCTTGGCGGACCATACGGTTGAGAACAACGGTGACCTATCTGCCTTGGAAAGGCGTTTAGGAGAGCTTTTTCCAGAGATTTAACGACTTAAGCCGATCGGATCGTGACATCTGCTTCCCTTAGTAGCCCCATAGACATCTCAAAATCATCCCTCCATCGGTCTGGTATCTCGAGACCAGATGGGATTACTATCTCTGATACTCCAGCTTGGATGAGGCTGCGAGCACATCTAGTGCAAGGGGGCCATGTGACGTATGCCGTACATCCTTTCAAAGCAAGACCGATCCTTGCTGCGTGCATAATCGCATTCTCTTCTGCATGGCATATCAAGGGATACTTCAGATCCCTGTTTGTAAGTCTCTCATCCGAATCTTGTATACCTCGGGGGAATCCATTGAAACCCGTTGACCTAATTTCTCGATCTGGACCGACAACCACGCACCCAACCTTCGTCGATGGGTCTTTGCTCCACTCCGATATATGAGTTGCAAGTTTCAAGAATCGTATGTCCCACTTATCGCTCATGTTACCACCGTGTGTAATCTCCTTTTAGAAGCATGGTGAATGATGGCTGGCATGTATCTGAAGGATTGGGTCAAGATCCTCATTCCCTGTGTGTATATTTTCAATACAATCTCCAATCAGGTGTATGCTTCCCATTACCATTATCCTAGTCCCCTTATGTCTGGAGACACTGCTTGCTAATTCAATTGCCTCATTCATATCTACAGGCACAGATACCATAGCCCCCGTTCCCAGTGCATCTATGATATCATGATGATTTTCAGGAGGGAGCCTGCCATGTTTTGGTTCTAGGATCAGAACATGCTCAATCATTTTGCGTTCAATTGCAGCTTTGACCGGAGCCAGTACCCTGTGAAGATCTTGTTTCTTTGTCAATCCAATGATGAGAGTGTTGGGTTCCTTGAGCCTAGTCATCTCCGAAAGTATACTTTCGTAGTTGTGGGCAGCACTGAGGAAAATCTCGTTATTTCCAAGTCGATATGTGTTAGAGTCCCTACCTGGCCACAGAGGATCTTCATGATCAATCTCCCAGCCCAGCATTTCCCCCATCACGACTGCCATGGACCTGCTGATTGCCCAAGGAGAGTCTATATTCTCAGGACTATGCGTTATCAGATCGCCGCCGATGATCCTTCGTGCCTCATCCACAAGATCGGAGTGTTCCGGATTGAGCATCACCAAGGGCGTGCCGTCACGATGAATCCCTGCCTTTTCCCTCAATATGTGAATCAGCGTAGGGCCTAGAATCTCCATGTGGTCTTCAGAGATGGTTGTTATCGCACATAGGTCTGCATGAACGCATCTCGTCGCGTCCAGCCTTCCTCCCAATCCTGTTTCTATAACTGCCCTACCTATCTTGGCTCTTCGAAATGCGAGCATGGCTACGAGCATCGTTTTCTCAAAATATGTGACCTCGATCTCGGGCTCCTTCTCTGAGGCTAGCCTTACCTCGGAAAGGGCTAGGTCGAATTCATCTGAGCTAATTGGTCTCCCATCGATCCTCACTCTCTCCTCAACAGATACTAGATGAGGAGAGCTGAACATTCCCATCAGAACGCCATTTGCCGCACCTCTTGCCGAAAGATGTGCACAAAGTGATCCCTTTCCGTTCGTACCCGCTACGTGTATTGAAGGGAACGAGGACTCAGGGTTTGATAATCGGCTCAAAATTTCCTTGACATGTTCGAGGCCCAGTCGCATCCGCTTCTTGCCAGGGGTAGGAGCCAGCCAGTCACGAAGTTCATCGTGAGACCACTCTGCCATGTATCGACGACGGGTCACCCTGATATGATCCTAGACTATGGGGGCCACCATGGCAGACGGGAAAATGGGAGGAATGGCCTGGACTTCGATGGTCGGAATGGCAGGA
>CENO01033522.1_pt1 | contig 12312 bp, 15 predicted proteins | sample 530271 | NCBI WGS metagenome assembly CENO01 (sample SAMEA2619857, study PRJEB7988) | marine metagenome | biome: marine biome (ENVO:00000447); feature: surface water layer (ENVO:00002042); material: "saline water (ENVO:00002010), including plankton (ENVO:xxxxxxxx)" | depth 5 m | reverse complement strand
CCTTCACGACTTTGTGCAGGCACAGTAACAGTCTGCTGCCCCAATGTAGGGGAGTAGAAAGTTACATCAGCATAACGGGATGACATAATAAATCAGGTGTTTTTGAAGCGGACAGTTGATAGAATCTGATCGATTCTACCATTGGGAACATCACTTTGAAATAGAGATTCAGCAGCATCTCTATTCTCTGCCATATATTCTTTGGTTAATTGAGGACCAGTGCCATTAACTTTGTAATACACTGTATGTGGAACATTTGCCATGTATCAACCTCTAAAAGAACCAAGAATGGATTTGATTGATACTACCACAGCAGTAGGTTCTTCGCGCAAAAGTGCGCGTTCTGCTGCACCAGGAGAGTTTTTCATGATGGTTTTCTCTTTTTGAACACCATCAACAGTGTAAGTTACTACTTGTTGGAAATTGTTTGACATTTTTTTAGGCGAATGAATGTGCGGGGAGACCATCAACGAAGATGAGATCAATAACTTTCTGGAGACGATTGCGCGTCGCCAGTGATGCTTTCCCACAAAGGGGAACAGTCACAACACCGTGAGGTTTGCGATAATCTGACAGTTTGCCAGGAATAATCTTGCCCTCCGCAATATCTTGTGCATCATCTTTATGTAGGCGAATTACACGCCCAATCGTCTGCGCCATCTCAATTACGGGCAAATTACGCAGTAGAATAGTATGAGTCAGACCAGGAACATTGATGCCCTCAGAGAGAATAGAATAGTGAAAGACGATAAACTTCTTGTCATCATCCTTGCCCCATTCAGTCAGAGTTTGGAAGAACTTGTCGCGACCAACTTTCTCACGGTTGATGTATGCACCATGCTTAGATGTGATGTGCAGAATATCATAACCCATCTGATTCAGGGTATCGAGAACATCAGTCTTGGACAACATGTTCCACAGAACACGAGTATTGGGGGCAGCAACTAGCACCTTTGCAGATTGCTCCTCGTCAAGATCATCGATGATATTCAACACCATCTCACGATCTACATCGTGTGCGTTGTGCTTAGTACGCACAAGTTCAGTCTCATGCACAACCAACTGGGGAGGAATGATGCTACCATTGTTGACAAGTTCAGGTGCAGGTACACTCTCCAGAGTATCACCGAACACAATCTTATTGTTCATGCCACGAGCATGTGGATTGCGAGAATACTTGGGAGTTGCAGTAAAGAAGTATGCAGAGTTTGCTGCCATAGATGTAGCAGCAACACCAACAAAGTGTGCTTTCTGTGTTGCATTGTGTGCCTCATCACAATACAAAACATCAACATCGATGCCACTATCAACAATCTTGTTCAGACTGTGATAAGAAGTGAAGATAATATGATGAGCACCTACAGTCTTGCAGGCATAATCACGCTGCATAACTTTATCACTCTTAGTTGTACGATAGCAGTCAACTTCGCCACTATGAACATGAGTAAATGCAGCAATTACATCAACATTATTGAGATATGCCTTGAACTCATTGTAAAGTTGAACCGCGAGAAGAATACGCGGAGCAACAACAACAATGGTCTGAAATTTGCCAGGAGACTGCAAACGACGCTTGCAATCCTCCATCATGATGACAGTTTTGCCACCACCAGTAGGAACATACACACAACCTTTGTTTGCGTTCTGGATAGCATCGAGAGCGCGAGACTGATGTGGTCGGAGTTGCATTGTGTCCTGTTGATTATGCAATAATTATAGCAGGTCCATATCCTTGCCGTGTTTGGCAGTGGACGGTTTGTTGACTGTCCTCCACCATGGATGCACCCATTCTTCTTGCTTGTCCATATTGTTTTCTACCCATCTTTTCAGAGATTCGTATCTCTCTTTCCAGATTTTTGCCTCGTCAGTCATCTTTGTCTAATACCTCGATGTGTGATAGAAACTGTGCTGGGTTTTGAAACCAAATTGACTGAGCAATATCCCATGCATCAACAACAACTGACTTTCCATTAGATAACACAACCTTGTAATTGTGTCGATCGTAAGGTTTGTCAGAAGTTTGTTGAAAGTATTGAGGATCGTCAGGTTTGATCAGTTGACTCATCTGATTTTTTCTGTCTTCCATATTCTATCACATATTGCTGCCAGATGTGAGTTCTATCGGACAGTTGTTTATGTGTCAGTGTATAGTCTGATCCCAACATATTTCCCACAGTATGTAGTTGCCAGGCAATTTCACTCTCTTGCCTTCTTCTATCGTCATCAGTTACACTATTCATTTGAGCGCCATTCCCTACGCATCTCGATATATGTAGGATCTTTTGCTACCAAATCACGCACAACTTTGAAGATTGCTGCACATTTTGCCTTCTCATTTGTCAGGGCATCAGGATCTTGTGGCAATACTTCCGCACCACCACGATCACCAGTGTGATAATACGGTGGTTTTGTCTTATATTTGCGACCAGACTTGTGATTAGCGTAGCGTCTAGATCTTGTAAATCCCATTTCTAAGAACTTGCGACACATATCCATGCCGATGAAGTCCTCATGCTCACGAAAATGGCAATACATGTTATGAATTGCGCGTGATGATTCTTCTGCTACAGGAATAGTTCTGAATCTCCAATGAGCACGAATGTGGTCTGTATAAGGGCGAACCAATAAAACGCCTTGTTCTCCCCTTCCAATACGATAAAGTTTGCGAGTCTCTTCATCTGTAAAGTCAAGAGATTTGTAGTCCAGATCATAATCAAACTCTTTCATGATGCAGCATTTTTCAATACAGTAATCAAGTGCATGTTACCGTGAACATAACCTGCAACTATTGTAGCAATTGTGAGGAGAAATAGCACGCCCAACATAATAACATTAGGAACGGGCGGATCTAACTTCGGTAACGATTCCTCCTTCGATGAAGAGATACTTTCTTGGGTATGCTGCATATTTACAATCCCATTTTGCTGGGTAGACTTCAATAACTCTGTCCAAATAAGCGCAAGGTGATACTTTTCCATGGTTGCCATTTGGTACAGATTTTATTCTACCGACTATACTCTCTGCTTTATCATTTATTTGCCAATCGTGAGTGCCACTATAATCTATCTGAAACAATTTGCCAGAGGGATCAATCCAATACTCACACATACAACACTCTAGATCCTTAGTCTGGAGATCTCGATGAAATCCAGGACCAAGATCATATGATGATCTAAGAGTGTCAAACATGCCCATGTTATTGATAGATATGAAACATCATTCCATGATAACCAGAATTGTACTTTTTGCCAGATCCTTTCATCTGTAGGTGAAACAATTTGTCACCTTTGGCAGTACGAAACTCTAGAGTTGTCTTATTTAGTTTCCACTCTCCACCCTCACATTGTTGTGCAAGGTCATCAATCTCGATGAACTTAATGTCGTTGGTTTTCTTGTTACGCCAGATCATTTTAGTGACAGGCATACCATCGTTGAGACCATGACGCACGATAACATCAAAGATCCGCGTCTTATTGGCGTTCATAAAGTCCAGGAAGGCGTCCTTAACTGGTTGTGGGATGTTGTTAGCGTAGACGCGATTCTGACGCTTCTCAGCGTCACTCAGAGGCAGGTCTTTATGCTTAAGATGAACCAAAGACATACCAAGGTTGTTAGGAACACCGAAGAACAAACGGATAAAGAGAGCAGGAAGAGTGTCCTGAAGGTTGAAATACTCGATGAACTTACGCGAAGAAAGTAATGCCACCTGGGTGTGATTCTTGCTGACATTCTTGACTGAGTATGCAGTAGCAGTCTCATTGTCGTAGATGTCAACTTTGGTATCTGGGCGACCGTTGGTAACATGATCTCCGCCGAACATTTCATTCATCAATGCAGGCAGATCTCGCTCTAGTTTGTGACCCTCTGCTTTGGCGATTCGTCCTGCTTCAGTTGCGTTCATGCGTCTTTTGTTGTTGCTCATATTATAGCGCCCTTAGAGAGGCGCAGAAGGGGCACTGTGACAGTTATTGCTTTGGCATAGCAAGGTCAGATCTTTTATCATACTTCCAATCAGCATATTCTCCCTCAGCATCAACATAAACTAGAAAACATTGACTGTGTTTGTAACCACGATACAAATGTCTCCAGTGTTCATGCTCCATACCACTGTATACGCACATATCTCCAGGTTCTAATTCATACTCTAAGAGTTCACCATTCACCTTGAAATGTATGGGCCAAGGTATATCTTTCTCGATGCAAATCGTGACACCATACTCACCAGGAGCACGATCTATATGGCGTGGTAATTCACTACCCTTGAGATATACTCGTGAGTATGAATAACATGGATGCAGTTTCTTTCCTACTATCTCCTCAATTTTTGGTTGCAATTGTAATAGCAATGCCTCATAAAATATGGGAGCATAATATGAAACTGAGTTACGAATATGTTTGTCCTCAGGGTATCCTAAGAACTTCATCATCATATCAACATTAAGGGAGAGATACTCACAGAATGACTCTGATAATGCTCCCTTCTCAAGATGTATCATTTAGCAGTCTTTCTTGCCTTCTTATAAACTCCACCCATGATAGGTTCTAGGTTAATTTCACCAAACTTTTCGGGTGGTTCCCACAATGGTGACATCATCGGGAAATCTTTAGCATAAGGAGCACCAAGACCATGAATTGCCTGAATGAATGATTGATAAGGACCTAACATTCTATATGGTTCATCAGAATTATCAGTCATTCTTTGACGCAAATGATATTCTTCTTTTGCTTGATGTCTGAAATAATCAAGTCTAAGATTCTCTTCTACTGGAACCATGTTATCAATTTTATCATACACTTCCATACGATCGGCAGAGTGTAAATCTTTATCCTCTAAGAAATGACATGCAGCATCTCTAGTTTGTAACCAGAACTTTGAACCACCCCATTGTGTACCAAACTGAGTATAAAATGCCATCAATACACCATGATCAAGTTGCAAATCATGCCAACGATCTTCTACCTCAAGACGCATTAAATTGTTACAAGGTAGTTCTGCATCAGAGAATAGAAACTCAGCGATTGCTTCAGCAGAATCAGATTCCACATAGTTAGTATAACTTGTCAGGTCATCATTCATACCTAATGCACGACCACAACGGGCATACATCTTATTCTCGTGGACAATATATGCAGATGTAAGATGATTGCCCTCTGTCTTTTTGTATGAACAATGCTTCTTAACGGCACAATGTTTGTTAAAATCTTCTACTGCTTCTTCTTCAGTTGTAATGTCACTATCATATGAATAGATCCAAGTCTGTGCATCCTGTGTAGGAATACCAGTCAAATATCCATGCTCACATGCAATATATGCAGTGTAATCCCAATCACCAGGGATCTTACGATTGATGGTTAGTTTTGTATCTGTTGGGTTAAAGAAAGTCTCATTGTATGCTTCTTTATCCCACAATCCACCACGCACCACATCAACAACGAAGTCAAACTCTTCACCATCAACTAATGCCTTATCCTCAGTGAATTCAACAGTCTGTACTTTCTTATCTACTAAGTTAAGATTGAAATGTTGCTTGGTTACATTGTCCCAATAGAAATCACATGCCTTTCTTTCATCGATGTGCATACTGATCTCAGTAGGATCAAATAATACTTGGAAGTTCTTATCTCTACGGTTACCAAATCCAATAAACTTCAGACCGATCTTTTGCTGAGCATCAAACCTCTTAAAATAGTCGAGTGTGCTAATTGTGGTGTTGGTAGCAAGAGAAGTAATCCAAAGGGAGTTGACTGAAACCCCGAAGTTTTCAACTTTATGTGAGCAATCCCGTATCCATGTAATTGTGTCATCTTGATAAACACTGTCTTGAGTATCTCTCTTGGCAATGAGTTCTACAATTGCAGCAACAGCATCTACTCCTGCACCAATAACAGCGATTTTCCTACTCATTGCCAAACGAAATATGTGTTCGTCGTTATTTAGTTCAAGACAGGGCGAATATCATAATCTTCAATTCCTTGCTTCTTCAGTTCTTCAATCCACCACAGAACATCCTTATCCTCATAGAATACTGCCCTTTGATGAGAAGAATATCCCTTATTCTTGGGACGCTTCCACTCAACAGCAAGTTTCATAGAACTCATAGCTACAGTTGTTGTGAACTTCGACAAAGTTAGTCTACTTGGTTGCCCAGGACTTGTCAACCGTGATGTTAGCGAGACGAAACTCGTCGTCCACAAACTTCATCATTGACTTGTCATTGTGGACCACATAACCCTCAGGAGAGGTAGGAATACGACCGATAAATGTTTTGATACTGCCAACTTTGTTCAGTTGTTTGATAACCATCTTCTTGGCAGTGCGAATAGAAATGTATGCAGAGATCAGATGATACAACTCACGCTGATACTGAGCAATGAACAGTAGACCATCAATTTGCATACGATCATACTTTTTCTGTGCAGCAGCAGTTTTCTTCTTTGCTTTCTCTGCCTCAAGAGTTTCGCGATAGAATACAGCAAACTCAGAGACAACTTTGCTGGTGTTGATGATGCCACGACCAGCACGAATACGCTGGTTGAAGAACTTCTTGAGCAGCAAGTGCATCATGAAAGTAGACTGTCCCTGATTCTGAATAATATCAAGGAACTTAGAGCACTGCTTCAGTGAACCATTTGCTTTATTGATAGTAGAATTGAAGGTATAAACATCTCCTTGATCAAATAGAGAAGCACCAGTGGCATCAATAAAATTCGCACTGGCAACAAACACATCCTTAGTAGAAGGATACTTAGGTGCTTGTTTTTGCGGTACAACTTGTGCAGTCTGTAGAGTATCGCCCTTATAAACTGTATGAAATACAATTCCCATCTTGGAGAGACGAATTGCAGAACCTTTGCGGGAAGCAGAATCAACAGCGTAAGTAATGGTGTTAGGAGTAAAACAAATAACTCTGTTTCCACCGACAATGCCGCTGATCTTATCTCCTTGAGTGTATAGTAAGTCACCTTGTACGATACCTGAGATATTCAGTTGTGGGAGATATTGCAGGCAATCTTTGAGTTTGTTGGCAAGTTCACCTTTGTAGAAACGATCTACATCAGTGTCATCAAAACAAATCTTGGGGTTCACTTTGTTGAACACAGATTTAGTGCCAACGAAGAAACGACCAGTGACAGGTTCAGTGCCACAAACAACAGCAGGAGCACCATCCCACTTGGTAGTGATGCTGAGATCAGTCTTCTTGCCAGTCAACATATCACTGAACTGACGCAGGAAGGTGATAGCATTGAACCCGCCAGCGGAACCGCTGTTCAGGATCTCGTCTTCCAGGTGCTCTAGGTGTGTGTTTTTCATGCCCTTATTATAGCGTCCTCACTGGGGTGTGGGGTGATTGGTGGACAGTTCCTCATCTGAACCCAGGACCGTTTGCCCACACCACAAGGGAGCGGCGAGTCCCACGAGTCACAGGTGTGACACGATGCAAAATATAACTGGGGAAAATTGTTACTAATCCACGATCATTCGCTACTGTATGTATCTCTCCATCATTTACTTGCAACTCCCCGCCATCATATTCTTCAGGATCAGTTAGTTGTACTGATATGCTCAACTTTCTGGGTGGCATATCACTCATCATCATATTATCTACATGCCAACGATAAAATGAGTTGTCGTCGTGATATACAGTGTACTGCAAATCTTCATGGAATCCATGTATATCAAATCTCCAATGCATTCCATTCATACATCTGAGGATATTTCCTAACCTTGCATATATCCATTCAGTCTCGCTGTTTAACCCAATCCAAGAATTCTTTGACTTTCTGATTGCCTCCTCAACATTTTGAGTTTCATCAGTTACACCAACAACTGATGATTGAGGAGACAATGACTCTCCATACTGAATGATTCGATCACACTCTTCTGGTGTGAATCCATCTTCCCAAGTTTCATAAACAACCTCACCCACACCAAAGTTAGGTGAGGGGGATAGACGATAGATTGCCATAATAAAATCAGTAAATTACTCTAATATCTCCCCCATTAGGGATTACTTGATAGTCTTCATCTTGTCCAGCACCAGCACCTTTAACTGCGCGACCACCTTTACCACCACCGCCAGCAACTTGTTGACCGATAAAGTTACCTTCACCAGATGATGTGCCACCATCTCTGCCCCAGTCACCACCACTGCCACCAGGGCGTCCAGGTTGTCCAGGTTGTCCAGGGGTTCCAGCGTTACCAGGGGTTCCAGGTTGTCCAGGTTGACCGCTGCCACCTCTACCACCAGGAGTGCCAGGAGAACCCGATCCTCCAGGTTGACCAGGAGTGCCAGGTTGACCAGCACCACACGATGCAGAACCACCAGGACCGCCAGGAGTGCCACCACCACCGCCACCACCAGGAGTGCCAGGTTGACCCGATCCACCCCTGCCGCCAGGTTGACCAGCACCACCGCCACCACCAGGGGTGCCAGGAGTGCCAGGAGTGCCAGGTTGACCAACAATGTTACCAGTGGGATAGTTCCAACCGCGACCAGGAGCACCGACGCCTAGAAGACCACCGATTCCGCCAGTGCCATTGTAACCAGCGGGACCGCCAGCGCCACCGCCGCCGCCTCCACCACCAGAACCGCCGTAGCCGCCGCCACCGCCGCCTCCGCCTGATCCGCCGCCACCGCCAGATCCACCAGAGCAGTGAGTTCTTGACTGATAACCTGCTCTGCCTTGGAATCCTGCGCGACCCTGCCAACCTTGCCGACTCTGCTTTGGACCTCTCCTAGAACGGGGCCAACCACCGTAGCGTTTGCGTCTGCCTCTTCTATTTCTTCTAGATGATCTGTTCTGAAGGTGTGATCTTGACTGAAAGTGAGACCTCTGCTGTCCACCACCACCAGGAGATCCAGGGGATCCAGGCGATCCGCTACCACCAGGCGATCCGTTGCCACCTCTACCACCAGGAGATCCAGGAGATCCAGGAGATCCAGTAGAGGCACCGCTACCATTTGCACCCTGAAAACCATCAATACCAGTGACACCACCACCGCCACCAGCATAGATTCTAGAATCAGAACCTTCACACTCTACAAATACCTTACGGATTGCAGGTGCTCCAGGATTCTCAATATCAATAGCATGTCCGCCAGGTTGTCCACCTAACGCACCACCAGCAGCATAAACACCATAAGATGGTGATGAATTATTTACATAGATGTTGAGATTAGATGTAGCAGCATCAGAAACAACAGCAGGAGAGTTGGGATCCTGACTGATCATCCTCCCCTTAATTCTAAGATATTTGGTTACATTCTTATTAAAATTATTATTCCAAGATGCTGCAATCGATACTGTGCTAGGACTGCTTAGACTAGCAACATTAAAGTTTTCTTCTTCTGAAGTTGCGTTTTGCTCAATAACATATTCTTTAATCACACCTCTTAAATCTTGAGGTGATAGAGCACCACTAGTTCCGATACCTACATTCTCAGTGGCATCTAGAACATATGGTAAGTGTGCTGCTCCTGTTGATGATGGATATTTGCCTTGCTGAAAATCATACGGCGCATCAAGATCAGTAACTCGATGCATCTCACGGGCAGAGATTGATGCTGTAGTGTTACCAATCGCTGCCCTAATTTCGCCATAAGAGATCTGTGTACCAGGCGTACCCGTCAGGAGTTTTTGTGTTGTTTCGCTCCAATCTCCGTATGCCATTTAATAACCTCAGACCAGACTCATAGTAGCAGAACCAACACCCGCAATTGTGATGAATACCTTGGTTCCAGTACTATCTAATTCAATATTTAGGGCACTAGTTGCAGATGAAACATAAGATCTGAAGATACTTGCATCAGTCTTACTAGATCCCTGTTGAGTTGCATATTGATGCTTATCATATGCCTTGTTATAAAGCATATGAGCAGTACCGAAACCAACTGAATTGGCAAGACCAAACTCAGGTCCAGGTTGAATAACATTATCGATAGAGTCTGCATTTAAGCGTTGCTTACGCTGTAGATCACTATCTACAACACCACCAATGAATCCAAGTTCTTCAAGATAAGCAAGAGGATCATGAGTTTCATTCAGCATCGTTTTGATGCCTACTGTTGAGTTGTTGGTCGTATATATTTCAGGATAATTATTAGTGGTGTTATACCAAAGAAGTCCAGGTCTGCCGAACTCAGGTGTTCCTTGTGCTTCAGTTCTTCTAGAGAGAATAATACTACCATCAGATTCTCCTAAGTCAATAGAAGACTGCGGAAGTGCAGTATCAAAACCAACTCTAACAATTCCAGCACCTTCTGTACCACCAATACCAGTATGATTACTGAAAAGGTGGACATTCTTATAAACTTCTACTGCATTACCCTGACTGAGTTCTACTTTAGTACCGATACCTACAGCACCTTCAAAGAGAACATCGCCACCAAGGAAGGCACCAACATCATCTCTTCTATAACCAACATAAAGGTCAATATTTGGTGATCTCTTGCCACTGGTTGTACCAATACCGATACCACCCTGACCTTGCATTGAGATCTCTGCATTATCATACATCTCAATACCTTCGGCAATACCGATACCTTGCAAGGTAGTATTGAAACCAACTTTCTTGATCAAGAGGTTTGTATTGTTGCCGTCACTAATATCAAGGTCAAATACTGTGGTAACACCAGCAGTGGCGTTCATATTCAGACAACTGACAATACCACTACAAATTACATCAGTACAAGAGATAATACCAGTACCACCTCTTAATTCAATAGAACCAAATGTACCGATACTACCACCAGTGTAGTTAAATGTAGTATTGATATCAAGAACATCACATTGAATTCTACCAGTGGTGATAATACCACTCAGATTTGCAAATACAGTACCAGATGCAGAAACTTGAGTAGATCCATCACCGAAGAATAGATCTGTCGTGTTAATTCTAGTAGTGCCACCAATAGTAACAGCACCAAATGTGGACTGTTTATCAGCACTCTGAGTTACATTACCAGTGATAGTTGTATCATTCAGAACCGCACTGGATGATGTTGTACCTGACATGATGCCAGTAACAACTAATTCATTTGCAGTAACATCAGAAATATTTACTGAACCACCGAAAGTTCCACCTACAGTGAGATTTCCACCTACAGTGACATCACCAGCAAATGTACCACCACCAGTGAAATCAGCACCACCGATAACACCTAAACCTCTACCAAGTGCAGATGAAGTAGAACCAACACCAATGAAGTTACCTACATTCAGTTCACCACCAAAGGTAGATACACCAGTATTTCTGATGTAAATTGTATTGATACCAGGCGATGTAATATCATCAACAATAATATCAGGTGTGCCTGTTAATCCTTCTGCCAGACCTGCAACACCAGTAATATCACCGATAACATCGCCAATGAATCCACCAGCAGCACCAACCGAACCAGTAAATGTACCTGTTCCGACAACATCAACATTATAGGAGGTATCAACGGTAGATTTACCAACACCAATTCTACCCTCTCTGGAAATAACAACTCTTGGTTTATATTTAATTGGATCTGAATCTAAATTATCTCTACCCCAGAATTCAACCTGACCACTCTCTGTTCCACCTACACCAGTTACATTGGCATTGTAGAGAATTGCTTGTGATTCAGATGCACCAGATGTTTCAATAAATCTAATACCTTGTCTAGATGCAGCATCAACCGCACCACCTTCAAAGTCAATAGTTGTATTATCGCCAGTAAACTTAAGACCACGAGCAGTGCCAATCATGACACCAGATGCCATGTCTAGACCACCAAATGATCCAATACCTGCCAGTTCAATGTTACCACTACCAGTAACAGTTTGAACACCGATGATATCACCAACCATGGTGATATTGCCCTGTTGGGCATTACCAGTCAGCGTAATATTCTTAGCACTCAGACCCTCAAATGTGCCGACACCACTAATAGCATCAACTTCAATGAGATCACCAACTGCAAAATCTGCTCCTGGGAATGTTACAGCAACACCTACAGGTCTAAATGCATAGATTGTTGTTCCTGCACCAGGATTTGGGTTTGCCCACACCGATGTAGGAAGGTTAGTTAGACCAGAACCATCACCAACAAATGAAGCAGCAGTAATATTACCATCTGCATCAATAGTTGCACCAGTTGTACCAACACCTACTTGAAACGCTGCCTCAGGTACGGTTGTACCGATGCCAACTGAGTAACCTACAGCAACATTGATGTTGCCATAATGTGTGGCGTATCCAATTACATTAACATGCCTAAGATTGGTCTCATTTTCAACAATAATATTGCCACGGACATCTAATTGTTCTCTCGGAATGGTCGT
>CENO01000583.1_pt1 | contig 12393 bp, 15 predicted proteins | sample 530271 | NCBI WGS metagenome assembly CENO01 (sample SAMEA2619857, study PRJEB7988) | marine metagenome | biome: marine biome (ENVO:00000447); feature: surface water layer (ENVO:00002042); material: "saline water (ENVO:00002010), including plankton (ENVO:xxxxxxxx)" | depth 5 m | reverse complement strand
CGTACCTTGACAAGTCTATGATTGTGACTCACGTGTCATAACCGTCCATGTTGAGAATCAATTGTGACAATGGGGGAACTTGCGTCCGTGTAGAGTCGTATATCGACCTCAGAAATTTATGTCATTTTTTACGGAACAAGCTCTCCAAGTATTGTTTCTTGAGCTGTAATCGCTGTTCTTGGAGACTTAACAACGGCCACTTGTTTACTTTAAGTGCTATCTTAGTTTTTCTCCATCTATCCAGTAATATACGCTCTATAGCTGCGAATATTCTCATGGTTGTTAGTTAGTGGAGGTCTATTAGGTATATCCATTCATAGGATATTGGGTTACAGGGGCTGAGTCCACCCTTCTCCTCCCCTGTATAAGTGCGTGATCGCTCAACGCCAGTTAGGAACTGAGCTTTCACCGGTGTTATTTGCGTTAGCTTGCTGCCGCTGCTCTAGATTCAGACCTAATACTAAATGATTAGCACTTGCCTGTGGGTCGTCTAGGAACTCTGCTAGCATATTTGCAAACTCTTCTTGTTTTCTGTCTTTTATAGCCTCTTGTGCACTAATATGTAGGGCATCTGTAAAGTATTTGACACCTTGAGCTAGTGCATCAAGTCTATCATCATGCTTTACTGCTCCTTTTTGCCTACACATACGGCTCATCTGGTAAAAGAGCATATAGAGGAGCCTACTTTCAGGTGCACTGTCTTTGTTTGAGCTGTAATCCCAGTCAATAACCCCACGGTCAACAACAAGACGATGCTGGTTAAGAACAGGTTCAAGCGAGTCAATGATTCTGTCTTCTTTCCGAACATTTGCCCTAACTTCTTCAATATAAATGTTTTGTCTTGTTTGAATAAGGTGTTTTTTAAATAATTCACTTACGATTCCATCTCCAAAGTTTGTTTCGATAACCAAGCTTGATACATTGTACTTTTTACAGCCTCTAAGGATGTCGAGCAAGGTATTATCACTGTACCCGTCTCTGTAGGCTCGCACTTCATGCAGATAGAGGATTCCGTTTTTTTGGGATAGATAACAAGCCGCTGTTTCGTCTGTACCCCTTCCTGATGGGTCGACACTACAAATGGTTTCGTCATATTCTCCCCAATCCCCTTGCATTTGCATAGGTGAATAGAAATAGTCCCCCGGTAATCCAACTGTGGGTGCGTCTTTAATGACATTGGCTGGATCTGAGCACCATATAATATTCTCGGGTGCATTACTAGGATTAACGCTAGTAACAATGAGATCAGCCATCTTAAGTGGAAACTTTTCTGCATCTGATAAGCTTGTGTCTAATTGAAACTGTAACATGTAGTTTGACCGCCCCATACTTGACTCTCTTTCGAGTAAGTCTTCGTTTGTAAAGCGGTCATCTGTAGGAGCCCACTCATCAACTCCATTATCTATATCTACCTGTAACTCAGGTGCTAAAAGTCCTTCGTACTGGGTAATGTTTTTACCTCTTGGATATCTTGCGGGCCAAACCAAGGGACGATACGAACGCTCTGCCAACTTACGATAAATAGTAAAAGTAGTCTGAGGAGTCCCGAGATACATAATACGGCTATCGCTTTTCGGGGTAAGGATACTTTCCGCTTCCGTACAGAGTTGAAGTAGTTTTTCACGCATAAGCTCCGTCATACTGTTGCCCGGAACCTCGACGTCGTCTAAAATCATGAGATCGGCTCGGCTTCCTGTGAGTTGCCCAGTGATTCCTACCGACTTTACGCTTGGTGCTTGGTGTGGCGAACAGTTTACGTCGAAACTGATGCGACTCCAGCGAGAATCGTCCGATTTGGGTCTTAGAAAGTTTAGCCATGGTGTCTCAATGATAAGTTTTTGTAAGAAGATCGACATGTTATCCGCTCTCTCCTTAGAAGCGGAGATTATCATTATCTTTCGCTCTGGATCATTAAATAATGTCCACAGTACAAACGCTCCAGTAATCCAGCTTTTGCCGACACCACGGAACGCCTGTATCTGTAGTCTTTTTGGTCCTGTTTGTAAGTAGTCTGCGATTGCATACTGTGCCCGAGTAGGCGGTGGAAGGTGTAACTCATGCCATAACGCCTGCAAGAATAACTTAAAGTCTTGCTGTAATAGGGCTAGGGAATTTTTTTCGGTCATGGCTTAGGTTTTTTCTTACGTCCCCGTTGTCCTTTAGCTCTAGATTCTACGATAGGGTTTTCAGTAAATGTTTTTCTGAGTACATTTTTAACAGGGTCTTCATCTATTATAGCCTCTCCTATTTTTCTAGTAGGCAGTTTACCAGCGTCATCGACACCAGCACCAAAGCCTCTAGCTGTAGCATCGTCTAAAAATGTTTTTGTTAAACCTAATTGTTGAGCTTCATCTAAGTTGTTTAAATAATCGTTTATTACTTCTTCTACCCAACTTTCACGATAACCACCCATTGGGTTTTCTTTAGTTGCTGTCTTTTTCCAACCCTTTGTATAAGGTTGATTAAACATATCTAACTGTTGCTGTGGATGTATCATACCTTTTTGATTTTTAAAAGCATCTCTAATTGCTTTCTGGCTTTGTTTTGGTAGCAGTTTAAATCCACCATAGTCAAAATCCCAAACTTCCATTAGGTAATCATCAAAATCTTGTATACCAAACTTTCTTTTTTCTGCAAGTGCTTCCATTGTAGATTGTATAAAGTCATCATGCAACTCTACTGGTAACAAATTTTCAAGAAAGTTTCGCAGATCAGGATGTATAAACTTAAGGTATTCTTCCTCTATATTAGCAGATACACCTCTCAGTCGGTTAATATCTATAGGTAAATCTTTTCTAGATCCACGAGCTCTGTTACCTTTTTCGATTAACTTAACAACTTCTTTCCTACGTCTATCCATGCTAATTGTAACAAGGTTTCTAGCAGGCTCAAGTTCTAAGTTGCTTGCAAAGTTAGCACCTTTACCTCCGCCACCAGCTAAACGTCTATAAATATTTTTAGCGGCGTTTATATGTCCTATATCGTAAGCACCAGAGTCAATACGTAGTTTTTCAAAGAAATCCATAAGCTCAGTATCAGTTATATCAGGTTTAACTTTGCCCATAACAGCTTTTGCTCTAGCTGGACCTAAACCTCTCATCCAGTCCTCGAAAGCTGCTATCGCTTCTATAGTATCATCAAAAGCAAAACCAAACTGTTGTAGTTTAAATTCTTTATTCAAATACTCTCTAGCCTTTTCTACCTGTCTTAGTACTTCTTGTTGCTTCTGTAAAAATAGTGCAGCTTCTGTATCTGTGCCACCAAACTTTTTTTGTAACTGTTTGACTAACTTTTCATCTACTTTGGTCACAACATCAGCACGTAACTTTTGAGTATACTTAGGTGTTCCGGGTCTGCCTTCTATACCTTTACCCATCACAGCAGCATTTAGATCAAATATATCACCTTTACCGGCAAGAATCTTTGCTTTCTGTTTTTCTGGCGTAGTTAATGGTAGTTTAGCTGGTCTTTGAGTAGCTTTGTTAGCATTAACTAGATTTTCAAACACTTCGTCGCCTAATTCATTAGCTACAGTTCTTTGTGCAAGTCTAGGTCTACCACCTAGTAGTAGTGCACCGCTAAAATCTCCAGCTGCATCTGCTTTAGTAGCAGCTTTTGTAGATTTAGCCCACGTTTTAATTAGTTTAGGTGTTTTAAGAAAACGTTTTGGTATATATGCTAATCCAAGTGTAACTAAATCAAGCGTATCAGGCAGTAAAAACTCGCCTAATAACGCTAAAGCTACATGTCTTTCGCTTAGACCATCTATTATACCTCTTCTAGCTGTGTATAAGTTCTTGTCACCAAGACCTATTCTACCTAAAACATTCTTATCAACTGTATCCAGAGCTTCACCAAAGACTGTTAGCCCTTGACCTACCAGTTTTAAAAAACCATCACTATCTCTTTCTGGTTTAGATCCGTCAATCTTTTCCTTAGCTTTTTCTAAACCTGTCTTAGCAGCTTCTATTTCTTCTGGAGTTCTAGGTGCAAGCATATCTTGGGTAGGATTCAGCTTTGCATCACCCTGTGCTTGTATGTCATCATCACCCGGTAAACGTACTCTTCGTTGATTCTTAAGTCTATTCTTTTTATAGTCTGGATAAATACGTTTTCTGTAATCAAGTGTACCTTCACCTTCACGTTGCTCACGAATCTTGCCTTCTGTTAGATTATCTTGAGCTTCTTCGATACGTTCGTTTTCTGCTTTCTTTTCTTTTTCCAGCTCTGATTCATAAGGGTCTTTTTCTGTCATCTTATATGTGATAAAATAGTTTGTTCTCTATCTGTGATGCCGAATGTCGACCTCATCCAGTCTCTCCAGTGTTTACTACCTTTTTCCTGATTGCATCTTTGACACGACGGTACAACATTTGTTGCCACATCTTTTCCGCCCCTACATTTTGGACGTACGTGGTCAATGGTGAGTTTTTGTAAATCATAAGTTTCTCCGCAATAAACGCATTGACAATTAAAGTGCTCTTTGATAGCCCTTCTCCAGAGCCGTTTTGATTCTGAACTTGTCATGGTTATTAAATTGTGTAAATAGTAATCAGGGTTTGGTAGTAATGGGGTCATTTTTTAATTTTGAGTCTGCTACGTCGATTGATTGATGGTTTTTGCCTTCTGCCACGGGTTTTACTACCCTTATAATGGGCGGCATCCAACCCGTCACGGTTTCCATATGTACCAAGTTTTCGATTAAGTTTGTTTGCATTGACTCTAATTGCTAACCCTTTTTTAGTTTTGTTGTATTTTCGTTGCTGCTTACGCCTTTTAGCGGCAGCCTTCGGATTCTTCTTGTAATACTTAGAAGTTTTGCTTGCCATATACTTTCCTCTTTACAAGAGATGGATCAACTGTAGGTAAAAGTTTGTTTAGCTTGTCTAAAGGACTACCTTCGTAGGCAACGCCAGTAATGTCGTTTGTCTTTAGCCAATCACATGCTGCTTTTAAATCTTGTGTTGTAGCTTCTCCACTTTTTATTCTATGCAAAAAGTCTTGTGTAACAAGATAGTGTAGCTCATTAAAACTTTCTTCTGTTGCTTTTCTAGGTAGTTTCTTTAGTTCATCCATTAGACTTTGCCTTTCTTTGGTCTAACATTACCTATTCTACCAGCTCCAAGGTCAGGTAAGACTCTTTTTTCACCGCCGGGTAGATCGTCATAAACTTTTACGTTACTAACTGGACCTTGGTTTAGAGCTACGTTTACTCCATCTAAAACGCCATCATTAAAAGCGTTGATTTTTTTAGCACCCTTAGATGCACCGGATTTTGCCATTATTCTGGTAATAGGTTTTTCTTGACTAGCTCGACTAGCTTGTCATCTACTGTGTTATCGGTGGTTTTAGCATAAGCTTCTAGTAGTTTTACTACAAGCTCTTTTACTGCTTTTGATTTTGCAAATGCAAATACTATTGGTTTAATTACTGTAATCATTCTGATTCGGTGGTAGTAGTTTTCTTGGCAGCTGCTTTCTTTTTCTTAGCAGCTTTTGCTTTCTTAGCCTTTTCTTCGGCTTCCCATTGTAGTGTTAGTGAACTCATTAGAATAATTTAAATTTCTTTTCTTTTTTAGGTGGCTTGACTTTGACTATCGGTACTATATCCTGACACAGTACATACATATCTGTATTTGGTCGTATCTGAAAGCCTTTCTTTTGTAAGTCTGCACACTTATGGGCTCTTGTAAGTTCATACTCAAGCCGCATTTTTTCTTCATAGCGTTTTGCTATATCTTTGCATTGTTTATAGCCTGACTTATCTAGCGGAACCATAAAATTAATCTGGAATCCCCAGTTCTCAGCTATTGTATAACTACTAGGCTGCATTAGCTCGTCAAATGGTTTGGTATGATTACCCATATAGAAAGGTTGGAATGTCATTGTACTGCCATTACAACTTATATTAGGACCAAAATATTGACGACTCTGAGCTCCATTGTTTTGAAACTGTACAGCCTGATTAGTTACATTACCCGTAGCTGCTGCTACAGGATTACTATTATTATGTGTTTCTCCTTCTGCAAATGCTGGTGCAGTTATTGAGAGAAGATAGAGTAAGATGTAGTGGTACTGTCTGTTTCGATTTCTCTTTCTATTGAGATTGTTTCTATCGTTCCAGCTTCTCTGGTTGTGATCTGTAAATCCCAGTCTGCTGCGTTGGTTGTTGGTGTGTAGGTTGCACTGTCTGAACCTATTCCACCAGTACCGCCAACTGTTATGTTTGTACCACTGTAAGTTGTTACGGCTGCACCTTTGATGTCGTGCTCCACCGTTTCTGTTATTACTTGGTTTGTTGTCGTTGTTGACTGCATCGACCCTGTTGTAAACTGGGGCGTGACAGTGTTCGCTCTTGCGGCTGCGGGGGACAACAGTGCTAAGAGTATTATCCATTTAGTCATGTCTTTGGTTTTTCTTTTGTTTCTTTTTTACCATTGCCAGTGGACAAGCCAAAAGTGGCGAGTGCTCCAGTAAATATTGAAGCTGGGAATGTTATATCCCCACCGGGACTCTTTTTAACCATGGGTAGTTCGACATAATTTAGGGTTATGATAAACCCAGACCAGATAACGACACCAAGACGAACCATCGCCCCCAGTACCACCATCTGCTCTTCATGATCGTCTATTCCTTCTTTGATTCGTTTGAAGAGTCCTTTTTGTTCGTCAGGTTTTTTCTCCATGTGGTGATTTTATCTTGTAGGAATTTTTGGATTTTTTTACGTATCCATTCGATTATAGGCTGTGTAAGCGTTGTCGCTGCTACAGCTGTAATCGCCGTTGTAGCTGCCACTACGATAACTTCAGTAGAAGGTTGAGGTACTGGCTGTTTAATAAACGGTATTTTTAGGGTAGGTGGTTCAACTTTTTCTTCAGTCTTGACGGGTTTAGCTTCTTGATCTCTAAGGTCGCTGGGTGGAACAACCATAGGAATATAATAAGGTACGTCAGCTGTAGGTAAAGGTATTTCAACTGTTTCTATCTGTATTGCGTCTGGTAATACTATGGTGGGTACTTCCACTAAGCTTTCATAATAAATGTAAGTGCATAGTAAGGTGATCTAGTATCAATACTAACAGTATCAGAACCAGATATATTTACTGTATCTGAATCCGAACCACTAAAAGTATGTGAGTGACTTGGAGTTGTATGACTTCCACTTTGCGCAAAACCAAACGTTCTATTAGCATCTTGAGTTGAAGTAGTTCCTGAGATAGAAATATTAACAGTATCAGAACCAGAAATGCTAACTGTATCGGTTGCTGTGTTAGAACCACCTGTAGCTCCCTGAGAATAAGCGTTACCAGCACCAACAATAAATCTATCTCTTAGATCAGGAGTGCCATTATTACCATCACACAAGTACCAACCAGATGGAGCAGTTGCACTATTGTACATAATTATCATTCCACTCACAAATGATGTAATACCAGTTAGGTTTGAACCATCAATAGCTGGTAATGTACCTGTTAAATTTGCAGCACTTAAGTTGGTAATATTTGAACCATTAATAGCTGCTGCTGTTCCAGTTAAGTTTGCTGCTGGTATGCCAGTAATATTTGTTCCACCTCCGTAAAGGTTGTCAGCATATACGTTTGCAAATCTTGTAGAGTTTGCACCTAAGTTTCTGCTACTATCTCCGTCTGGTGTTATGTTTTCACAAGTTATGTTACCTGTAAACTCACCACCAGCCAAAGGCATTTTGGTAGCAATGTTGTTGGTTACAGTTGTAGAAAAACTAGCGTCATCATTTATAGCCGCTGCTAACTCATTAAGAGTATTTAAAGCACCGGGGGACGAATCTACCAAGTTAGATACTGCTGTATCTGTGTACGCAGTTGTAGCAACCTTTGTACTGTTGTCACCTTGAGACTGAGTTGTTGCAGTTGTAGAACTAGCTATAGCACCACCAGAAACTCCTAAGTTTCCAACAGTGGTATTTAGAGCAGCAACGTCTACACCATCAACTGTTCCTGTAACTGTAATATCTCCTGTTACGTCAACACCAGAACTAACATCTAGGTTGCCAGTTATAGCTGTACCAGATGAGTTAACAACTAGTTTTTGAGCATTTGCAACACGCAAATCACAGCCATTATTACTGAAAACAGCGTAGTGATTATTAGGAGATCCAGCTTGTTTTAATTCAATACTAGCAGAACGTATTTCTAAACCATTACTAGCAGTACCTGTAATACTGTCATTATTATTACTGGTATTTAAAAATAAACCATTTCCTGTACCATCAGCCATAGTCCAGTTTTCACCAACTCTTAACGTTTTAATAGTTGTTTGGTTAGGAATAGTTCTGATTTGTTCAGTGCCATCAACTACAGTTGTTACATAGCCAGTACCAGCATCTACAACTTCAACTTTGCTATCACCTTCATTTATATTATCTGCTCCAGCGTCAAAATCTGTTTTAAGTTGAGCTACATCTACACCGTCAACTGTTCCTGATACAGTAATATTACCTGTAACAGTCTGATTACCTGACGCTAAAGTTCCTGATGTACTAATATTCTGGGCTCCCCCTTCTGCTCTAAGCAATGGAAAACCACTTTGAGTTGAGCCGTCATGTACGACAAGAGTATCTTTGTCTGTATCTACAGTAACTTCACCCTCGGCTCCGGTAAAGCTACCATGTTGCGAGGTGTTTCCTCGTCTTAATTTTAATAATTTCGCCATTTAAATTGTTCCGAAGTCGAGTTGTAAATTTGATCCGTCTATCGTTCCTATGTTTGATAAATTGTTATTCTGACCATCTAAAGCACCACCTAGTTGTGGAGTAGTGTCATTTACTAGATCTGTATTTAAATTGTCAAATGAAGTTTTAAATGCAGCTACGTCCACACCATCTACAGTTCCTGATACTGTAATATTACCTGTTACAGCTAAACCAGCTTGAAGTGTCTGTGTACCAGTGAATGTGTTAGCACCTAGACCAGCTAAGTTACCAGTAGCTGTTACACCACCTTGGAATGCAGATCCGTTGTGTACTCTTAGCTCGTTAGAAGATGTATTAAAATACAAGTCACCAGCAGCTAAAGCGTTACCAGCACCATCTGTTGATGGGTCAGAGGACGCTATTTGATATGTAGCAGCAAAGTTATTTACGTTTGCAATGTTACTTGCAGTTGTGTTTACGTTAGCTATTGCAGCACCAACAGTATTAACATTGCTTATAGAGCCAGCTGTAGTATTTACGTTTGCTATTGAGCCAGCGGTAGTATTAACATTTGCAATAGAGTTAGCGACTGAAGTTACATTTGATGATACACCAGCTACTGTACTTACGTTAGAATTATTACCAGCTACTGTAGTTACATTGGAGGCTATACCAGCAACTGTAGTTATATTACTTGATATATCGGCTAGTGTATCCATATCAGACACAATAGCATTAGTCCCTAGTATTGCTAGGTCAGCCACTGCATCAGCAGTACCTAATCTTCCTATCTCTGTTGCCTTACCAGCTACAGCTCCAATATCAGTAGCGTCCGCAGCTACAGCGTTAATATTAGTTGCATTACCAGCTACAGCGTTTACGTTAGATATTGAACCTGCAACCGTGTTTACATTTGTTATATCAGTTGCAACCGTGTTTACTGAGTTATTACCAGATCCTGTATTAACTGCGTTAGTTATAAGACCTAAATCTTCTGTAAATGTTATTTGCCCAGCAACTATATTTATGTTTGTTAAGTCGGACTGGTTAGGTGTTATAGGACTAAATCCATCACCAGAACTGCCGTCATAGACCATCATAACTTTGTTAGATGAGCTATCGAACCATAAGTCACCATTTTGTAGTGAACCACTGTCAGGTCTAGCTGTAGGTGCGTTATTACTAATCTGGTATCTATCAGCAAAATTATCTATACTTGTTATGTTAGCTCCAGCTGATGCTATGTTTACAGCGTTTGCAGCTACAGTAGATACTTCAGTTGCTTTTGGTACAAGTCTATGAAATGCGTATGTATGATCTGTAGCAGTTGTCTCTACCAAGAATCCAAAGCCCGAAGGTATGGTTGCAGATACACCTGTAATAATAACTGCGTTACCAGTTCCTCTACCATCTGCAATAGTTAGAGTTGTTCCAGATTGTGCAGTTAAGTCTGTTGAAGCTGCTATTACTGAAACTATAGTACCACCTTTTGCAGAACCGCTAGTGTTTATATCAGGGTTAGTTGTAGGAAAACTTGTTTCATTTGCTATAGGTACAAATCCACCTACGTCATCAACAAGCTCAATAACACGTAAGTCAATAGCAGCAGTAGTAGCTACCTTGTCATCAGTGCTTGACCATGTAACTCCACTAGCTATAGTTTCACTAGAGTCTTGTCTAAGAAATGCAGCTTCAGCTTCAGTTTCCGTAAAATATCTTCCGTCTAATGCTCCATTAGTCAGTTCAGTTTCTGTAAAATATCTGGCATCTAATACGTTATTACTAAGACTAGCTGAAGGATTAAGTTCAGCTTCTGTGTAGTATCTACCATCAAGAGCACCATTATTTAATTCAGTTTCTGTGTAATATCTACTATCAATAGCTCCACCATCAAGTTCAGTTTCTGTGTAATATCTAGTATCTAGTTGTCCAGCATTTAACTCAGACTCTGTGTAGTATCTATTATCTAATGTGCCAACAGCAATCTGGCTATCAGTAATAGTATTGTTTTCTATTTTAGCACCTGTAACTTGCTGATTACCTATGTGCTGCGTATCTATTGATCCATCTACATAATGTTCAGAATCTATTTGGTTGTCAGCTATAAGTGCGTTAGTTATTTGGTCCGCACCTATATCAACTGTTTGAATTGTTCCGTTAACTAGGTTGTCAGTATTAACTGTTATATCTGTAGGTAATGCACCGCTACCTAATTTATCCATAGTTACATTGTCATTTAATATTTTGACTGTTGTAACTGCGTTTGAGCCGATAGCTGTAGCGTCTACTGAATTTGCTGCATAGTGTTCTGTATCTATAGAATCAGCTGCTATATGTTCAGAGTCGATAGAATCGTCAGCTATTTTTGTACCATCAATCGCATCAGCTGCAATTTTAGATCGTACTACTTCATTATCTTCTAGATCATATCTTTGTATTTTTTGATCTTGTCGTTCTTGTATTGCTCTAAGAACTTGTTTTTGATTATTATTTAGGTCATCTGCCTTAACTGAAGATCCAGCTGCATATGTAGCTCTACCTTCTACAGAAGTATTACCTTGATTTAATATATTTGTTTTTCTTACAATACGAACTGTATTAGAGCTAGTTGGTGCATTACCGCTAGTCCAAGCTATAGTGCTTTGAGAATTAGAGTTGTAAGGATTTATATTATAATGAGTGGTAGCAGTTTTTAGGATCCCATCGACATATACCTCTATTTCATCTGCTGAAAAAGTATCAATAGTAAAGTTGATGTCAGATCCTGTCCCTGCTTGTTGCAAAAAAGATTGTTGTGACATTATTTATAAATTTTTGTTATGTTGGGTATTGGACCACCAGTTTGTTGTGATTTCTGGATTCGCTTTACTTTCTTCTTCCTTTCTTCAAGTTTAAGAGCTTGTATATCAGGATCCTGTTTAACAGTATTCCAGCCTATTTTTCTAGCTTTTTGGAAGATACGATCTATTGCTTTATTATGATAATAGTCCATAACTTCAAACTCACTACGTTGACCTGATGCTATGTCTTTCATCATTTGTTGTATAGATTCTTGAACTTTAGGATCTTTAGCAAGCCTGTTTAGCTGTACTTCTATTTTCTGATCGCCGATAGCTTTCTGAAATGCAGATCTTATTCTTGGTTCATCTGTTAGATTATCACCTTCGGGGGAATACATAACTGATAATCTCATATCGTAACCACTGTTAAATAACATAGTTCTGCCGGGACTTGATGTCAAATCGAATGATACAGGACTAAACATGTTAAATGCTCGAGTCATAAAATCATAAGGTTTAACAGGATTACCACTTAGTATGTCATACTTAACTGGTAAACCACCGTCAAAAGCTATATTTTCAGTAGCTAGGTTTCTGTTGCGGATAGAATCTACAATACCTGAGCTAAGTTCTCGTGTATAAGGTGAAAATAATTTACCTAAATCGTTACGTAGACCTCCTAAAGGCACTACATTATTAAGTAAGTTACCACCTATTCTTGCACCTTGTCCGGGTTTTGCACCAAATAAATCTACGAATGACTGTAATCCAGCAAGATAAGACTTGCTTGTTACACCCTGAGCAAGTAATAATGCTACTTTACCTAGGTTATCTTTAGTCCATTCTTCACCCATAAGTAAGCTAGCGTCGCCTATGTCAGCTACCATAGCCATAATCTGGTTAAACGGTTCAAAGGAATCATAACCTACTTGTACATCACCTAA
>CENO01118739.1_pt1 | contig 12407 bp, 7 predicted proteins | sample 530271 | NCBI WGS metagenome assembly CENO01 (sample SAMEA2619857, study PRJEB7988) | marine metagenome | biome: marine biome (ENVO:00000447); feature: surface water layer (ENVO:00002042); material: "saline water (ENVO:00002010), including plankton (ENVO:xxxxxxxx)" | depth 5 m | reverse complement strand
ACTTTGATTAAGAAGTCTGGAAAATAACGATGTACTCTTCTATCTAAGGGGGATATGTAAGGTATGCAGAATTCTTCGCTTGCCCACTCAACAATATTCGCATTCAAATCACACCAAGCACAAAATTTACGTTCCCAACTGCTTCTACAAATAATGTTCTTGGCATCACCCTTATATTTTTTTGGATATGATGGATAGTATCGACTCTTAATACTTTCTCCCATAAGTTGGCTACATATAATATAGATGTAATAGTTTTATTTAGATGTTCAATGTAGGTCTTAATGCAGGCGTATCAATGAATACGCTGAAGAGTAGGATATTAAATCCTGCGTTTACATCAGTGTATTCTGTTCTATTGTCATCTCCAAACGCACTTGGTGGTGAAGGTAGACCAGGACTTGATCGGGATTTATTTGAACTGACTTGTATAGAGGCATCTCTACCTGGATCTAGTATTGCCACGGTTGAGACCAATAGAGATTTTCATGGTATTGTAGAGAGACATGCATATTCAAGATTGTATGATGAATCTATCGAACTAACTTTTTTGGTTACTTTAGACAGCAATTACCTACAAATCAGATATTTTGACTATTGGATGAAGTTTATTGTTGGGGAAGACACTTATACTGATTCTCAATTAGCAAATAAAGTACATCAGAGAGCAAAATATCCTGATGATTATAAAGGTGGAATGAAGATTGTTAAATTTGAGAAGGATTTGGGATCTGGAAATTCTTTTGGAACAAATGCAATGGTGTATAATTTTATAGATGTATTCCCTAAATCTATCAATAGTGTTCCAGTTACATATGAAGCTTCTCAGTTACTGAAAGTGACTGTATCTTTATCTTATACAAGATATTTTATTGATCAAACTCTGGGACAAACTGACGATGTATTTGCATCCAGAATGTTTAGTTCGACTGCTCCAGGCATTCCAGAAATTCCATTCCTTACGGGAATTGATTCAAACTTCAGTGGTAATGGAGCAGGTTATGCCAATGCTCTGCAAGCAGAGTTCTCTAGTGCCGAGTTATTTAATACATATCAACCATTCAGCACTGATTTTAATTTCGACTTTTAACCTATAAATAACACTACCTGATTTTGATTTATGCCATTACCTACTATATCAACTCCTACATATGAACTTGAGTTGCCTTCCACTGAACAAACCATTCAATATAGACCATTTCTTGTAAAAGAAGAGAAGTTACTTGTTTTAGCATTAGAGAGTGAAGATACTAAGCAAATCACAACTGCTATTAAAACAGTAATTAAAAATTGTATCAAAACTGAAGGTATTGTTGTAGAGTCTCTACCAACATTTGATATTGAGTATCTCTTTTTGAATATTCGTGGTAAATCTGTGGGTGAAGAATTGGAAGTTAATGTTCTTTGTCCAGATGATGAGGAGACATATGTCCCTGTCAAAATAGATATTGATCAAATTAATGTTCTTAAGAATAGTGAGCACTCTAAAAATATTCAAATTGATGACACCTTGGCGATGGAGATGAAGTATCCATCATTGGATCAATTTATTAAGAGTAACTTTGATTTTACAGATCAGATTAGTGTTGAACAGTCCTTTGATCTAATTGCTACATGTATTAGTCAAGTATTCACTGCTGAAGAGTCATGGGCAGTTGAAGACCTGACTAAGAAGGAGGTGGTTGAATTTTTGGATCAGATGAATTCATCTCAGTTCAAGAAGATTGAAAAATTCTTTGAGACTATGCCTAAGTTGTCTCATGAGATTCAGGTAACCAATCCAAATACTAAGAAAAAAAGCACAGTAGTTCTTGAGGGATTGTCGAGTTTTTTCGCATAGCCCTCTCTCACATGGATTTAGAGAATTATTATAAGTTGAATTTTGCGTTACTGCAGTACCATAAATACTCATTAACTGAGATTGAAAATCTAATACCATGGGAGCGAGAAGTTTATGTTTCATTGTTGAAGGCTCATTTGGAAGAAGAAAAACTAAAAGCTGATCAGCAAAGAGCAAATAGCTAATGGCGAATAAGTTACCCAAGTTTATATCAGAATTTCTTCCCTATTCTCGTATTGTTAAGAGAAAGAATGGGTTTAGACAGACTGTTTCCAGTTATATGGAGCGGTCTAAGGGTTTGATTGGGGATGCTTATGATGTTGATTATGATCGAGTAGTAGATATATTTCTTAGAGAGTGGGATAAGTCAGAAAAAGATTATCCTTCACCATCTATCATCAGTCCTCAAAATATAAGTGAGTTTGATCTTTTTAATCAGTATGCCTTATATCTTTGGGAATATTATGTTGAGAATGCTTCCAAAGAACCACCAAAACCCAAGGCACCGCCAAAGGTTCCTGTAGCAAAGAAATTTAAAGTAGAGAAAGCAGAACCTGAACCACCTCAAGTTACAACAGAGGGAGAGTTTGAGGGGTATGGTGATGATGATGACATGATCACTGTAGAGGGAGCTGTTGAAAGAGCAGTAAAAAGAACTGAAGAAAGACTTGCTAAGGCAAATAGTGCTTTAACAATTAGTGAAAAACTCTATGAAGGAGTTGGTGAAGAAGATCTCGTTGGTGAAGATGTTGATGAAAGAATTTTAAGAATTCTTGGTTTAGATGATGCTATTGATATTGATTATGGAACGTATCAGTCTCTTTTAAAAGAGCAAGTAATTAAATCTACTTTAGGAAAGTCTAATATTGCCAGGGACGAGGAGATGCTCCTGGCAGAAGAATTTAAGAGAATAAAGGGAAAGGTTGGTAGATTTAAAGTAAATAAGAAGAGAATTAGAACTGCCACAGCACCAGCGATAAAAGCAAAGAATTTTATTACTGGTCAACCAGAGAAACCTCAAAAATTATTACCTCCTGCAACACCAGAGAAGAGAAAGAGGAAGGCAACGCTTGCGGAGAATGTAGCTGCTATTCGCAAAACTTGTGATGCCATCCTGAAGTTGATGGAAGGTCAATATTCTGCTATCCGTAAACAACTTCAAAAAGAGAGAAGAGAGAAAGAAAATACTCGTAGAGGAAATAGAGAGAATTTATTGGAAGCTGGCGTCAAAAAGACGATGGCAGTTGCCAGAAGAATGCTGACTCCAGTATTCGATCTTCTTGGTAGAATAATTGATTTTATTGGAAAGATATTGCTGGGAAGAATTTTAATAAAATTGGTTGATTGGTTGGCGAATGAAGAGAATCAGAAAAAGATAAAGAGTCTCATAAGATTTATTGGTGATTGGTGGCCTGCTCTATTAGCTGGATATCTTCTGTTCTTTAATCCAATTGGTAGATTGGTTAGAACAGTGATGGGAACCATTGCCAAATTGACATTTACCATTGCTAAGAAGGGTATACCAAAACTTCTTAAGTTGATAGCAGCAAATCCACTTAAGAGTGCTGCAATTTTAATTCCTACTCTTGCTGCTGTGGGTGCTATTCAGCAAGCAAATACTCCTGCAGCAGATCCTAAAGAAGCAGCAGAGGGTAAGACGCAATTAAATGACACTCTTGAAATGGGTGGAGTTACTGGCGATCCAATGAGTGTATTGGGTGGAAGATATAGTGGTGGTGGTCAGGTTGCTGGATATTCTGGTGGCGGAACTCTTCTCAAGAAGAGAACAATGCCTAATGGTGGTAAAGTTAAAAATTCTACTGGCAAGAGGGTGAGGGGAGCTGGTAAAGATACTCAAATGATTGTTGCACAACCAGGAGAGGTTGTAATATCTAAAAAAGCAGTAGATAAGTTTGGTGCTCCGTTCTTCCTCAATTTGAATAAAGCAGGTGGTGGAACAAATAAACCATCATGGGCACCCTTTGGTAATATAATGATGGCACAAGGTGGTGGACTGGTAAAACAACCAGAAGGTGGAGTCCATCTTGAATTGAAAGTTGGTGAAAAAACTGGCAATGGAAGACATGTGGCTCTTACGGAACCCATGTCACGATATCCAGGTGGACCAAGATATCAAATGGTCTCATCAGATATTGGATCTGGGCAAGAGAGAAGATGGTTAGACAATCCATATGATCCAAAGTTCAAGAAGGATGGTAAAACTCTTGAACAACGTCTATCTGAACCACCTTCTTCTGGAATGCTGTGGGGTGATGGACCCATGGATAAACCAAAAGCAAAAACACAGAAAAAACCAACTAGTGCTCCATCTATAAAAATGAGACCTGAACCGTTATTTGGTGGTGGAGGTCAGGAGAGGGAAATGGAGCAACCAAACACAAAACCAGCTGCTCCTCAAACTAGTGCTGTATTTACTGGAGTATTACCTAAGAGTGATTCTGAACCCAAACCTCAAGCAACAACAGCGACTGTCGCTCCTAGTCCGTCGATGACAGCACCTCCACCACCTCCACAACCGTCTGTGAATGTCACCGCTATGACACAAAAATTACCTCGTCCAAAGGCAACGGGATCTACTGGATCTGGAACTAGAGAAATTCCTTCATTTGAAGCATTTTATCAAACTGAAGAGAGAATTGCCAATATCGAGATGTATGGATTAGTGGGGGTAGAGTAAGATGGCAATATCTGCAGCTAAACTTTTACCTGGTGTTGAGAGTGGTGATAATATTGTTGTCAGTGCAAAAGCAGCAACATTTTTGCCAACAGCAAAAATTATACCTAGCAGAAAAGAAAAGGGTGTAGTAGGATTAGTTAATATTGTACCAGGTGATGATGACGATGCCGCTGTTAAAGTAAGTGGTACAAAGATTGATGATAAAATTAATGAAGATGTATCAGAAATAAGAGGGACAACCAAAAAAATACACACTATTCTAAAACAAACTGTAAAGATAAATCTTCAAAAGGTAAAATTACAGAGAAGAAATAAGGAGAATCTTAAACGAAAGAATAGAGAAGACTCTATGGAGTCTAAAAAAGATGATGATAGAATAAACAAGAAAGATCGTCCGTCTCTCCCAAAAATAGGATTTTTTGAAAGAATTAAAAACTTTTTTAAGCAAATTCTTGGCGGATATCTTCTTATAAAGCTGGTAGATTTTTTACCACAGATGCTCGCGTTTGCCAAAGCCATTCAATTGGGCAAACTATTTGATTTTATTGTAGATTTTTCAATTGGTCTGTTTGATAAATTAGTATCTTTTATTGACATTGGATATGGTGTAGTTGATAAAGTTAATGGGATAACTGAGGATTTATTTGGTGAGGATGCCGCTCAAAAGTTAAAAGACTTTCAGGGGTTATTTGTAAAATTTATGAATCTTGCTATTATCGCTGCTATGCTTAGTAGTGGTGGTAGTAATCCTTTAGGTGGTAAAAAAGGTGGAGGTCCAATAAAACCTGGATTTGACAGAACTGGTAGAAGAGTAAATGCTGGTGCTCAACAAAGATATAGACAAAGGTTTGGTGATAAAAAGTTTGCACAAAGATTTGGAGAAGGTGCTGGAAGGAGACTTGATAGGATTCAGCAGGCAAGTAATACTACTAGAGCTGCACAGCAGAGATATGCCAGTAGATTTGGTGCAAATGCTGCTAAAAATAGATTTGGGCAGGTTGTTGGTGGTGGAGCTAGAAGAGTTGCTGCCAGAGGTGCTGGTAGGATTGCAGGCAAAATTCCAATCGTTGGTCCTTTAATTGACTTTGGTATCAGAACCTTAGTATTTAAAGAACCAGTTGGTAAAGCAGCAGCTGCTGCTGTGGGTGCAGGGGTAGGACAAGCACTTGGATCATTCCTTGGTGGTGCTATTGGTGGTATTGTCGGATCTGTTGTTCCTTTTGTTGGTAACTTGCTTGTTGGTGGTGCAGGGGCAACAATTGGTGGATTAATTGGTGGTATTATTGGAGATCAAATTGGTGCAAGTCTTTATAATGTCCTTGTTGGCACTGAATCTGGTGGAGAGGGTGCTGAAAGTGTTGAAGCAAAGGCGCAAGGTGGTTCTATTGGCGATGAAGATGTAAAAAAACAGGAAGAGGCAGAGCGTGAGAGAATAAGACGTGCGAGAGTACAGCAGTTTAATGTTAATAAGCAGGAAACTCCAGCAGAAAGAGAACTCTCAAAGGACGATCCAGGAGAAGATAAGAGAACTATATTCCAAAAAATATTTGGTATAGTTAAAAAAGGTGGTCCTTTAGAGTTAATTAAAAAGGCTAGAGAGAGATTAAACAAGAGAAATAATAGTATGGTATCCAAGATCATGAGTCTTGGTGTTGATTTATTAGCAGGTAAAAAACCAGATCGAAGAGTTATTGGTGATATTGCTAAAAATCTCACTACATTTTTTGATGCTGCCTTGCCAGCTCCTATGACTATGTTGAGACAACTTCTTCAAAAGTTGCAGTCTGGTGGAATGGTTGTTGAAAATCCTGCACAGACACAACAAAGACTTAGAGAAGTTACTAGTAAGATTCAATCTGCATTAGTACGTGATGCTACTACGGTTGCTAATGGTGTACTTAATGATATCAAGACAACTGCTGAGAAAACTGTGCTTGGACCAGCAACAGCAGCTAATCCAAGTACTGCTCGTAGTTCGGCAGAGGCATCACGATTGTCAAGACAAGCTAGGAGGGGAAATAGGAAAGCATCTCAGGGTATTCCTTTAGCAGGTGGAACAGGAGCTTTGATGCCTGCTACTGGAACCACAGGTGCGGGGAATGTTGCAAATCCAAATGCTTCAACAAGTGTATCCATTACTCCGTTCGCAAAAGGATCTGGAGCATCAATATCTTCTGCTTTTGGAGAGAGAACTCTGAATGGTAGAACTAGACAACATAATGGATTGGATATTGCTGCCAAAACGGGCACACCAATGTATGCCTATCTAGATGGTGAGGTTACACATGTAAATGATGTGCTTGGTGGTAAAGGTGATGCTGGATATGGATATTGGATTGTATGGAAGGATGATAAAAATGGACATTATCACTTCTTTGGTCACTTAGATAGACCACCTGCATTAGGAGTGGGTAAAAAATTCAAAGCGGGAGCATTGCTTGGTCAAGTTGGTGGTTCTGGTTATGGTAGATTGGATAAGTATGGTCCTCACTTACATTGGGAGATATCTAAACAAGCACCAAGTTCAAATGGACAATTCAGCAGTTATATTGATCCTATTGAATGGGTAAATAATCATGGTGCATCATTAACTCCGCCAAAAGCGATACAGACCAGTCTTAATACAAATCTGTCATCTTCAAATGTAGCATCAAATGCTTCATATGAACAAACTGGCGTTCAACTTGCGGTCATCACTAAGGAGGTTCCTGTAACCAGAACGGTGACCACCACACGGACAAATCATCGTGGTAGACCAGTCACTACTAAACAACCCGTAATATCTGCGTAAAATGGCGACACCTCTTCAAAATTCACAAGCTGGTAATATTAGTAAATTTGAGATATTCTCAAAGGGAGGAGAGACTGCTGATGTCTCTGCTGGTGTAGTTGTATGTGATTATTATGAGAGTATACTTGATCGCTCTGTTAGATTTACTGCAGTAATAGTAGATACTGGTGGAAGTGATTCTGGTGGAAAAAGTAGTGTATCTGTTTTACAGGAGTTGAAGCTGACTGGATCCGAAAAGGTACATATTACTGTTGAAGATACTTATGGTAATAGGTTGGTATATGCTGGAGACAATGCTCTTTACATTCTTGAGATAAGAAATGTAATGTCCTCGTCCGAATCTATAATTTATACTATTGATTTGGTATCCAGAGAACTAATAGCAGATAGGTTGGAATCAACTACTGTTCAAGAAAGATTTGATGGAGAACTTAGTCAGTCTGTATCTCTTATTTTAAATGAATATTTGAAAACCAGTAAGAATATTAACATAGATGCTACTGCAAATAATGTAAATTATGAAGGAAAGGGTGACTCAGCTATGACAGTCATAATGAGGATGGCTGTTGAGGGAATATCTCAGGCATCTAAAAAGACTGCAGGATATCTCTTTTTTGAAACTTATGAAGGTTTTAACTTTAGATCTATAGATAACCTATTTGATGATGGTGAGGGTGATTATAAGTCTTACTTATATAATTCCACCACAGAGTTAGCGACAGGGTATGATGGAAAAATAGTTTCTTTTGATGCAAGTAGAGCAATAAATGTAAGTCAGAATCTCAAAGCGGGTAGTTACGGAACCAAATTAAAAACATTTGATACTTACACTCAAATGTTTAATAGCATAGCACAGGAAGTTGAATCTGATGAGCAAAAAGTTCATGGTGGATTTGAGTTCCCTAAATTGTATGAGGATTTTATAAACGTTTTTAATTCCCCAGTATCAAGAACAATTACTAGAAGGGACCATAAAGGGGAATTGCCCTCAGGAAATGTAACGGAACAGATTGAGAAGCAGACAGAATCAAATCCAGTTTTAGAAGATGTCGTAGCACAATCTGCAATGACATACAATAAGTTATTTACTTTGAGTTTGGATATTGTTATTGCTGGTGATTATTCTATACGAGCAGGTCAATTAGTTCATTGTGACTTCCCAGAACAGAGTGCAAAAGATGAGACTGGTGTAGATAAAGAATTGAGTGGACTTTACATTGTATGTGATGTTTGTACACATTTGACACCAAAACATACATTTACTAAAATGCACTTGATTAGGGATTCTTATGGAAGAAAACCAAAGAATCAAGAATCTTCTGGATCTGGATCTGTTAATAGTAATTGGGCAGATACTGTTGGACAGGGAGAAGTTAGATACCCTGCTAATGTTGTAGATCACACACAAAGTTCTGTTGGTAATGTTGATTTAACCCCACAATATGATGATCCTGACTTCAATCCTAACGATTATAAGTTGTTTTAGATGACAAGGGGTTAAAACCGATCTATAATACCTATAAATACAAGTAAATCCATCAACTATTATGGAAAACATCGAAGCTCACATTGAGAAGGATAAGAGGATTCTTGAAGATCCTACAACCTCTCCTCAACAGCGTCGTCACATCGAAGAAGAACTTCATGATTTGGAAGATTGGGTAGATAACCACAAGGAAGAAATTGAAGCGGGTGATCATCATGATCCCACTCCACTGGAACTGTATTGTGATCAAGAACCTGGCGCACCTGAGTGTAAAATTCACGATAATTGATTTGAATTGAAATGGCTCGAAGACCTCATGAAAACTCTCCATTAGAGGGTAATCCTTACAATTACTGGCAAGGTATCGTCGCTCCTAGAGAAGTGTGGGAGAGAGATGATCAATTGCTTGGTGGTAGAGAAGGTGTCAAAAATCATGGGTATCGAGTCAAAGTTCGTATTGAAGGAGTTCATAACGAAGATAAGAGCAGATATCCTGATGATCAGCTTCCCTGGGTTCAAGTCAACGGAACCTCTGCTGGTAGTGGGCATAAAATGACAGGATTGTCTCCTGGCATTACTCAGGGGAGTATTATCTGGGGTATTTGGATTGATCCTGTTAATAAGAGGGGTCCAATGCATATTGGTACTCTAATCAATAACGATCATCTACTTCTTCCAAAAACTCAAGCAGAGAATAAAGGAAATTCACCATACTCTGGATATACTGATACTGATTTAGTATCTGGTTATTCTATTCCTCTTTCTCCAGGTAAACCTCTTGAAGGTTTATATTACCCAAATATGGCATCTTTGTCTGATAAGACAATGATGGCGGAACCTGCATATTCTTTAGAGTCTCCTACAGATTGTGAGAAGGTTCCTATGACTTCTATTCAGAAGTCTATGCAAGAGTTGATTGCGAAAGTAGAAAGAGCACAAGATCAACTTAGTACTTGGGAGAATGCTGCTCAAGAATGGATCTCTGAAAAACAGCAGTGGATTCAAGAAAAAATTGCCGAGGCATCTGAGTTTGTATCTCTTGGATTAAAAAATTTATTTAAAGAAATCAGAAAATTTGTTGAAGAGAAGATTAATGAAGAGACTAAAAAACTTTATGAATTAATCAATCCGCCAGATAGAGACAAGGCAAAAGTTGCAAAAGACGCACTTATTGAATTGATTGTTTGTCTATTCAACAGAATGATTGGCAATTTGAAAGGTCTTGTTGGCAACTTCTTAGGACAGATGTTGGATAGATACGTTAACGTTCCTGCATGTGCTGTTCAAAATTTTGTTGGATCACTTCTTGGTAATGTTCTTGGTGCTCTGGGTGGCGCTATTGATTCTATTATCAACTCTTTATCTTCTTTGATTGGTGGTGCATTTAGTATTGCTGGATCTATCTTAGGTATTCTGGGACAAATTGCTGGATTTCTTGCTTGTGAAGAGAGTCAAGAATGCCCAGAGACAAAAGAGTGGAATATTTTTGAGGGTTCAAAACCTCCAGCAACGTTCAATATTGAGGGTATCCTTAACAATGCTCAAAGTTTAGCTGCTAATGCAGCAAATTTGGTTGACATTGATAATCTTACTAGTATTGATTTTGGTGGTCTGATTAGTGGTGCAGTTAATGCTGCAAATAGTTGTAATATTGGTCCTGTTTTTTGTGGTCCTCCTAATATAACTTTTTGGGGAGGTGGCGGATCTGGAGCGAGAGGAAACGCTATAGTTAGTGCTGCAGGAGATTTACTTGGAGTTGATCTTATTGCTCCTGGATTGGGATATAGTAAAGCACCGTTTGTAGATATATCTGACAATTGTGGTAAAGGCAGTGGTGTCCGTGCCAAAGTTGAGATGGAAAGAGATGGTGGAGTGGGTGATGATGGAGAACCAACATTAAGAGTTAAACGAGTTGTAATTGAAGACTCTGGATCTGGATTTATTGCGAGACCAGATGGTGATCTGGGTGGAGATGGTAGAGTTTGGGCACCAAAGGATTGGACAATTGTTAAAAGAGGGGATGGTAGATGGGAGAAGTATCCCCCAGGAACTCCTGATGATATAATTGATCCAACTCCAATTATTGATGATGATGTTATTGATGATGGTGGTGATATTGATGATGGTGATGATGGGGGAGCAGGAGATGATACTCCCCAAGACATTATCATTACACCTGATGATCGCGTGATCATTGGTGACGATGATGACGATGATGGACCCACAATTACACCTGGAATTTATCCAGGTGGCGGTGGTGGTGGTTCTAATACCGATGGTGGTATTAATGATTCTGGTATTGGTGAATCTATAGATGATAGAATCGGAAGAATAAAGGGAATAACCACGATACCAGGAACGGGATTGAATGGTGAGACGGATATAAATGCATTCCCCACTTTAAATGTGGGTAGTTACCCTGTCATTTTGGTTCTCTGTGGAATTGATATTGAGAATTCTGGTATAAATTATTCTGATGGTGATAAAATTGTAATCAAACCTAGTAATGGTGCAGAAGTAGTACCTAAATTTGGACCATTTGGTGTTTTAGATTCTATAGAAATAGTAAAACCAGGTAGAGGATTTGTAGAGAGACCAGAAATTTATATTGAGTCTGAGACAGGTTACAATGCTGTTTTAAATCCAGTTCTTTGCGTAGAAAGAATTGGTGATGATACTGAGGGAACATTCTATGATGATGATATTCTTCGGAATGTTATCAGGGTTGTTGATTGTGTGGGTAATATTGATGATCAATTATTTGTTGGATTTGTCAATGGAAAACCTTATTATGGTCCGTTCCATACTCATATGGGACGTAAGATGACTGGTAGGACACATGAGTCTTACAAAGGCAGACCACATCCATACATTTATGAGACAGCAGCTGAAAGTTTAGTGTATTATGATGATAGATTTGCTTGGAAAAATGGTGTTCTAGCTCAAGTTATTGGAAGCACTCCACAGACCGTTGCGGTTGAAGAATCTACTGTCGGTGTATTGGACGGATTGAGAAGACAATCACAACAATTTGCAGTATCTGATGGTGCAACAACGATAGTAAGCAATAATCAACCAGCACCACCGCTTGAACCTACAACTACGCCAATACCAGCATCTTCTGCTCCTCCAGCACCACCGTCTCCATCACCATCACCACCATCTCCACCGTCTTCACCGTCTCCGTCTCCGTCCCCATCTCCCCCATCTCCCCCACCACCATCTCCACCGTCACCTCCACCTCCATCTCCACCATCAGGTGGCGGCGGATACGGATATTAAAGTAATAAACCATGGCAGAACCAAGAATACATAACCCAATCGTGTTGGGGAACGATTTTGGACATATTAAGTTTGGACATATAAATCCAAACTCAACTTATGCTGGTGTCTTAATTCGCAATGGACACCCAGGTCAGGCATCAGAACACTATACAATGTTGATGTCTTCTGGTAAAATGAAGGGAGGCACTATTAATAGATGTCCTGGAGTATATCAAGTGCATTGTGGGGAAGTTCCCGTTAATGATGTTTCTTATATGCTAAATGCTGCCCTAGGTGATATAGTTCTTAGAGCACCGAAGGGTAGAAT
>CENO01009525.1_pt1 | contig 12425 bp, 9 predicted proteins | sample 530271 | NCBI WGS metagenome assembly CENO01 (sample SAMEA2619857, study PRJEB7988) | marine metagenome | biome: marine biome (ENVO:00000447); feature: surface water layer (ENVO:00002042); material: "saline water (ENVO:00002010), including plankton (ENVO:xxxxxxxx)" | depth 5 m | reverse complement strand
TACATTGCCCGTGTTAATGAGTACGGCGCAGATTCTGGACTAGTTCGCGGCAAGGGGAGGACAGGGTCAAGCATCATCTTAGTTACACCAGACGGTGAAAGAACTATGAATACTAATTTAGGAGCCTGCCAGGACTATTCTTCTATAGATATAGATAAGGAAAAATTGGCGAGAGCAAAATTCTTTTATTTTACAGGCTATATGTGGGATACCGATTCTCAGAAATCAGCAATAAAAATAGCTATTCAAATTGCCCAAGAAAATAATCTTAAAATTGTTTTTGACGTGGCTGATCCATTTGCAGTAAGCAGGAATAAGGATTCATTTCTAGAAATGATCAAGCAAGATATTGATATTGTATTCGCTAATAAATCTGAATTAAATATATTATTTGATTCTGAAGATATAGAATTTTGTGTAGATAACCTTGGGAAAGTGGTGGATAACTTTGGTATTAAACTAGGTAAAGAAGGTTCTTTGATAATTAATGGCAGTAGCAGACATATAATTCATCCTAGTCCAGTATCAGCCAAAGATTCAACTGGAGCCGGAGATATGTATGCTGCTGGATTTTTAACTTCCTTAGCAAAAGGGAAAGGGTATTATGACTCAGGAAGAATAGCTGTTCAACTTGCAGAGGAAGTGATACAGGTAAATGGCGCTCAACTTGATAAAGAAGTTATCCTCAACTTAGCTGAAAAGATTTAAAAACATTCTAAATGAACAAACTAAATACAAAATCTTGAACACATAATTACTATTCAGTAAAATTACTAAATCTAGGGAAACATTTTTAAAAGGGATGGAATGATGTCAAAAAATAAAATTTTTATATTTGCAAATATGTTGATCTTTTCGATCTTCATAATGTCATGTTCTAGTCAAGAATACACTACAGCAAAACTGGCTATTCAACAATCAGATTTTTCTAAAGCTTCAGAGTGGTTACCGAAAGCAATGGAGGTTGAACCTGACAACCCTGAAATACCAATGGTAATGGCAATAGAGATACACGCTCAAAATGAAGATTGGAATGAAATGATAGCTTTATTTGATAGAGCAATGAGAATAAATTCTGAAAAAGTTGTTGAGATAAGAGGAGCTTTCATCTCCGTCAAAGAAGCCGTAAGTAATTATGTTGAATTTTATTGGGCAAAAGAATTTAATGAAGGTGTTGCACAGTTTAAGAAGATGCAAGATGACCCAGAAAACAAGCAAGATTATCTACAGTTAGCTATAAATCATTTTACAAATGCAGCAATAATCAATCCCTCAGATGCAAATACACATGCTACACTAGCAAAGTGTTATCTAGATAAAGGTGATAATAATTCTGCAGTTGATGCAGTGCTAGTTGCTGTTGAAAAGAATCCTGATAGCTTTGAAGCTAATTTTAGCGCTGCTCAAATTCTAGGTCGCACAGGCAGTTCAAGCGAAGAAATATTACCTTATTACGAGAAAGCAACTGAGATTGAGCCATCAAATAGTAAGGCGCTAAGAGAATTGGCTGGAGCATACTATGACCTTGGAGAAAAAGAAAAATCGATTCAGGTTTTTGAAAATGCAATTTCAAACGAAGAAAATGATACCACAAAAGCAGATCTTTATTTTAATCTCGGAGTGATCCATAACCAGATGAACAATTTTGAAGCAGCAGAATTAGCTTTTGATGAGGCGTTTTTTCTAAATGAAGAAGACTTTGAAGCAGCATTAGGGATGGCAAGATCGTACGAAGGCCTTGGAGATAACTATTTAAATGGGACTTCAGGTTTCGAAGAGGATAAAAATGAAGCTTCAAGATGGTATAGGAAAGCAGAAAAGAAAATAAAGTCAGTGATGATTATTGATATTGATAATAAAGAAGTTTATCAGAAAAATTTAGAATTGGTGCGATATAAAAGGGATGTTGCCGAAGGTAATTAAAAAAGTTTACTTCTCTTTATTAAATATTCAGTAATACCAATATCTAAACTTTGATCTGTGAAAAGAGGTACATAGTCAATAAGGTTCTCTCTGCAATTCGATTTGTAATTACTTTCAAGTTTGGAAATTAATTCATTATAGTTTGACCGAATATGCCATGGTTCGGTTACAATCTCTTCACCTGTTTCCATATCAAAGAATTTCGTACGTGTATCAAAATCAAACTCTGATTCTTTTCTATCCTGAATATGAAATACGATTACCTCCTGATTTTGGTGTCTAAAATGCTTAAGTCCTTTCATAATGTTTTCTGGCTTATCTAAAAGATCCGATATCAAGATTACCATGCCTCGTTTTTTAATACGATCTGCAAGTTCATGTAGGACCATGCCAATTTGTGTATCGTTTCCAGAATCTTTATCGTCTAACTGTGATAGTATTAAGTTAAGATGACTTGGCCTCGCTTTAGGTGGTATAAAGGTATCTATCTTCTCTGAAAATTTAGCTATACCAACAGCATCTTGCTGGTTTATCATTAAATAAGAAAGAGAGGCTGCTAAAGAATTCGCATAGCTAAGCTTTGATACTTCCGCACTACTGTAAAGCATAGATTTACTTGTATCCAAAATAATATGCGCACGGAGATTAGTCTCTTCTTCATACCTCTTAACATATAATCTGTCAGTTTTACCAAAAAGCTTCCAGTCAATGTGTTTTATTTCATCACCTGGTCCGTAAGATCTATGCTCAGCGAATTCTACTGAGAATCCATGGTATGGACTTCGATGGTGTCCAATTATATAACCCTCAACAACAAGTCTTGCTCTTAACGACATGGAATTTAAAAGAGCAACCGTTTCAGGGCGGAGATACTTTCTTTTATCAACACCAACAGCCATCTATTTTTCTAAATGGTCTATTAATTGATCAATTATGTTTTCAACCTTAAGACCATCTGCTTCCGCATTAAAATTTGGTAATACACGGTGCCTAAGAATTGGGGCAGCTAAAGATTTCACATCGCTTATATTTGGCGAAGGCCTGCCATCGAGAACTGCTTTTGCCTTTGCTCCCAATACAAGGTATTGAGAAGCTCTTGGTCCGGCACCCCAGTCAACTGTTTTTTTAATGAAATCAGGAGCAAGTTCAGATTGAGGCCTAGTGGATGCTGATAGCTTAACAGCGTATTCAACAACATTGTCCGATGAAGGTACCCTTTTTATAAGTTCTTGGAGTAGAGAAATTTCAGACTTTGTAATAACCGCATTCAAATTAGTTTCATCAGAAGAAGTTGTACCACGAACAATAGATATTTCTTCCTCATTGGATGGATATTCAATTTCCAGATTAAACATAAAGCGGTCTAACTGTGCTTCAGGTAGAGGGTACGTTCCTTCTTGTTCAATTGGATTCTGAGTAGCAAGGACAAAAAATGGTTCATCAAGATCATAGCTTTTCCCTCCGGCAGTTACTTTATGTTCTTGCATTGCTTCTAATAATGCAGATTGTGTTTTTGGTGGTGTTCTATTTATTTCATCAGCAAGAACTATATTTGCAAAAACAGGTCCTTTAAAAAACCTAAATGATCTTTGTCCTGTATTATTATCGATATCAATTAGTTCTGTTCCAGTTATATCACTAGGCATAAGGTCAGGAGTGAATTGGATTCTTTTAAATGATAAATCTAATATATCTGAAAGAGTTTTGATTATAAGTGTTTTTGCCAAACCAGGGACTCCAACTAATAGAGTGTGTCCCTGAGAAAGAAGCGCAATTAGAAGATGCTCTAATATATTTTCTTGGCCAATAATCACTTTTCCAATTTCTTTGAAAAAAGATTCTTTCATTTTAGTTAACTTTTCAAAAGCCATTAGATCTTGTTGTGTTTCTGTCATATCATTTATACTTTAATTTTTAAAATAGAGTCAAAAATTACCGATGGAGTGCAAACCTAAAAAGGAAGAATAAATAGATTTTCTAATAAAACAATACGATTTACTAGATGTTCAAAAAACTATGAATTATGAATGAATTAAATAAACCACCTGAATTTCTGATTGGACAGACTTTGACTCAATTAGAATCTTTTGCAATCTCGCTGGGTTGTCAGGGGTTCAGAGGAAGACAACTTTTTGACTGGCTTTATTCAAAGCAGGTAGACGATTATGATAAGATGTCTAATCTTTCATACAATTTCAGGGAACAACTTAAAGAAATTCCTATTCATCCTCTTAAGATTATCAATGAGAATATATCAAGGACAAAAAAGACGCAAAAATATTTATTCCAGTTAAGTAGTGGGAAATTAATTGAATCAGTATTGATGAAAGAGGGTAAACGAGTGACAGCCTGTTTATCCACTCAAGTTGGCTGTGCAGTAGATTGTGGATTTTGTGCGACGGCGAAAATGGGGTTTATACAAAATTTAACTTCTGGTGAAATTTTAGATCAATACCTTCATCTTCAAAAAATAAGTGAATATAAGATTACCAATATTGTATTCATGGGCATGGGCGAACCATTCTTGAATTATGATAATACGATCGAGTCTGCAAATCTTCTTCATCATCCAAAAGGAATAAATATGGGAGCTTGGAGGATAACCATATCAACGGCGGGGATAATCAGGAAAATTAATCAATACACAAGAGAAGGGCACCCGTATAAACTGGCAGTAAGTTTAAATGCTTCTAATGAATTACAGCGCCTTAAAACTATGCCCATAACAAAGTCTAATTCATTCAAGGAGTTAATTAATTCTTCTAAAAATTATACACTTCAAACTAAGAAAAAGATAACATTTGAATATGTTATGCTTTCAAATATTAACGATAGTTCTAGTGACGCTAGAGCTTTGATCCGTCAGTTAGGTTCTATTAATTGTAAATTAAACTTAATTCCTTACAACGAAATAGATGGTGACTTCAAGCGCTCCAGTAATGAGAAAATTGATAACTTTCTGAAAATTTTAGCACATGCTCCATTTCCTGTTACAATTAGATGGAGCAAAGGGCAAGAAATTGATGCAGGCTGTGGCCAACTAGCAACAATTCATGAGTAAACTGATATGAATAAAATTATTGAAGCATCTAAATTTATTTTGGATCAAACAAAATTTAATGGGCAAACAGGATTTATCTTAGGCTCTGGCTTAGGTGGATTTACCGATGTACTTACAAAAAAAAGGATACTTAAATATTCAAAGATACCAAATTATCCTCAGACAACGGTAGAAGGTCACAAAGGTGAATTAATCATTGGGAAATTAGATCATAAAGACATTCTTGTAGCTAATGGAAGGTTTCATCTCTATGAGGGCCATTCCATAAAAGATATTCTTTTCCCTATTAGAGTTTTTAAAGAATGTGGATTAAAAAATTTAATTATTACTAATTCAGCGGGGAGTTTAAAAAAAGAAAATCCCCCCGGGACCATTATGATTATTGAGGGTCATATTAATTGCACATTTCAAGATAGCTTAGATGATCCAAAAATAATCAAAGATGAAAAATTTCACTCTTTAGAACTACATGCAATTGCAAAGGAAGTTGCACTTGAAAATGATATCTCAATTGCATCAGGGAATTATTGTTGGACTCTCGGTCCAACATATGAAACATCATCTGAAATACAATACTTTACGTCACTAAGTGGTTCCTCAGTAGGTATGAGCACTCTTCCAGAAATACAAGAGGGGGGCAACCTAGGTCTAAATCTGTTAACTTTGTCATTGCTAACAAACTATGCAGCGGGGATATCTAAAACATCACTTACACATGAAGAAGTATTAGAAAATGCGAAAAAATCAACAAATAAAATGGTAACATTACTTTCTGAAATCGTAAAAAAGGTTAAAACATGAACATCAGACAAGAAATAATAAATATTAAAGATAGCATTATTCACTGGCGGAGAGATTTTCATCAGTACCCAGAACTTGCATTTAATGAATATCGTACTGGCGATGTAATTGCCAAAGAATTAAGATCTATGGGTCTTGAACCAAAAGAGAAAGTTGGAAAAACTGGTGTTACAGCAGATCTAAAATGCGGAGACGGACCTTTAATTGCTATTAGGGCAGATATGGATGCACTACCTATAGAGGAAACCAGCGGTCTTGATTTCTCATCAAAAAATAAAGGTGTAATGCATGCTTGTGGTCATGATGGCCATATGGCAATGTTACTAGGAGCAGCAAAAATACTATCTGAAAATAGAAACAAATATAATGGTACTGTTCGGTTCATATTTCAACCTGCTGAAGAGGGGGAAGGAGGTGCTAGATATATGATAGATGATGGTTGTTTAAATGGGGTTGATGAAATTTACGGAATACATGTATGGAATTATCAGCCTGTTGGAGAAGTTGGCATAAAAGATGGTCCTGTCCTGGCGGCTGCAGATATGTTTGATATTAAAGTTAGAGGCATTGGGGGGCATGGGGCAGCGCCTCAGGGTACAGTTGATACAATTGTAGTTTCTTCTCATCTAGTTCAAGCACTACAAACCATTGTGAGTAGAAATACGAATCCTCTTGAAAGCACTGTTATTACCGTTGGGAAAATAAATGGAGGTCATAATTTTAATGTTATATCTGAAGAGGTTTCTATGTCTGGTACAGCACGTGCTTATACCGAAAAAAATCGAAAGTTAATTAAACAAAGAATGGAAGAAGTAATAGATGGTATTGCAAAAACTTATAATGCAGAAATAATTTTAGACTATAAGGATGGCTACCCACCAACAATAAATCATAGTAAGCCTACAAAAAAAGTATTAGAAGCTGCTAATCGAATTGTTGGAGAAAAAGCAGGCATGCCATATCTTTCTATGGGAGGAGAGGATTTTGCTTATTATCTACAAAAAGTTCCAGGTTGTTTCTTTTTTGTTGGATCTGCGCCAAATGAAAAAGAACTTTTTGAAACTCCTCATCATTGCTCACACTTCAATATGGATGAGAAAGCATTGCTTATAGGATCCTCTGTCTATTTGAATTTGATAGATGATATTATGGGTATCTAATACCCTATTGCCGATGTTTCCCCTCGACAATCACCCCCTCCAAATAGTCCTTCAGTTGTGATCATGATTCCATTTGATTCACCAATATAGCCACCACGATATATTATTTTGTGGCCTCTAAGCCTAAGGTTTGATAATACATCCTGTGAGAGTCCTCGGGGTTCAATTTGGATTACATCAGGTAACCATTGTGAATGGAATCTGGGAGCACAAACAGCCTCCTTAATATCCATTTCAAAATTAATCACGTTTAAAATAGTTTGCATCACAGTAGTAATTATGGTGGATCCGCCAGGAGATCCAACTACTAAAAATGGCTTATTATCCTTCATAACAATAGTAGGAGTCATTGAAGATAAAGGCCTTTTCCCAGGAGCAATTGCGTTGGCTTCATTTCCAATTAATCCAAAAGCATTTGGAACACCAGGCTTTGCTGAGAAATCATCCATTTCATTATTTAGGAAAAACCCAGCCCCCTCAACAATACATCCATTGCCATAAGACAAGTTAATTGTAGTTGTAACACTTACAGCATTTCCCCATTGATCCACAACAGAATAGTGGGTTGTTTCAGGAGACTCATACCCATTTGGATTTCCTGGATATACCGTGTCGCTTGGTGTAGAACGATTCATATTAATGTCATCTGATCTAACTTTTGCATATTCTTTAGATTTAAACATCTCTATTGGTACATCCCAATGATCGGGATCTCCCATATGTTTTGCCCTATCTGAATATGCCCTCCTTTGTATTTCTGTCATTACATGTACATAATCGGAAGAATTCCATTGCAGACTATCTTCTGAGAAGTTTTCCAACATATTTAACATATTAATTAGTAGCGCACCTCCGGAACTTGGCGGGCCCATTGATACAATTTTATATTCTTTGAATGATCCAATAATTGGATCACGATATTTAGAACTATAGCTTTTTAAATCATCGATTGAAATGAGCCCGTTGCCCTTTTTCATTTCTTTAACAATGAGATCTGCAGTTGGTCCAGAGTAAAAACCATCTCTTCCATATTTTGAAATACGCTTTAGAGTTTTTGCAAGATCCTTTTGTATAAATCGATCATTTTGTTTCCATGGTTTTTGGTTTTTTTTGATGAAAATCTTTGCTGCTGCTTCATTTTTCTCAAAAAACTCTTTATATGCGTTAAATCTATTTGCTTCATAATTAGAGAGTAAGAACCCTTTTTCAGCTAACTTAATTGCAGGAGCCATTACCTCTTTAATTGATATGGATCCTGATCCATGACTCTCTAAAGCTGAAATAAGTCCATCTACTGTACCAGGGACTCCACTACTTGCACGGGAATATAAAGACATACCTTTTACCACATTTCCAGAATCATTTAGAAACATATCTTTTTTTGATTTAGATGGGGCTTTTTCTCTGTGATCAATAGTAATGGATAGCCCATCTGAAAATGAAGCAACCAAAAATCCGCCGCCACCCAAGTTCCCATTCCCAGAAGATGTAACCGCTAGTGCAAATCCAACTGCAACTGCAGCATCAATAGCATTTCCACCTTTTTTGAGGATTTCAATTCCAGCTTCAGATGCCTGTTTGCTCGTTGATACTACCATTCCCTTTTCACCAAAAACAGGATCAGGGCTTGCACTCCATAATGCGGATAAAAACTGGAAAAAGAACAAAGCTGTAAATACTCTTTTTTTCATACTCTGGTGTGAGTTATATCTTTCTATATATTTAATTTTATTATAATCATTATCATCAATTAATGATGATAATATTTTATACACAAAATTTTGAATAATTTAATTAAAAAACTTTAATGAATAACATAGTGGATATTTTGGAAGTAGGATTAAGAGATGGCTTGCAAAACGTAAAAGAAAATCTCAGCATAAAGGATAGGCTTTTTATTATTGAAGGACTGATTGAAGCAGGGATCAATAAAATTCAAGTTGCAAGTTTTGTAGACCCAAAGAGAGTTCCACAGATGGCTATTGCTGAAGATATTGTCAAAAGGTTAGATAAGAAAAATGGAGTCGAATATAGTGGTCTAGTTTTTAATGTGCGAGGGGTAGAAAGAGCATTGAGTTGCGATTTAAATAAAGTCGAAACGTCTGTCTCAATTAACGATAAATATAGTAAGAAAAATCTAGCAATGAGTGTTTCTGAATCAATGATTAATCTAAAATCCATTGTTGAACTAGCTAGAGAGAACTCTATGAAAATCAGAGCTGGGCTGCAATGTGTTTGGGGCTATGATGGAAACAATGATTATGATCAACTTATTGTAATTGAACATCTTAAAAAGATAGTTGGAATGGGAGTAAATAGAATTTCTCTTTGTGATACTCCAGGGATGGCAAATCCAAAAAGAATTTCTGAACTATTAGATGAGGTACTTAGCTTATTTCCTGACCTTCAAATATCTATTCACCTTCATAATACAAACGGATTAGGACTCGTAAATTTGTTTGCAGCTTTAGATTTTGGTATAAAAGAAATTGATACTTCATTAGGCGGTATTGGAGGTTCACCTTTTATAAAAAACTCAAAAGGAAATATTGCTACTGAAGACGTAGCATATCTTATGCAATCCATGGGTTATGACACCGGATTGGACATTAAAAAATTATCTGATTTAAGTAGTTGTCTAGAAAAAAAAATTGGAAGTCAATATTTCGGAGGTAAAATATACAAAATGATAAGGTGATCAGTATGCGCTATACCCCGGTTTGATGTCCTATAAGTAAAGTAACCAACGTTATTTTAAAAAAAAAGTTATTGGTTTTCATTTTCAGAAGTTTTTGTAACAGAAATAAATAGATCTAGATCTCCATCTAGGTCATAATCCCCTCCTCATAATATTCTAGCTCAAGATTACGGTGCGAAATCATTTTAGAGAAAATTTCTGATGAGACCTTAGTTGTTTTTTCGCAAGCGATGTTTAAAAAAACTAGAGCTAGTAATTTTCCTTTGATTAGCGCTGGCGACTGATAGATATTATTAAATTTGATAATGGAACAATTTTAAAAACTATCTTGGATTGCATTTAATATTTTTTCAATAGATATACGATCTTGTTTCATCGAATCACGATCACGAAGTGTCACGGTATTATCTTCAATAGACTGATGATCTACTGTTATGCCAAATGGGGTTCCAGCTTCATCCTGTCTATAATATCTTTTGCCAATCGACCCTTGTTGATCATATAATACCTTAAAGTGTGGTTTAAGAATCTCTACAATCTCTCTTGCTTTCTCAGGGAGCCCATCTTTCTTTACAAGAGGGCAGATGACAGCTTTTACTGGTGCAAGCCTTGGGCTGATTCTCATGACAGTTCGGTTATTTTTATCATCCTCCCAATATGCATCTGCAAGAACTGTTAAAAGCATTCTATTTAAGCCTGCAGATGTTTCAATGATGTAAGGCAAATACCTGTCATTATTTGGTTGATCAAAATAGGATAGATTCTTTCCTGAAAATTCCTCATGTCTTGAAAGATCGTAATCAGTCCGGTTATGAATTCCTTCAATTTCAGACCATCCAAATGGAAATTCATACTCAATATCCCAAGCTTCTTTGGCATAATGTGCAAGTTCATTACTACCATGCTCGTGGAAGCGTAGTTTGTCTCTATTTATATCAAGATTGTTCAAATAAAAATTTAGTCGCTTGCCTTTCCATTGATCAAAAGCTTCATTGTCAGTACCAGGTTTTACAAAGTATTGCATCTCCATTTGTTCAAATTCTCGCGTCCGGAAAATAAAATTCCTTGCAATTATTTCATTACGAAAAGCTTTTCCAATTTGTGCGATGCCAAATGGGACTTTCATTCTCATTGCACCCTGGACTAATTGGTAGTTAACATAGATCCCTTGCGCAGTCTCGGGTCTTAAAAAAGCCTCGGTTCCAGTTTCTTCTACAGGCCCAACATGTGTTTTAAACATTAGATTAAATTGTCTAGGCTCAGTAAGACTACCAACTGAACCACAATTAGGACACTTAGTTTCTTCCCAATTGATTGAACTATAATTTTCTGAAAACTCATCAGCGCGATATCTCGATTTACATTGTTTACAATCTACTAAAGGATCATTAAATGCCCCCACATGTCCTGATGCTTCCCAAATTTTTGGATGCATAAGTATACCACTGTCCAGGCCCACAATATTTTCATGGACTTGGGTCATTTCTTTCCACCAGAGGTTTGAAATATTGTTTTTTAGTTCAATACCAAGAGGACCATAATCATAAACCGCTGAAAAACCCCCGTAAATATCTGAGCTCTGGAAAATGAATCCTCTTCTTTTGCACAAGGAAACTATTTTTTCTATTGTCTTATCCATATTTGCTAATGAGTTAATAATTAAGATTCAAAATAATTTAGCTTCTTACTTTTTCTTTTTTTTACGTTTTTTCTTTTTTGGTGGATTGAGTCTCTTTTGATCGATAATCGTAACAGCCTCTTCTAGCGATAGACTCGTAGGATCCAAGTCTCCCTTTAGCGAGGCATTTACTTTCCCATCGCTAATATATGGTCCGTATCTGCCATCTTTAATAACAAGGGTTTCTCCAGTTTTCGGATGCTCGCCAAGGGTTTTTATTTCAGAGCTTGTTTTGTTTTTATTTGCTAATAATTCAACAGCTTTTTCCAGCGTTATATCTAAAGGAGTTTCTTGACCTCTTAAGGACGCATTTTTTCTCCCGCATTTAATATAAGGACCATATCTTCCATAATCAGCAGTTATAACATCGTTTGTATCTGGATGGTTACCCACTTCTCTTGGTAAGGATAATAATTTAAGAGCATATTCAAGATCTACATCTGTAAGTGGAAAATTTTTTGGTATGCCCTTTCTTGTCTTTGTTTCTCCCAGTTGCACATAGTGACCATAAGGACCTTTTTTAATCCATACTTTATCACCTGTGCTAGGGTCATCCCCAAGTGGCTCATCCTCTTTTGTTTCTTCTTCAAATATTTTTTCAATTGTATCTAGATTTAGATCTCCCATATAAATGTCTTCGGGGATGGACCGAGTATCATCCCCCCTTCGAAGATATGGGCCATATCTTCCAATTCGACCCTCAGTAGTATCTGAAATCTCCTTTGGTAATTCTATTGAGCAAGCTGCAGGGATATCGACTTTTTCATCCAGCATCTTTTCCAATCCTGCAAAGCGCCCTCCACCTTTGTAAAAATTTGTCATAAAAGGTACAGCATCCAACTCACCTCGCGATACTTCATCCAATCCATCTTCCATCTTAACTGTAAACTCTTTACTTACTAGATTAGTAAAATGATTCTCCAATAATTGCGTGACTGCAAGGCCTAGATAGGTAGGAGAAAGTTTTCCATTTTTTCGATTAACATATTCTCTTCGTACAATGGTTGCTAAGATAGATGCAAATGTTGAGGGTCTACCTATTCCATTTTCTTCAAGGGCCTTAACGAGACTAGCTTCGGTATAACGTGCAGGTGGTTTGGTGTT
>CENO01108571.1_pt1 | contig 12470 bp, 26 predicted proteins | sample 530271 | NCBI WGS metagenome assembly CENO01 (sample SAMEA2619857, study PRJEB7988) | marine metagenome | biome: marine biome (ENVO:00000447); feature: surface water layer (ENVO:00002042); material: "saline water (ENVO:00002010), including plankton (ENVO:xxxxxxxx)" | depth 5 m | reverse complement strand
GCTGGTGTGGTAACAGAGATTGATGCTTAGGTCTTAGATTTATGGCTAATCAAACCATAAGAATAAGTTTAAGGGCATATGATCATATCCTCTTAGATAAGTCCACAGAAAAGATTGTAAAGACTGCAAAATCTACTGGTGCAATAATTTCTGGTCCTATACCCTTGCCCTCAAAGCGGTCTATATACACTATTTTGAGGTCACCGCACGTTAATAAAAAATCACGTGAGCAGTTTCAGACAAAAATACATAAAAGGTTGATAGATATATTGAATTCAACTCCTAAAACGGTAGAGTCCTTGATGAAATTGGACTTACCTGCTGGAGTTGATATTGAGATTAAGGTTTAAAAAATGAGAGGGTTATTAGGTAAGAAAATTGGAATGACCAGGATTTTTGACGAATCTGGTAGTATGGTGCCAGTGACAGTTTTGGAAGCTGGTCCCTGCGTGGTAACGCAAATGAAAACCTCTCGGACAGACGGTTATGATGCTATTCAAGTTGGATACTTGGATAAAAAACCTAAACATCTATCAAAAGCATTGAAGGGGCACTTTGAAAAATCAGGCGTTGCTCCCAAAAAAATCATAGCCGAGTTTGAGCAGGTTCCAGGATTTGATTATAAGCTAGGCCAATCATTTCATGTTGGCATTTTTAGTGAAGGTGACTTTGTAAGAGTATCCGGTGTTTCTAAAGGTAAGGGATTTACTGGAGTTATAAAGAGGCATAACTTCTCTAGGCAAAAGAAAACCCACGGCACTGGCCACACAGAGAGAGCGCCTGGTTCTATAGGGCAAGCCTCAGATCCATCTCGTGTATTTCCTGGTATGAGAATGGCAGGGCGGCATGGGAATTCAAAGGTTACTGTTGAAAATCTTAGAGTTATCAAAGTGAAAAAAGAAAATAACCAGATCTTCCTTAAAGGTGCTGTCCCCGGTGCAAGGGATGGAATTGTTGTAATTAGTAAATAAAAAATGAAGCTTAATATTAAAGATATAAATGGTAAAACCGTTGGCGATGTCTCTGTTGATAAAGATGTTTTTGGAGTAGAGCCAAACTTACCAGTTGTCCGTCAAGCAGTATTATCTGAATTGAACAATATGCGGCAAGGTACTCATTCTGCCAAAAACAGAGCCATGGTTAGTGGTGGTGGGAAAAAACCTTGGAAGCAAAAAGGACGCGGAGTGGCAAGAGCTGGTACTATTCGTTCCCCTCTGTGGAAAGGTGGTGGTACTGTATTTGGACCTGAGCCCCATTCCTACAGTCATAAGCTGTCAAAAAAATTAAGTAGGCTAGCTCGTAAGTCAGTCTTGTCAAGTAAAGTGTCTGATGGTGATCTTTTAGTTGTTGATAATTTCAAACTTGAAAATCATAAGACATCGGGATTTTGCTCGATATTGAAAAATCTCAAGTTGGCAGATAAAAAGATAACAATCTTAAGTGCTGATAATGGTAATAGAAACTTAGATATGTCTACAAGAAATTTAAGAAATGTTCACTTGGTTAATTCAAAAAATGCGAGTACATATGATATAATTGATTGTGAAGTGCTGATTATTGATAAAGATAGTGTCAAAATGCTCTCGGATAGTTTAAAAGGTTGATTTAATGTATTCCGACATTATCATAAAACCATTGTTAACTGAAAAAATGGCTATTTTAGAAGAGAGAGAAAATAAACATGCGTTTCTGGTTAGGATAGATGCAAACAAAACAGAAATAAAAAAAGCAATCGAATCAAAGTTTGATGTAAAAGTTCTTAAGGTTTCTACAATAAGACAATTAGGTAAAGTTAAGCAAATGACAGTTCGTAGTGGTGGTCGTACAATTCGGACCTCAGGTAAAAAGTCTGATTATAAAAAGGCCATCATCACTTTAGATGTAGGGTCAAAAATCGATATCATGCGCGGAGAAGCGTCAAGTTAGTTATGGGAATAAAACAACTAAAATCTGTTACGCCAGGATCACGGTTCGCATCTAGGTCTGACTTCTCAGAGCTTACCTCCCGTGTACCTGAAAAAAGTCTGACAAGAGCTTTAAGAAAATCAGGCGGCAGAAATAATACTGGAAGAATTACTATAAGGCGACGAGGCGGGGGGCATAAGCGTCGGTATAGAATAATTGATTTCAAAAGAGATAAGTACGATATGCCAGCTAGGGTTTTGACAGTTGAATACGATCCTAATAGATCTGCAAATATCTCTCTTCTTCAATACGATGACGGTGAAAAACGTTATATTCTTAGTCCTGTCGGTTTAAAAGTTGATGATAAAGTGATATCAGGTGAAAACGTACCACTAAAAACAGGTAATTCCTTATTACTGAAAAACATTCCTGCTGGTTTATTTGTTCATAATGTAGAGCTATTGCCAGGTAAAGGTGCTCAAATGGTGCGCTCAGCTGGTGCTGCTGCACAAATTATGGCCCATGACAGTGGTATGTGTACTCTTAAGCTACCATCAGGTGAGATAAGGATGGTAAGAGATGTTTGTATGGCTACAATTGGCCAAGTTGGTAACAGAGAGCATGAACAAGTTGTCTCTGGTAAAGCTGGTAGAACTAGATGGTTAGGCAGGAGACCAAAAGTTAGAGGTGTTGCCATGAATCCTGTTGATCATCCTATGGGCGGTGGTGAAGGAAAGTCATCTGGAGGTAGGCATCCCACTACTCCATGGGGAAAGCCTACAAAAGGTTATAAAACTCGAAAAAAGAATAAGAAATCTAATTCTATGATTATTAAACGGAGAAATAAATAATGTCTAGGTCTCTAAAAAAGGGTCCATTTGTTGATGAAAAGCTTCTAAAGAAAGTTGCTGAATTGAATGATTCTGGGGAAAAAAAAGTATTAAAGACATGGTCACGTAGATCAATGATAACACCTGAGTTAGTTGGTCATACAATAGCTGTCCACAATGGAAATAAATTTATTCCTGTTTTCATATTTGAAAATATGGTTGGGCATAAGCTTGGTGAATTTTCCCCAACACGTACTTTTAGAATGCATTCAGGAGATAGGAAAAATTAAAAATGGAAGCAAGGGCTATATCTAGGTATATACGGCAGTCACCTCATAAGATGAGGAAGACCTTAGGTGTAATAAAAGGGTTAGATGTTGGGAATGCAATTAATCATTTGCATTTTTCTTCTGAAAAAGCTGCTAATGTTATAGAAAAAACTTTACGATCTGCGGTATCTAATTTCACACAGCAGAACGAAGAAATGAAATTAGATCCAGAAGTCTTAAAAATTAAAGAAGCCTTTGTTAATGGTGGTCCTGTTATGAAGAGATTTCGTGCAGCATCGATGGGGCGTGCATCTAGGTTGCGCAGACCAACAAGTCATTTAACGATAGTTGTTTCGGACGAAAAATAAAAGGGGATATTTTGGGCCAAAAAACACATCCGGTAGGCTACCGATTAAGCGTAAATAAAAAATGGCGATCAAACTGGTTTGCTCGTAAAAATGACTTTTCCAAAGATCTTGAGGAGGATGTAAAGGTTCGTAAATATATTGCTCATCGTTTACCAAATGCTGGTATTTCAAAAGTTGAGATAGCAAGGTCTTCAAAAAAGGTTACTGTTACAATTTTTACAGCTAGGCCAGGTATTGTAATTGGTAGAGGTGGTGAAGAGGTGAATAGACTAAAAAAAGAATTACGTCAATTGACAGGAAAAAAAGATGCTCAAATAAATATTTCTGAGGTAAAAAGACCCGAGCTCGATGCGGCTTTAGTTGGCGCCAATATTGCACATCAATTGAAAAAGAAAATTTCATATAGGAGAGTTGTAAATAAAACAATACAGTCAACCATGAGAATGGGCGCTGAGGGAATTAGAATAAATGTCGCTGGTAGGCTTGGAGGTGTTGAAATAGCTAGAAGCGAAAAATTTTCCGATGGAAGTGTTCCTCTTCATACACTACGTGCCGATATTGACTATGCATTAACTGAAGCCCAAACGCAATACGGTGTAATTGGAATAAAAGTTTGGATTTGTAATGGTCAATTTTCAAGATAATTCATAGGTTTTGTAATGTTAGAGCCAAAAAAAGTAAAATATAGAAGAGTTCACAGAGGTAATAGGAGAGGTATGGCCATGAGGGGAAATCATGTTGCATTTGGCACATATGGTCTCAAAGCTATCGAGCCAGGATGGATAACAGCCAGGCAGATTGAGGCGTCAAGGATTGTTATCTCAAGAGTTGTCAGAAAAATTGGAAAAATGTGGATAAGAATTTTTCCAGACAAGCCAGTAACTGCTAGGCCAGCAGAAACAAGAATGGGTAAGGGTAAAGGAGCATTAGATCACTGGGTAGCAGTAATAAAACCTGGGAAAATACTTTTTGAGATTGATGGTGTCACCAAGGATGAAGCCGATCGAGCATTCAGAGATGCCGGCCATAAACTACCAATGAAGACCAAAATCGTTGAAAGAAGGGCCTTCTAATGAAGTCCTCACAGCTCAATGAAATGAACAAGTTAGAACTGGAAAGCAAGCTAGCAGATAATTTAGAAGCGTTACAAAATTTGAGATTCCAACAAGCTCTCCAACAATTAGAAGATGGCACAATGATATCCAAGATAAAAAAAGAAATTGCGCAAATTAAAACTGTATTAAATGAGATGAGACTAGATATAAGAAAGCAAAAGGTGACCTAAAGTGAGCGTCTACAGAAAAAGGCAATCCCTAGTGGGAGAAGTAGTTAGTACTAAAATGGAAAAAACAGTTACTGTAAGAGTGTTGAGAGAAATTCCTCATCCAGTTTACCATAAAAGAGTCAAGCGCTACAAAAATTATCTTGCGCATGTTGCTTCGGTAGTGCCTAATGATGGTGATATAGTAAAAATATCATCTACTAAACCAATAAGTAAGCTGAAAAGATGGCAAGTCAGTCAAATTGTTCGAAAAGCAGTAAGATTAGGATAATATAAGTGATCCAACAAGAAACAAGACTCAAAGTTGCAGATAATACGGGTGCCAAAGAAATATTATGCTTCAAAGTCCTCGGCGGCTCAAAAAGAAAATATGCAAGTGTAGGTGATCAGATTGTAATTACCATTAAAAAAGCAATCCCTGGAGGAATGGTGAAAAAAGGTGAAGTACATAGAGCTGTAATTGTGCGTACCAAGAAAGAGGTTGGCAGGAAAGATGGTAGTCGAATTCGCTTTGATGAAAATGCTGCAGTATTGCTCAACAGCGCTGGTGAGCCTAGAGGGACTCGAATTTTTGGACCTGTAGCTCGTGAACTTAGAGATAGTGGATACATGAGAATAGTCTCAATGGCTCCAGAGGTGCTTTAATATGCATGTTAAAAAAGGTATGTTAGTCAAGGTAGTGAGTGGAAATCATAAAGGTATGGAAGGAAAAATATTAAACGTCTTCCCTAAGAAAAACAGGGTAATTATTGAAGGTGTCAACTTCAGAAAACGAGCTTCGAGACCTACTCAGGAAAATCCTTCTGGTGGTTTTGTTGAAAGAGAAGCTCCGCTACATATTTCCAATGTTATGGTTATCAATAATGGTACACCGACAAGAATAGGATATAAAGTTTTGGATGATGGCACTAAAATTAGAATATCAAAGAAAACAGAAGAAGAAATTCAATTATAATTATGGCTGATAAGAAAACAATAAAAAAATCCTCGGTTAAGAGTGTTATCAATAAATCTCATTATATTCCAAATCTAAGAAAAATCTACATTGAAGAAATTATTCAAGGCCTAAAGAAAACATTCAATTATTCCAACGTAATGGAAGTTCCAAAAATAAATTGTATATCTCTTAATATGGGTTTGGGAGACGCGAAGAATAACTCTAAAGGTTTGGAAAGTACGCTTGAAGAATTAGCTCTTATATCAGGTCAAAAACCAATTACAACTTTAGCAAAAAAGGATATTTCAAATTTTAAGATACGCAAAGGGTGGCCTGTGGGATGTAAAGTAACCTTGAGGTCAAATCGAATGTATGAGTTTTTAGAGAGATTAATATCGATTGCGCTTCCAAGGACTCGAGACTTTAGAGGCTTATCATTTAAGTCTTTTGATGGTAGAGGTAATTATAATTTTGGAATCAAAGAGCAAATTATTTTTACTGAAATCGACTATGATAAAATCCAGTCAATACGTGGAATGAATATAACTATTTCCACTTCAGCAGAAACAGATGATGAAGCTTACGAGCTTTTGAGGATGTTTGGCCTACCATTGCGAGAGAAACCAGCAAAAAAAGAGAGTATAGAGGTAGTTTAATGGCAAAAAAATCTAAAATTGTTCGGGAGCAAAAACTTATTAAAAATGTTCAAAAATATGCTGCTCTTAGGGCAGAATTAAAGAGCATTATTAAAAGTCCAGAAACATCAATGGATGATAAAAGAAATGCAGTTGTAAGGTTAGATAAACTGCCCAAATCCTCTAGTCGAATTCGCATTAGAACTAGATGCTTCAAAACAGGAAGGCCTAGGGCTGTATTAAAGAGATTTAATTTATCTAGGATAGTTTTTAGGGAAATGGCCCTGAAAGGTGAAATTCCTGGTGTAACAAAAGCTAGTTGGTAGGAATAAATATTATGTCGATGTCAGACCCAATTGCAGATTTTTTAACTCGTATAAGAAATGGCCTAGCTGCAAAAAAACGCTGGGTTGATGTACCTAGCAGTGCATTAAAGAAACGAATTTCTTTGGTTCTTAAGGAAGAAAAGTACATAAATGATTTCTTCTTTATTACCAGTGATGGTAACAAAGAAACAATACGGATATTCTTAAAATACGATTATAATGGAGATCCGGTAATTGAAAATATAACCAGAGTTAGTAAACCAGGTTTACGCGTTTATGTTGGTGCAGGAAAGGCTCCTCGTGTTCTAGATGGTTTAGGTATATCAATTATCTCTACCTCAAAAGGTGTTTTATCAAACAAAAAGGCAAAACAGCTTGGTGTTGGTGGTGAATTACTATGTGAGGTATTTTAATAGTTATGTCTAGAATTGGTAAAAATCCTATTTTAATACCTGAAGAAGTGAAAGTTTCTTTGGATGGTTCTGCAGTAAAGGTGAGTGGTCCTAATGGCTCTTTAGAGTTTAATTGTAGAAAAGAAATGATTATTTCGCAAAACGATGGTGTAATTTTGGTCAAAAGGGATTCGGACAATCGAGAGCAAAAATCATTGCATGGTACAACACGTCAAATAATAAACAACATGGTAATAGGTGTTTCTAAAGGCTTTTCAAAAGAATTAGAAATCATTGGAGTTGGCTATCAGGCACAAGCAAAAGGTAGTAGATTGCATCTGCAATTAGGTTTCTCTCATGATATATATTTTGACATACCAGATGATGTTAAGGTTTCTGCGAATAACAGAACTGAAATTAAAGTTGAGGGTATTGACAAACAGCTTGTTGGTGCGGTAGCTGCAAAGATAAGATCCTTTAGGCCGCCAGAACCCTACAAGGGTAAAGGTATTCGATATAAAGGCGAGTATGTTATTTCCAAGCAAGGTAAAACTGTAGGTGCAAAATAAGATATGGCAAATCATCGTTCAATAATCCGAAGAGAAGAAAGAAGAAGGAACAGGAGTAAAAAGACATCAAGGTTTCACCATGAACGTCCACGACTTGTTGTATACCGTAGCTTAAGACATATAGAAGCTCAAATAATAGATGATTTTAAGGGCATTACTCTAGTATCATCTTCTTCAAGAGACAAAGATTTAGAATTGCAGTTAAAAAAAGTAAAAAATAAAACCGAAATGAGTGAACTTGTAGGTAAGGCAATAGCAAAAAAAGCTAAGATTAAGAAAATACAGTCTGTTGTTTTAGATAGAAACGGCTCTCCCTATCATGGAAGAGTGAAAGCTTTTGCTGAGGCAGCAAGAAAAAATGGCTTAGAATTATAGGAGATAATGTTTTGGGTATAATTAATCCCGCAGAGCTTGATTTAAAAGAAGAAGTTGTTGTCAAGATAAATAGAACAGCAAAAGTTACATCAAGGGGGAAAAGATTTAGATTTTCCGCCCTTGTTGTTGTTGGTGATGGTAATGGTCATGTAGGAGCTGGCCTAGGTAAGGCAAATGAGGTGATTACTGCTATTCAAAAAGGTAAAGAGATCGCAAAAAGAAACATTGTTCGAGTATGTGTTATCAATGGAACGATTCCTCACACAGTTGTTGGGAAACATGGCGCTAGCAGAATACTTTTGAAACCAGCCTCGCCCGGTACGGGTATAATTGCCGGTGCATCCGTGAGAGCAGTTATGGAGCAAGCTGGAGTACAAAATATATTAACAAAAAGACAGGGTTCTAAAAACGCAATGAACTTGGTTCATGCTACAATGGAGGGTCTGATTTCTTTAAAAGATGCAGTGAGTGTCGCCAATAAGCGGGGACTTACGATTGGAGAAGTTTTTAACTAATGGCAAAATCAAATAACATCCTACGAATCACACAAGTGAAAAGTAAAATAGGGTATAAACCAAAGGCAAAAGCTACCTTAGCAGCATTAGGTTTAAAGAAATTACATCAAGTTGTTGAGCATCAAGAATCTCCTCAGATTAGAGGAATGATTAACAATATCTCATATCTACTTAAAGTAGAGGAATTATGAAACTAGATTCATTAAAGCCAGTAAAAGGAAGTGTTAAAAATCGAAAAAGAATAGGCAGAGGGCATGGTTCTGGTTTAGGTAAATCTGCTGGTAGAGGTGACAAGGGTGCCGGCCAAAGATCAGGGTTCAAAAGAAGATCCTGGTTTGAAGGTGGGCAAATGTCAATTGCTCGCAGGTTGCCAATGCGCGGGTTTACAAATATTTTTAAAAAAGAGTTTCAAATCGTAAATATTGATAAAATTTCATCTTTAGGTCTTGGACAGGTAGATGCCCAAATTTTAAAAGAAAAAGGATTGATAAGATCAGCACTAAAACCAGTTAAAATTCTTGGCAATGGTGATATAAACAAAAAGGTTCATATTACTGCCACTGTTTTTAGTAAATCAGCAAAACAAAAAATTGAAGAAGCAGGTGGGACTGCAGTAGAATTGTGATTGAGAAGATAAAAAGCATATTTACAATTCCTGAACTTCGTTCAAGAATAATTTTTACACTTAGTGTGTTAATAGTGGTCAGAATTGGTGCGCACATACCTATTCCTGGTGTTGATGGTGAAGTTTTAGCTCTAGCTTTTGATAATTTAAAAAGCGGTTTGTTTGGTTTGTTCAATACTTTCGTGGGAGGAGCTTTCTCCCAAGCATCGCTATTTTCGTTGGGAATAATGCCTTACATTTCTTCATCCATTATTATACAGTTGATGGGATCAGTAATCCCTTACTTTCAAAGGTTACAGAAAGAGGGTGAAGCTGGAAGAAAGAAAATTACCCAAATCACTAGATATGGAACTGTTTTATTAGCATCAATGCAGTCCTATGGTGTGGTTGCTGTTTTTTTACCAAGTCTAACATCAAATGGGCAACAAGTTGTGATAAACCCCGGATTAATGTTTACTTTTACTGGGATTATTAGTATGGTTACTGGTACACTATTTCTTATGTGGCTTGGTGAACGTATTACGGAAAGAGGTATAGGAAATGGTATCTCATTGATAATAATGGTTGGTATAGTATCTGCTTTTCCTAATGTAATTCTTAGTGAAATAACCATGGTCCAATCGGGAGCAAGAGGTTGGCTATCTGAGTTTATTTTAATGGGTATAATGTTTTTAATAATCTGCTTTGTAGTACTTCTTACCCAAGGAACCAGAAAGATTCCGGTGCAATATGCCAAACGCGTAGTAGGAAGAAAAATATATGGAGGGCAAAACACACACATACCCATGAGAGTAAATACTGCAGGTGTAATGCCAATTATTTTTGCTCAATCAATTATGTTTATACCCAGTACCTTGACTACCTTTATGGGTGATAGTGATTTTTCATCATCACTGATGAGATGGTTTTCTTTTGACCATCCTTTTTATTGGATTGTATTTGGTTTGATGATCATCTTTTTTACTTACTTTTACACTGCTATCGCGTTTGATCCAGTGCAGGTCTCGTCAACTATGAAGCAGCAAGGCGGATTTATACCTGGAGTTAGACCTGGCAAAAAAACAGCAGAGTACATTGACAATATTCTAACACGAGTTACACTTCCAGGATCTATTGCTTTGGCCTTTGTTGCAATCTTCCCATATATCCTGATGGAATTAATGGGTATTAATTATGATTTGGCATCATTTTTTGGTGGTACAAGTCTATTAATTATTGTTGGTGTTGCACTTGACACGTTGCAGCAAATAGAATCTCATTTAATGATGAGGCACTATGATGGGTTTTTGACCAAAGGCAAAATTCGGGGTAGGAGGCGGATGTAGTGGTTTACACTAGATCAAATCGCGAGATAGAAAAAATATCTAAAAGTTGTCAAATTGTTGCTGATACGCTAATAATGCTAGAAGAGCATATTGTTGAAGGTACTTGTGTATCAGATTTAGATAGCATGGCTGAAAAGTATATTCGATCTCAAGGTGCAAGGCCTGCTTTTAAAGGTTATATGGGTTTTCCTGCAACATTATGTGTTTCAATTGACGAGGCAGTCGTTCATGGAATTCCAAAGCAAGATATTTTAAAAGAGGGTCAAATTGTAGGGATTGATTGTGGTGCTGAATTGGATGGGTATTATGGAGACCACGCTAGGTCATTTGCAGTTGGGAAAATTAATGCAGATAAAGAAAAATTATTAAAAGTGACAAAAGAATCTCTTTTAAAAGGCATTGAACAAGCAGTGCCAGGAAACTTTGTAGGCGATATTGGAAAAGCAGTACAAGATCATGCTGAAAAGAATGGTTTTTCCGTTGTTAGAGAACTTGTAGGTCATGGTATTGGAACTTCATTGCATGAAGAACCTCAAATACCGAATTATGGTGAAGCAAAACAAGGATACAAATTAAGATCGGGAATGTGCATTGCTATAGAACCAATGATAAACTCTGGTTCTAGAGATATATTTACAGCTAGTGATGGTTGGACAATATTGACTAAGGATGGTTTACCGTCTGCTCATTTCGAGCATACTATTGCAATCACAGAACAAGGTCCAAAAGTATTAAGCGTGGGTTCAGATGGCTAAAGAGCAACCAATAACTATTGATGGGGTAATTAAAGAGACCTTGCCGAGCGCAATGTTCCGAGTAGAAGTTGAAATTGGAGGAAATATGCATGAAGTGTTAGCTCATGTTAGTGGAAAGATGAGGATGCATTTCATTAAAATACTCCCCGGCGACGTGGTGACTCTTGAAATATCACCTTATGATCTCAGTAGAGGTAGAATAACATATAGGCAGAAATAATAAATATGAAAGTTAGACCATCAGTTAAGAAAATTTGCGCTAAGTGCAAAATAATTAAAAGAAAAGGGGTTATTCTTGTGATTTGTGAGAACCCAAAACATAAGCAACGACAAGGTTAGGTATCTAAATGGCAAGAATAGTAGGCGTAGATATACCAAGAAATAAAAAGGTTCCTTACTCTTTATGTTATATCCATGGCATAGGGTTAACAACTGCAAAACAATTGTGTGAAATTGCAAAAATAGATTTTGACTCAAGGGTTCAAGATCTGAGCGAAGATCAGATTGTAGGCTTGAGAAATGCGATATCAAATCTTAATTCAAAAGTCGAAGGTGAGTTGCGATCTGAGGTAGCAATGAACATAAAGCGTTTAAAAGATGCTGCAGCATACAGGGGTTTAAGACATCGCAGAGGACTACCTGCGAATGGTCAAAGAACAAAGACTAACGCTAGAACGAGGAAAGGTAAAAAACGAACTATTGGTCTTGCAAAAGGCGCGTAAAAAATAAAGAGAGAATATTTTGGCTGAAAAAACATTAAAAAAGAAAAAGAAAAAAAGTGTTGAATCTCATGGTATCGCACATATTAAATCGACCTTCAACAATACACATGTCACCCTTACAGATAGATTTGGCAACGTTATTGTGTGGGAGAAGGCAGGTACCTCTGGCTTTAAAGGTAGCAGAAAAAGTACAGCATATGCTGCAACAATAGCTGCTGAAAAAGCTGCGCAAGCTGCAATTTCAGTTGGATTATCTAGTGTAGACGTAGAGGTGAAGGGTCCAGGATCTGGACGAGAATCTGCAATTAGAGCCCTAGCTGTCGCTGGTATGCAAATAACAAGCATCAAAGATGTAACTCCACTTCCTCACAATGGCTGCAGGCCACCAAAGCGCAGGAGAGTTTAATATTATGGCAAAACTGAATACAGCTAAGGGAAAACTTGTAAGAAAATTTGGTGAAAATATATTTGGTAATCCAAAATATGATAGACTATTAAATAGAAAACCATATTCTCCTGGACAGCATGGACAATCTAGAAGAGGAAAGCTGTCTAATTATGGTATTCAATTACAAGAAAAGCAAAAAATAAAGTTCATGTATGGCTTGTTAGAGAAACAATTTAGATTGAATTTTGAAAA
>CENO01034554.1_pt1 | contig 12512 bp, 10 predicted proteins | sample 530271 | NCBI WGS metagenome assembly CENO01 (sample SAMEA2619857, study PRJEB7988) | marine metagenome | biome: marine biome (ENVO:00000447); feature: surface water layer (ENVO:00002042); material: "saline water (ENVO:00002010), including plankton (ENVO:xxxxxxxx)" | depth 5 m | reverse complement strand
ATTCAATCTGCCTGCCGAGCTCAATCGGCACATGCCCCTCGCGATCGACAAGATCTTCATGGGGCAACATTTCTTCATCAACAAACCGCCGCGTTGATTCTTGTAGCATCTGCTGTTCATGTGTTAACCCATCAAGCATCGCTGTGTCCTCTTCTTTATCGCCTATATTTTTTTCAGATTAAGTTTGGCACGTGCTTCGGCTGGGGTCAGCACCCGCCCGCCCATGCGTTCAATAATGCCAACAACGCGTTCAACAAGTTGTTCGTTGTGCGCTGGCACCCCGCGATCAAGATAGATGTTATCTTCTAGACCAACGCGGACATTGCCACCCATGGCGACTGCCGCGGCGGCCATTGGCATCTGCATGCGTGAAATGCCAAAAGAGGCCCAGCTTGCATCTGTCGGCAATTCGTCTTTCATCACCTTCATATTATCAACAGACTGGTCAGCGCCCCATGGAATACCAAGGCAGATTTGAAACATAGGCGGGGCATCAATAATACCCTCGGCAATCATTTGCTTTGCGAATCTGATATGGCCAAGTTCAAATACTTCCAGTTCTGGTTTAACCCCAATTTGCTGAACCATTGAAGCCATTTTGCGCAAATAGGGCGGCGTCGAAATATAAATTTCATTGCCGTTACCAAAATTCATTGTCCCACAATCAAGGCTGCAAATTTCAGGCTTGCACGCAATTACATGAGCCAATCGATCTTCGGGGCCAATCATATCTGTGCCGGGTCCGGGCAAGGCCGGGTCAGACTCGCTTGGCACCCAGTCGCCGCCCATACCTGAGGTCAGATTGATCACAACATCAGTATCGCTCTCGCGGATCAAGTCGACAGTTTTGCGGAATAGATCGACATCGCGTGACCCTTTGGCTGTGTCTGGGTCGCGGACATGGATATGGGCGACAGCCGCGCCAGCCTTTGCCGCGGCAATGGCCGAGTCGGCAATTTCCTGAGGAGTCACAGGGACATGTGGGTTCTTGTCGCGGGTATCGCCGGCACCGGTTACAGCGCATGTTACAATCACATCAAAATTCATTGTTGCTTTGCCTCCTCAATAGACCACTTATCGTCCAATCATCTGACCAAATTTTCTACGAAATTTATAAATTTTCGACAGAAAAATCATTTTTTCGACGGTTCATATCGATTAAAAGCCCTCGGGTATCTTGTGTCATATAGTTGGTGCCCTAACTTTTTTGTTGGGTAATCTTTAAGATACGGGCGATTTTCTGGTCTCGCTCGGCAGCCAATGTCTCAAAACTTTCACCCCCGGCTATATCATTGCAACCATCAACCATTGCATTGCGCAATGCGGTTGTGAGTTCTGGCGCGTTTAGGCGTGTCCACGGTAATTTCAGCGCAGGCCCGAATTGGTCAAGGTTTTTCGCCATACCGCCTTCGCCGCATGCAACATGAAAGGCCATACATTGGCCCTGAACAGCCATTCTTGACGCCGGGCCAAAGCGTAGTGCCCGGTCAATATCCTCGGGGCTAGCCTCGCCATTGGCGACCATGTGTAACGCCTCGCGCCACAGCGCCTCTTGTAGACGCGTTGCCACAAAACCGGGTATTTCCTTTTTCAAACGTAATGGTTCTTTGCCAGCATGGCGGTAAAACGCCATCGCCCAGTCAATGCTTTCAGTCGTGGTTTTAGAGCCACCGACAATCTCAACAAGCGGTAGCAGATAAGGTGGGTTAAACGGGTGTCCGACAAGTGTTCGTGTCGCGATGTCACACCGTGCCTGAATATCACTCATTAGCAAGCCGGAAGTGCTAGAGGCGATAACAATATCTGCGCCAACAATCTTGCCTAATTTGTTATATAGGTCCTGTTTTTCTTCCAGCCGTTCTACTGCGCTTTCCTGAATAAATTCGGTGCCTGCAACCGCATCTTCCAAATTGCTGGTGATGTACAGACGTTCAAGTGACGCCGTATCCGCCAAGCCGAGTTCGATTAAACAAGGCCAGGCGGTTTCAATAACATTGCGAAATGCTGGTTCTTCTGCTGGGTCGTGAAGATACGCCCGTACATTATAGCCTCGTGACAGAAAATGTGCGGTCCAGCCACCGCCAATCGGGCCGCCACCAATGCTGGCAATTGTAGACAAAGAAGATATATCTGGGAGTGCCATGCCGGTCTCCTTCACGGTAATGTCGGTCTATTTTCCTTTAAAGACAGGTTCACGTTTTTCGACGAAGGCGCGCACACCTTCTTCTGCATCCTCGCTTTTCAGCATCGCCCTGTATGTTGGCAAATCGCCATTGCGCATAATGTCAAAGGCGGTGGGCAGGGGCTGGGAGTCAATTTGCCGGAGCACCTCTTTTATGGACTGCACTGCAAGTGGCGCATACCAGGCAATATCATCCGCCCATTTGCGTGCTGTTTTCATCAACTTTTCGCCAGGGACGACCCTATTTATTAACCCATAATGCGCGGCTTCGCTTGCGGGCATGCGGCGCCCTAACAACAGCATTTCCATTGCGATATTATGCGGAATTAACCTTGGTAGACGCTGGATTGCACCAGAGTCGGGGATGATTCCAAGTGGCATTTCTGGCAAGGCAAATTCCACATGATCGGCCGCAATCATGAGGTCGCAAGCCATCGCAATTTCAAATCCGCCCCCAATCACAAGGCCATTGAGCGCTGCGATCACTGGTTTGTTCATCGTCCAGTTTTCAGTCAATCCGGCGAATCCCCCATAGCCATAATCACCATCGTCCCACCATTCGTCCAGCTGTGCATCACCGCGATCCAGTGCTTTAAGATCCCAGCCTGCAGAAAAGATACGATCACCAGAGGCTGTTAGAATGGCCACGCGTAGATCATCATCAGTGTCAAATGCCACAAAGGCATCGGCAACAGCTTTGCTCATTTCATGATCGATGGCGTTTACTTTTGGCTTGTTCAGGGTGATTTCCATCACATGGCCGCGTCTTTCAATCAGCACATGTTCGGACATATCGCGTTCTCCTGTTTTGCGTTGAGTTCAGTGTGCATGACGGCATAGGTAGTCGTGTTTCGGTACGGTTTTGTGAGTCGGCACTCGGCCATCTTCTTGTCCGTGTCAATTTTATGGGATCAGCGCATAACAAAAGGATTGCCCAAAGGTGCATCGGAAATATTTAGCCAAGCTGTCTTTGGACGGGTGTAATCATAAATCGCCTGCATCCCGCTCTCGCGTCCATAGCCAGAGTCTTTGAACCCACCAAATTCGGCAATGGGTGATACCACCCGGTAGGTATTAACCCACACAATGCCAGCACGAAGCGCTTTGGTCATGCGTAGAGCCCGCGCGCCATCGTGGGTGAACACACCTGCGGCCAGCCCATATTGACTGTCATTAGCCATTTGTAATACCTCATCTTCATCATCAAAACGCAATACGCTCAAAACTGGACCAAACAGCTCAGTGCCAACAATTGTTAAATTCTGACGCGGACATTCAACAATGGTTGGTGGATAATACCAGCCAATATCGGGTGTGTTGTCACGATCACCGCCAGTCAAAATGTTGCCGCCTTCTGCTTTTGCCATTTCGACTTGACGCTCGACATGTTCTATTTGCGCATAGGTGGCCAATGGCCCCATTTGAGTAGCGTCTTCTAGCGGGTCTCCCAGTCTAATGTTTTGGGCCTGTAGCAGCATCCTATCGAGAAATTGATCAGCAATGCTGTTGTGCAAATACAGTCTAGATCCGGCCACGCAGCTTTGGCCGCTAGCACCAAAAATGCCAGCGATTGAACCATTTACTGCACTCTCGATATTGGCGTCATCAAAAACGATGAAAGGGGATTTGCCGCCAAGTTCAAGTGATACTTGAGCGAAGTTTTCTGCGGAATTGCGTACCACATGACGTGCTGCTGAGGTGCCGCCGGTAAAGCTTATCCGCTGGACCAGTGGGTGCGATGTCAACGCTCGTCCACACGGGTCAGCGTGGCCTGTGACAATATTGACCACACCGGCCGGGAAACCAGCCTCCTCTACCAGCTTTCCAAATTCTAGCATGGCCGCTGAGGCATGTTCGGATGCTTTTAGAACGACGGTATTGCCCGCTGCCAGTGCCGGGCCGATTTTGACCGCAACAAGAAACAATTGCGAATTCCATGGCACCACTGCAGCGATCACGCCAAGCGGTTCCCGCAGCGTCAGGGTAATCATATCAGGCTTGTCTATGGGCAAGGTTTGGCCGCAGATTTTATCTGCGCAGCCAGCATAAAAGTGAAAGAATTCGGCAATGTATTTTGCCTGCCAGCGCGTTTCTTTCAGCATTTTTCCAGTATCAATGGTTTCTATGCGGCCCAGATGTTCTGACTTTTCGTCGAGTAATTCAGCCAGCCGCCGCAAATATTTGCCACGCTCAGTTGGGGTCAGGTGCGCCCATGGTCCCGATGTAAATGCCACATGCGCAGACTCAACTGCGCTATTAATATCCTCTTCTGTAGATTCGGGCACACTGCACCATGGCTTTTCGGTGGTGGGGTTTATGCTGTCAAATCTCTTCCCGTCACTGGCATCTTGCCAGATGCCGTTTATGAACATCTTATAACGAACGTTATCAGGCATAAGGCTATCCTTTGTCTTGCTGTGCTAATTGAATCCAAACAATATGTAGTCAGAGCCTATGGCTTTGATCCAATATTATTTCCATAGTTTAGTCATATCCTGACTAAAATGAGAAAATCTGTATAGACTTAATATCACTGGTTTAGTTGGAAGGCGTTTGGACGCTGGGAGGGATGCGAATGACAAAGACAATAATTGGTGATCCAGTGGTGATTAACGGACGGCACCTGTCGCTGTCACGCGCCGTGCGGGCCGGCGATTTTGTGTTTCTCACCGGCCAGGTGCCAATGCAAAATAATGCGATTATGACGCATGGTGATATTGAAGATCAGACACGCGTAGTGCTTGACGATATTACGGAAACGCTGAAACTCGCTGGCTGTGATCGCGGTGATGTCGTCAAATCAATGGTGTGGTTGACATCCCGGGACGATTTTCCTGGTTTTAATGCCGTTTATGCTGAATATTTCCCAGAAAGCCCACCGGCCCGCTCAGCAATTGTGAATGACTTGCTCGTTGATGCAAAAGTCGAGATTGAAGTGATTGCCTACAAGCCACAACTTTAGCTGATCAACCAGTATTTTTGAGGTGTTGACCTGATGGGTTAGCAAAAACCGGCATGACCTTATCACAGAAAAGTTCTAAAGATTTTATTTGTTCATCATGGTCAAGTCCCATTGATGCGTAATAAATAAACGAGTCAACTCCCAGCCGTTGGTATTTTTTGAGTTTTTCGATGGCTTGATCAGGCGAACCAAATAGCAGATTTTCTTCCAGCATGTCGGCATTATATTCATCCCGGTTAACCAATTCAGACAGTGGTGTCTGGGCCGGAAACCCGTTCGTGACGCCGCCGATATTGCGGAATAAATTTTCAAATTGACCAAGCACATTTTGAATGGCGGCAATGGCTTTTTCGCGGCTAGCTTTGGTTTCGTAAATAGCCGCATGGCGCATCAGTGCAAAATGTGGCCGTCTGGCATTTTCAAATTTCGCCATAGATTCATCAAAACGCTGTTTGTAGAGTTTAGCCTCGTCAAATCCGCGGGTTAACGGCCAGCACATAATGTTGCAGTTATTTTTGATGGCATAATCATAAGTGATCGGCGAGCGCGCCGCGACCCACAAGGGCGGGTGTGGTTGCTGCACTGGTTTTGGAACTGATGTTGATGTCGGAAACTGCCAATATTCACCATTATGTTCGTAATCGCCCTGCCATAAGGCCAGCACAGCTGGCAACATTTCATTCATGTATTTCCAACTGTCGGATTGCTGTAGGCCCGGGTGCATACGGTCGAATTCCCGCTGATAGGCCCCTGATCCAACGCCAAATTCAAGCCGCCCATCGGTCAATAAATCGGTCATCGCGGCCTCACCAGCAAGCCGGATCGGGTGCCAGTAGGCGGCGTTTACGACACCGCATCCCAAGCGAATATTTTTTGTGTGTTCGCCCCACCAGGTCAATAGCGCAAACGGGTTTGGTGCGATGGTCATTTCCAATGCGTGATGTTCGGCCGCCCAAACAATATCAAAGCCAGCATCATCAGCTATCTTGACCATGCGTAGCGTATGATCGCGCACCGCCGTCATCGATGTCTGGTCATTCATCCGTTCTAAGTTGATTGCAATTTGGAACTTCATTGTTTGCTCTCCCCAGGCTGATATCTAGTGAGGATGTCAAACAACACTGAATTTAACAATAGAATAATACTGATGGTTTTTATCGAAATAATCGAATTGTAAACGAGCGGCTTGGGGTCAGTGCCGGCCCTTTTATACAAAAAGATAGCTGGTGGAAGGCCTGTTTGGTTTGGCCCCTCAGGTCAAACTCCTTAGTTCAGACCGGTGTGATTAGACAAGTTGCGGGCCAGCGGCGACCAAGTCTTTCCCTGAATCTGTATCGGTAAATTTTTCAAAATTTTCGATAAACAAACCGCCTAGATGGCGTGCACGCTTTTCCCATTCGGCCGGATCATCATAGCTTGATCTTGGGTCGAGGATAGAGCTGTCGAGACCGGCGAGTGTTTTTGGCATCTTCAGGTTAAAGATTGGTAGCGTTTCGGTTTCGCTGTTGTCGATCTCACCAGAAAATATGGCATTGATCAATGCGCGGGTGTTTTTGAGTGAAATGCGTGTGCCCTGGCCGTTCCAGCCGGTGTTGATCAGATAGGCTTTGGCCCCGGCATCACGCATCCGCTTGCTCAGCACCTCGGCATAGGTGGTTGGATGCAGTGACAGGAATGCCGCCCCAAAACAGGCCGAAAAAGTTGGCTGATGTTCGGTCATGCCGCGTTCCATCCCAGCCATTTTGGCGGTAAAGCCAGAAAGGAAATGATATTGCGTTGCCGCATCATCTAGAATCGACACCGGCGGAAAAACGCCAAAAGCATCAGCGGTCAGGAACAGAACATGTTGCGCGTGACCGGCTTTTGACACTGGACGGACGATATTATCGATATGATAAATCGGATAAGACACCCGGGTATTTAGTGTGAGGCTGGTGTTGCTGAAATCAATTTTACCATCGGCATCTACCATCACATTTTCCAGCAACGCATCACGTTTGATGGCCCGATAAATTTCTGGTTCGCTGGCTTCATTGAGGTCACTTGTCTTGGCGTAACAGCCCCCCTCAAAGTTAAAAATGCCTTCATCATCCCAGCCATGTTCGTCATCACCAATCAGGCTACGATCTGCAGCGGCTGATAAAGTGGTTTTGCCGGTGCCGGAGAGACCAAAAAACAAAGCCACATCGCCTTTTTCACCGCAATTGGCCGAACAATGCATTGACGCAATGCCCTGGCGTGGCAAGAGATAGTTCATCATTGAGAACATCCCTTTTTTCATTTCCCCGCCATACCAAGACCCGCCGATCAGTTGCATCCGTTCAGTCAGGTTAAAGGCCACAAAGGTTGGTGAATTCATACCATGACGTTCCCAGTCTGGGTTGGTCGTCATTGACGCATTGATCACGGTAAAATCAGGTTCAAAATCGGCAAGCTCTTCATCGCTTGGCCGGATAAACATATTTTTCACAAAATGTGCCTGCCATGCCACTTCCATGACAAAGCGCACTCTCAGGCAGGTGTCCTTATTTGCACCGCAAAACCCATCGACGACATAGAGCTTTTTTCCAGATAATTGCTTGGCAACCAGATTTTTGAGCTCTCCCCATACTTCTGGGGTGATGGATTTATTATCATTTTTGGCGCCATTCCCATTCCACCACAAACTGTCTCTTGTGGTGTCGTCCATGACGATGAATTTATCTTTCGGTGAGCGTCCAGTATATTCACCTGTCAGCACATTGACTGCGCCAAGCTCGGTCAGATAGCCGCGCGCATAGCCTTCATGACCGGGCTGCATCTCATCTTCAAAAAGCTGCTCGTATGAGGGGTTATAGATAATTTCTCTCGGCTCGGTAATGCCAACTGAAGACAGGAATTGTTCCACAAAAATACTCTTAAAACCGTTGATAAAAGGAAGCGAATTACAGGGCCGAATGGCTTTACCAAACCTGCTTTTGTTATTAGGTGGAGGATTTTTTAAGGTGTAGATTTGGCCTTGTCAATGACCAAGCCTGATCGCTGGCGGCTTGCCCTCGTCCCCTTATCGGCCGCGCCATACTGGATCGCGTTTCTCGGCAAACGCTTTAAACCCCTCAACCCCGTCTTCAGAATTATATAATTTGTCAACTGTTGGCAGTTGCATCTTTGTTACCTTGTTCAAAATGTCCTGAAATTTCATCGCCTCGGCCTCGCGTGCGACTTCCTTGATCGCGGCAAAAACCAGAGGTGGCCCGGATTCAAGAAGTCTGGCCAATGCCCATGCACGCGCATACAGCCCGTCGGCATCATCAAATATTTCATTCACCAACCCCCATTTATGGGCTTCGACGCAATCCATCCAGCGTCCGGTCAGCAACAAATCCATTGCCACATGATAGGGTATGCGCTTTGGCAGCTTTATCGTGGCGGCGTCGGCCAATGTACCTGCGCGGATTTCTGGTAAGGCAAAACTTGATGCCGCAGTTGCCAGAATCAAATCGCATGACAAAGCTATTTCAAAACCACCGCCAACGCACATACCCTCAACTGCGGCAATCACCGGTTTGTTCAAATCGCGAAGCTCTTGCAGGCCGCCAAATCCACCGACGCCATAATCAGCAGTGACAGGGTCACCTGCTGCAGCGGCCTTAAGATCCCAGCCAGCCGAAAAAAACTTTTCGCCAGCTGTCCGTAAAATACAAACCCGAAGCGACTCGTTATCTCGAAAGGACTGAAATACATCGCCCATTTTACGCGATGTCGCCAAATCGATTGCATTGGCTTTCGGGCGATCCAATGTGACTTCAAAAACCCCGCCGTCAATTCGGGTCTGGATGACTTTGGTCATGATGTGACTCCTGTTGTTTGTTCGCTCTTGTGCGGTTTGTCATAGCGCCATAATAATGCATCAGCGACAACCGCTTTATTTGCCGTGATCATCAGCGGGTTGACCTCGATCGCGGCAATGCGGTGATCGCTGGTGATCAGATCACAAAGGGCTAGAATCTGGTCAATGGCCGATTTTATGTCTGCCGCTGGACGGCCACGGAATCCATAAAGCACTGGGGCCAATTTAAGTGCTGCAAGTGCATCGCTGATTATGGGGCCATCTACTGGCAAAATCAGGCTTTGTGAATCACGCCATAATTCAGTCATGATGCCGCCGCTGGCAAGTGTTAGATGAATGCCATATTGAGGATCACGGCGGACCCCGACCAACAGTTCGGCAATTACGTCTGTGACCATTTCTTCAACTAAAAATCTAGCAATGCCCGCCATGGTGGCGGCGTGTTGTGCAAGATCAGCATGTCCCAGCTCTAATACGACATAGCCATGTTCGCTTTTATGCAGAACGCCTTGACCCTTAAGCGCAAGTGGCGCGGTGAGCTGGGCGGCTTGATTTGCCAATTTATAAGGGTCATCCCCGATAATGCTGGCTGGACATAACAGCCCATGGCCGCGCAAAGCTGCTTTTGCGGCCGATTCATTCAGACATTGGGCGGTACGTTCATTGACGACGGCCAGCGGCAACCAAGGCTGATACGGCGGTTCATGCCGGGCGGTGTCGGCAGCATGGGCTATTGCTGACAACCCAGCTTCAAATCCGCAAAGCGGCAAAACCCCCTGATCAATCAGGTCGCTGGCAATATCATCTGGCATGCCTTCGGGCATGCTGGCCAGAACCGCCACTTTCGTGTTGGTCAGTTTGGCGGCTTTTTTGAGCGCGGCTAAGGCAGGCATCCATGAATCGCGGTTGCACCGGTCAGCCCGCGGAAAATCAATGACCAAACAACATAAATCGATCCAGCCACCCATCATGCTGGCAAAACACCGCGTCATGGCCGCCGCATCGCCCCAGATAAAGGTATGATAATCAAGCGGGTTCGAAAGATGCACCAATGGGCCTAACTGGTCAGCCAATTGTTGTTTGTTCGTTTGTGGTATCTCGGGCCATTCCAAGTTATACGCCATGGCCCGGTCTGCCAGCAGGCCTGCCTCACCACCAGAACAGCACATGGCGCTTACACGGGTGCCCGGCAAGCCGCCAAACACATGTATGATTTTCAATGTCTCAATTAAGACATCTAAACTGTGCACCTCAATGATACCACATTGTCGTAAAAACGCAGACGAGGCGGCGGCATCGCCGGCAAGGGCCGCAGTATGTGCGCCTGCTGCCAGTTGCGATAATTCTGTTTTGCCAGATTTGATGGCAACAATATATTTGCCATTCTGCCGGGCATCATGTGCCAGTTTGGCGAGGGCTTTGGCGTCATCAATACCCTCAATATAGAGCCCGGCGGCAGTAATGCGCGGGTCGTCCAATAACGCGGCGGTCATATCTGTCAGGCTGGTTTGCGCCTGATTGCCGACACAAGCGACATAGCCAACCGGCAGACCGCGGGCCTGCATGCCAAGATTGATGGCTATATTTGATGATTGGCTGATCAGCGCCACACCGCTGCTGCACCAACGTCCGCCATGCTGGTCCGGCCATAATAATGCACCATCAAGATAATTGATAAATCCGTAACAATTTGGGCCCAATAGCGGCATAGCTCCGGCCGCGGCAACAAGCTGTTGTTGCAGATCAATATGGCCGGATTCGGCAAAGCCAGAGGCAAAACAGACCGCGCCGCCGCATCCCAGATCTGCTAATTGACCGATAACATCGATCACCACGTCTCGGTTAATACCAAGAAAGGCCGCATCCGGAATCCCCGGAAGGTCAGAAATCGAAGCATAGCACGCCACGCCAGCTATTGATTGGCGGCGTGGATGTACCGGCCATATGTCGCCGGCAAACCCCATTTTCTGGCATTGGAGAATGACATTTTCTGCCCAGCTCCCACCGAGCACAACGATGGATTTAGGTTGAAATAGCCGTGACAGCTCTGGCAATCCTCTTATCCCCCTAAAGGCCGTAGCAGATCACGGCTGATGATATGTCTCTGGATTTCCGAGGTGCCGTCCCAGATCCTCTCAACCCGCGCATCGCGCCAAAACCGGGCCAGCGGCAAATCATCCATCAGCCCCATTCCCCCATAAATCTGGATGGCCTCATCAGTAACCCGTGCCAGCATTTCAGTGGCGTATAATTTGGCTGATGCAATCTCGCGATTGGCTGGCAGGCCTTCATCCAGCCGCCATGCGGCCGCCAGTGTCAGCCAGTCGGCGGCATCAATTTCTGTGACCAGATCGGCCAGCTTGAAACTGATGCCTTGAAATTTACCAATTTGTTTGCCGAATTGCTGTCGTTCAGCGGCGTAGGTCAGCGCATAATCAAAGGCGCGTCTAGCCCGACCGACCGCCATCGCCGCAACGGTAATACGGGTGGCGTAGAGCCAACTGTTCATCACTTCAAAACCGCCATCAACTGCGCCTAGGACCTGCTGATCTGGCAACCGGCAATCTTCAAATTTTAAAATCACATTATGATAGCCGCTGTGCGACACTGACTGATAGCCAGGCAGGACAGAAAATCCCGGATGACCGCGATCTACCAAAAAACAAGTGATCCGCTTTTTTGGACCATGCGCGGTTTCATCAACGCCGGTGGCGACAAACACAATGAAGAAATCAGCATGATCCCCGCCAGAGATAAAATGTTTGGTGCCGTTGATCACCCAGTCACCACCATCACGCCGCGCTGTTGTCTTCATGCCGCGCACATCAGAACCAGCATCGGGCTCGGTCATTGCCAGCGCATCCATTTTTTTGCCACTGACAGCCGGGGTCAGATAGCGTTCAATCTGTTCGCCTTCACAAGCCATCAAAATATTTTGCGGCCGCCCAAAAAAATGTGTAAGCGCCATCGACCCACGGCCAAGTTCGCGCTCAAGCAAAGCAAACTCAACATGGTTAAGCCCCCCGCCACCAACCGACTCTGGAAAATTGGCCGCATAAAAACCCAGGGTTTTGACTTTTGATTTGATATTATCAGCGATCTCTTTCGGCACATGGCCGAGCTTTTCAATTTTGTCTTCGAGCGGATAGATTTCCTGTTCAACGAAACTGCGCACTGTTTCGACAATCATATCCTGTTCGGGCGTGGCTCCAAATTGCATCTCTGATCCCTGCTTATTGTTGTGTTAAATTATGTCGTTGGTGTTAGGCCAACCGCGCGCCCTGCCGCTTTGGGCAGATCAAGAGCGCTATGGCCGGCCACCATTTCGGCTAGCGCTGCGGCGACAGTATCTGATGGTTCGCTAGCACGCCGTTTTTTCATGTCAACATGCAACAGCATATGTTCGCCGGTGGCGAGCAAGCGGCCTGACTGATGATACAGCGAATGGAACAGATGCATTTTTTTACCAGCAACACGCAAAATTTGCGTGTCGACATAAATCGGTTCACCGGCCATCACCTCGTCAATATGGCGGATAT
>CENO01043188.1_pt1 | contig 12580 bp, 9 predicted proteins | sample 530271 | NCBI WGS metagenome assembly CENO01 (sample SAMEA2619857, study PRJEB7988) | marine metagenome | biome: marine biome (ENVO:00000447); feature: surface water layer (ENVO:00002042); material: "saline water (ENVO:00002010), including plankton (ENVO:xxxxxxxx)" | depth 5 m | reverse complement strand
ACACTTCTTGCGTAAGGAAGAAGCTCTCTAACACCTTTATATTTGTCGTATTCTACAGCACAACCTTCTAAACCTCCCCATGAGGATAATCTATTTGGTTTTGATCTAATACAAAAATTTCCAAAATCTGGTAAAGACCCAACATTATTTCTTTCTGTGTTTTTTATTACATCTACTAACCATTTGGCGTCAGATGAATAACCACCATGATTTTCAACAATTATATTTATGTTATAGTCTTTAGAAAAATCACCTAATACCTGAAGCGATTCAGTCGCATACATAGAAACTTCTTTTTCCGAACCATTGCCTGCTGCGTTTACTCTAATATGCTCACATCCAATATGTTTAGCAGCCTCGACCCATTTCTTGTGATTATCAATTGCATTAAGTCTTTTTCTTTTATTTAAATCTCCGAGGTTCCCTTCATCATCAATCATAATTAGAAGGTTTTTGACTCCGACATCTTCTGATCTAGTTTTGAGTTGATCAAGATATTCTTTGTTCTTAGCCTTATCGAAAAAAAATTGATTAACATATTCGACAACATTAATGTCAAATTTTTCTTTAGCTATTTGAGCAAATTCAAGGTTATCTATTTTTTTTGATTGTAATGCTCTGTGTAACGACCATTGAGCTAACCCTACTTGCAGAGAAGAGCTACCAAAACTTATCGCTGGAACAGAAGCTAAAAGAGGAACCGATAAAACTGATTTTTTGATAAAATTTCTTCTTAACATAATCTTTAATATAGATAAATTTATTGATAGACACTACTAAAGAGAACGCCATTATAGTTTTTTTCTCCAGCGTTAATCTTTATAGACAACTTATTTTCTTTTCGAGGAACAGGACAAGTCGTGAATATTGAAAATACACATGGTGGGTTTAGAGATTTATTAAAATCAATGATTACGTTATTATTTTCATCTTCAGGAAGAATATACAAATACCTTCCTCCTCCATAAGTATCATACCCACTAGTTAAATCTTCATACGCAACAAAAAATTTTCCAGAAGAAGATATGGTTGGCTCAAAAGAAAAATCTTTGTTACCAATACTAAAATAAATAACACCAGGAATAGTATCTAAATAACTATCTCCTAATATATTATTGAAGCTTAAAACTTTAGGTGTATCATATTCTTCATATCTGCCTTGGATAACATAATCTAATGAGTAAGGGAAAAAATCAATAACCAACTTAGTATCTAATAACGGGTGATTTAAATTCCTAATTCTGATAGCCTTAGATCCTGAATCTAAATGAACAAACCAAACATAACTGCCCAATGAAAAAGAGTTTTTTATATCATAAAAATTATATGAAAACCTTTCAACCTCTAAGGTATCATTCAAGATAACTGGTAAATTAAAGTCAAAAGTAATTATTGAATCTTCAAGAATTACACTAGCTAATAACTCAGGTAAATCAGCTGGAAGTTTAATGTCGTAAGATTCTCCTGACCCCATTAAATAGTTACCGTTCTGAACTGGGTAGAGTCCTGCAATATTTAGATATCCATCATCTGTAAAAAGTGCATCATATCTCTTTTTTTTCCATGAGATATGCTCTTCAGGCTCTTGAGTTTCGCAAGCAAAAGAGAATAGAAATGAAAATATTACAACTCTAAATTTCATTATATTTATAAAGTTAATATTAATAATGATTATTAAAATATTCTTAACAATGCTTCTGTTATCTCTATCCCAAAAAAAAGAGAAAACATTCATACGGACAGAGAACATGTCAAAAAAAAATGAATTTTCAGTTGTAATCTTAACTGAAACGCAAGGTTATGTACACCATGCTGCTATCAAAGAAGGGGTAAAGCTTATTACAAGACTTGGAAAAGAAAATAACTTTAATGTAACCCACACAAATAGCTCAGAATATTTATCTAACAAAGTTTTAAAGAAAAGTGATGTTTTGATTTTTCTGTGCACAACTTTAGATGTACTAAATGAAAAGGAAGAAGAGAGAATGAAAAAATTCATACAAAACGGAAAGGGTTATGTTGGAATTCACTCAGCAACCGATACTGAATACAATTGGGGATGGTATGGAAAATTAGTAGGAGCTTACTTTTTAGATCACCCAAAAATTCAACCAGCAACAATAACAACTATAGATAGAAATCATATATCAACTAGTCATCTTGCTAAAACGTGGGAAATTGAAGATGAATGGTACAACTTTAAAGATTTAAATCCTTCTATAAACGAACTGCTTAATTTAGAAGAAGACTCTTATGATGGAGGAAAAAACGGAGAATATCATCCCATAACATGGTATCATGAATTTGGAGGGGGAAGATCTTTCTATACAGGCCTAGGACATAGAGGAGAAACTTATCATGATGAAAGGTTTATTAAGCTACTTTTAGGAGGCATTCTTTATGCAGCAGGGAACTAAACCTGAAAAAGATTTGACTCTTTTTTACTGCTGTCGTATACCCTAAAAGACACAACCTCTCCAATAGCTGTAACATTTCCTTTAGATATGACTTCACATGAAATGTGAACTTTCTTTTCAGAATATGAAAGTATTTTCGCTTTCAATTTAATTGTATCATTAGGTGTTGGTTTTAAGTACTTAATCTTCATAGTGCCTGTCGCATATTTATATTCAGGTAAAGAACCTAAAGATCTATTTTCGTGTTTATAAGCGTATGCCATCGATGTCCCCATTGCATGACAATCTATAACTGTTGCAATTATACCTCCATTCATAATACCCCTCCATCCCTGATGAATAGTTTTTGGCGTCCAAATACATTCTGCCATTTCACCTTGCCAATAACTCTTAATATGAAGTCCATCCTTAGTATTATTGCCGCACCCGAAACATATATTATTTGGCATATAATCCTGAAAAATATCTTTAGATTTTTTTGATAACATAAATACTTAAATAATATTAGTAAATATGATTAAAATTATTGATATAAACTTTTTGAATGAAAAAGCCGCAATAGGATGTTTTTTGATTAAAGACAATCATGATCTTGTTCTTATAGAAACAGGTCCATCTATTTATTATGATAATATCAAAAACTCTCTAAATAAAATCAATATAGATATTAATAGAATAAAAAACGTTTTGGTAACCCATATTCATCTTGATCATTCTGGAGGAGCTTGGAAATTTGCAAAAAAAGGGGCTAATATATATGTTCACCCCAAAGGATCTCCACATCTTATCTCTCCTGAAAGACTTATGTCATCTGCAACAAAAATTTATGGGGATCAGATGGGTAGATTGTGGGGAAGTGTCGAAGATATTAGCTCTGAAAAAGTGATATCAGTTGATCATAAACAAATAATTAGAATAGGAAGTTTAGAGTTTAAGGCTTTGCATACTCCTGGACACGCAAGCCATCATATAGCTTGGGTGTTTAATGATGTTGTTTTTACTGGTGATGTAGCAGGGGCCAAAATACAAAACGGGCCTGTTCTTCCTGCTTGTCCACCACCAGATATTGATTTAGAAAAATGGGAGGATAGTCTCAAAATACTCGAAAAAGAAAACCCAAAAAAAATGTATCTCACTCATTTCGGTGAACACATAAACATTAAAAGTCATATTGATGAGCTTCGATTAGCTTTATCCGATTGGTCATCATGGATAAATGAAAAAAGAAAAATTTTTTTAGATGATGAAATTCTAACTAAAAAATTTAATGAATATGTTTATAAAAAAATGCAAGCAGCAAAAATTAACGATGAATTAATAAATCAATATTACGCAGCTAATCCACCTTATATGAGCGTTTCTGGTTTAAAAAGATATTGGGAGAAAAATGATAAATAAATTAAAGAATATTTTAGGTAAAGAAATAATTCCTGGTTTTAAAGGAAAGTTTGTTCATGGAAAAGATATGACTCTAGCATTTTGGAAAGTTAAAAAAGGAAGTACAATTCCTCCACATGAGCATATTCACGAACAAACTTTATATGTCAAAAGCGGAACCTTTGAATTGGAAATAAACAATAAAATAAAAACCTTAAAAGAAGATGAGGTTTGTGTTATACCATCAAACGTAACTCATGCGGGAAAAGCAATAACAGACTGTGAATTGATCGATGTTTTTGTGCCTACAAGAAAGGAGTATTCAAACTAATAAAAATGGATTTTTCTAAAAGGACTTTCAGAAATTTAGTAAACCAATCAAATAAAATGATTGAGAGTTGGTACTCCCAAAAAATAAGAGGAGAAAAAATTTATGAGAATAAAACTCCATCAGAAATTAAAAAAGTTTTTCGTCTAGAAGAGAAAAATAAACAATGCAATCCAGAAGATGTTCTTAGTCATCTTGACAAAAACTTACTTAAATATTCCAATTTTAATCCAAGCCCAAATTATTATGGTTATATAACAGGAAGTGGAAATCAAATAGGGATTATAGGAGAGTTTTTAAAGAGCGCACTAAATCAAAATAATCTAAAATGGCATAGCGCACCCGCAAATACAGAAATTGAAAAAATCTGTATAGACTGGATCTCAAAATTTATAGGTTATTATAATAAAAAAAATGCAGGTGTCTTTGTGAGTGGAGGTTCTGTTGCAAACCTTATGAATATTGCCATTATGAGAAAAATTAAAGGACATGATTCAATCAACAAAGATGGTATATACGGGAGTAAGACAATGAGAATATATGTTTCTACAGAATCCCACTCAAGTATTGATAAGGCTATGGATATTTTGGGTTTAGGAATTAATAATTTAGTTAAAATTGAGGTTGATAACGAATTTAAGCTTCAACCAAAATTATTAAGGGAGAAAATCATAGAAGATTTAAATAAAAATCTTTTACCAATAGGAGTAATAGGGACTGCGGGAACAACAAATACTGGATCTATTGATCCACTAGACTCAATATCAAAAATTTGTAAGGAGTTTAATTTATGGTTTATGGTAGATGCAGCATATGGAGGTCCGGCCGCGAGCCTTTCTTCTTATAAGAAAAAATTTAAAGGGTTAAATAATGCAGATTCAATATTAATAAATCCTCACAAATGGCTATTTGTTCCATTTGAGGTCGCGTGTGTTATTGTAAAGAACAAAGACAACTTAAAAAAAACATTTAGCTTAATTCCAGAATACCTACAAGGCGGAACAGAAATTGAAGAGAGAGATGATCTCATGAACTATAGCATACAACTATCTAAGGACTTTAAAGCGCTTAAGGTATGGATGACTATCAAAACATTTGGGTATAGCAAAATACAAAGAAGCATTAACAATGATATTGATATGGCTAAATACGCGTATCAAATAGCAAAAAAAGATCCTCTTTTTCAACCTCTACACTACCCGGAATTATCTATTTTATGTTTTAAATATTTAAGCAACTCTCCAAAAGTTTCAGACTCATTACTAAATAAAAAGATAACAGAGATGGTTGAAGAGGATGGAAGGATTTTTCTTTCGGGAACAAAGATTAATAATGAGAATGTATTAAGGATAAACTGTGTTAATCATAGAAGAGAAAAACAAGACATAGATTTCTTATTCAAAGTACTAAGAGATATTGCAAAAATAACTGAAGAAAAGGTAAAAAATTATTAACCCTCAATCCTTTCAAAATATTTCTCCTTTACATAATTAAAAGCAGCTAAGTGCTTAGGATTAACAGGATCACCTTGAGGTAGATCATTTTGCTTGTATGGGTCGACTTGTCTTCCGTTCCTCCAAAATCTAAAACACACATGAGGGCCTGTTGCTAAACCCGTGGAACCAACATAGCCGATTATCTCTCCTTGTTTTACTAATCTTCCTGGTTTAATTCCTTTGGCAAATTTTGACATGTGTAAATACTGAGTTGAAAAAATATTGTTATGTTTTATCTTAACATAATAACCATTGTTTCTTGTGTATCTAGCCTCTATAACTTTTCCATCAGCTACAGAAAATATTGATGTTCCTCTTGGAGCGGCATAGTCTGTACCTAAGTGATCTCTGTATCTTTTAAGTACTGGATGAAATCTTTTTTTCTGGTATTTAGAAGAAATTCTATAAAACTTAAGAGGGGATCTTAAAAAGGTTTTCCTAAGACTTTTTCCTTGATCATCAAAAAAATCATTTCCCAGGCCTTGGTCATAACTAAAAGCAAAAAATGGCTTTTTATTATGTGTGAACCTAGCTGCTTTAATATCCTTAACCCCAACAACTTCACCATCTATTACCTCTTCAGTATAAATGATATTATAAGTATCTCCAGGTGTTATTCTAAAGAAATCGATTTGCCACGCAAAAACATCCACAATTAAATTAACCAAATCAACCGGAAAGTTATTGTTTGAAAAACTAATATATAGACTGGACTCAATTGTTCCAGAAATTTGTCTTTCAACATATGAAATGTTTTTATCAACTTTTTTAAATGATATTTCTGGGTAAAAACTACATATTAAGTAGTCATAATTACTTGACTCATATATAAAGTGAGAGAGTCTATTTGTTTCTTTTTCAAAAAATAATGTATAATCATTTCCCTTTTTTATTTTTTTCAAATTAAATACGCCTCTTGATAAAAGAGATGCGTCAAAAATATCTTTATTTGAGACACCGTTTCTACTTAAAATATCTGAAAAACTTTGTCCCCATTTTATTTTTTGAGTTATATAGCTAAATGAATCTAGGTTAATACCATATAAATATTCGGTAGGAGCTTTAATAACTTCATCTACTATTACTTGATCAACTACCTCGTCTAAAACTATGTTCGTTTTGGTGTTGCAAGAAAATAAAAATACAAGTAAGGAAAATATGAGACTATTCTTCATAAAACTTTGTAATACCATTTTTTAGATGAGAAATATAGCTTTCTACATTCAACTCATAACCCCACGGTCTATATACAATTTTTTCTGAAAATGGATCTATAACAACATAAAACGGTTGAGCATTATTATTAAATCGAGTGATTTGAAAATCTGCATTTTGTTTTCCAATTGTCTTTTTAATTTTTGAGTCGTAGCTAGAGATATACCAATCTTTTTCAGGAAGTTGTGTTTTATCGTCTACGTACAATGAAACTAAAACATACTTGTTATTCAAATAGTCTCTCACTCTTTCATCAGGCCAAACTCTTGATTCAATATCTCTACAATTAACGCATCCGTGGCCAGTAAAATCGAGCAACATTGGTTTATTGTTTTTCTTGGAATAACTTAATGCTTCTTCGTAATCAAAAAAACCTTTAAGATTATAAGGTAATTTTAAAATATCAGAATACTTAACATTAGATAATTCTTCGTCATATTCTTTTACATCTTCGAAATAATTTTTACGAGAAAAAGTGTTTAAATCAAAATACGTTTCTCCTAATGGAGGGAGGTAAGCTGCAAGATATGAAAGTCTATTTCCAAATAAACCAGAACCTAAGTAAAGAGATAAGCAAGAAAAAACTAAAGCAAGTACTCTAATTTTAATGTTTTTGCTTTGGAGATAACCATCTGGAAGCTTAATCAATCCTAAAAGGTATAGAGATAAAATAAAAAATAAACCAATCCATATTAACAAGAATAATTCTCTGTCTAATAAATTAAAATGATAAGCTTTATCAACTACACTTAAAAACTTAAGTGAAAATGCTATCGCAATAAAGCCTAAAATTACACGAAGTGTAACCATCCAGTTACCTGATTTCGGAAGACTTTGTAGCTTTTGGGGAAAAATTGCAAGCAAAGTAAACGGTAATGAGAAAGCAAAAGAAAAGGAAAGCATCCCCAAAATTGGTTTAATTTGTAAACCACTTGCTGATTGAACTAATATACTTCCAACTAACGGGCCTGTACATGAAAAGGAGACAAGCACAAGAGTAAACGCCATAAAAAATACTCCAAGAAGACCTCCTTCTTGAGACTTTTTATCAAAAGATGTTATAATATTTGAAGGAATGGTAAGTTCAAAAAACCCTATTAGAGAAAGTCCAAAAAGAACAAATAGTAAAAAGAAAATTAAATTTGGAATCCAGGATGTAGCCAATTCATTTGCCGACTGCGGCCCCATAATTAAAGACAAAAAGACTCCTAGAAAAGTGAAAATTAACACAATAGAAAGACCGAAAACAATTGCCTCAAAATAAGATTTTTTAGAATTTTTTTTGTTTGCAAAATAAGATACCGTTAGTGGAATCATCGGAAAAACACATGGGGTTAGGATAGCAAGAAATCCGGCGAAAAAAGCAAAAAGCATAAATGATAATAAAGACTTTTCCTCCTCAAATGTTAACATCTCTTGATCGTAAGGTATATTTCCTCGGATGTCAGAATTGAAAAAAGTAAAGTCTTTTTCAAGAGGAATACACATTTTTTCTATTTCAGAACAAACTTGATATGATATATATCCACTTATAGATGGATTTTCATTTGATAGGACAATTTTTTGTTGAAAAGATCCTTTATTATCCAAGTAACGGACATTAGCTTCCCATACCTCATCATACTTTGTTTGTACGTTTACAGGAACAATATCTCCTTCAATATTAAATGTCTTGTTTGGATAAAACTCAAATTCTGTTCTTGGTCCACTTTCAGGGTCGTTGTCTGAGGAGTAAATATACCAACCTAATTCTGTTGTAGGTGTAAAAATAAGATTTAAACTTCCTGACGATTTTAGCTCTGAGCTATCTACCCGGAATTCCCATGAAATTGGTTCCAAAATTTGAGAAAAAATATTTTGAGAAAAAAGAAGAAAGAAAAATAACGTGGAAAGAATATTATTTTTCATTAGCAGAAAAGTTTTTATAAAATGAGGTTATGGTTTCTATTCCCTTATAAAAATTAAACAATCCGTATGACTCATTGGGTGAATGAATAGCATCTTCATCCAAACCAAAGCCCATCAAAATTGAATCAAGACCTAATTCTTTTTTAAATAATGCCACAATTGGTATACTTCCTCCGTCGTATGTCGGAACGGGTTCTTTATTCCATACTTCTTTAAAAGCATTGAATGCAGCTTTATATCCTTTTGTGTTTGTGTTAACAATACAAGGTTCTCCTCCATGATGTTCTGTCACTTTAATTGTGCAAGATTCTGGACAAAGTTTCTTTAGGTGTTCAGAAAAGAGGTCTGATATTTTTTTGCTTGACTGATTTGCAACAAGCCTCATTGAAATTTTTGCGAATGCTTTAGATGGCAAAACTGTCTTTGCCCCTTCGTTTGTGTACCCACCCCATATACCATTAACATCTAAGGTTGGCCTTATACCTATCCTCTCAACTGTTGAGTACCCATCTTCTCCATGAATATCTCCAATTTTAATATGAGACTTAAATTCATTTATATCAAAAGGAACTTTATTTATATCATCTCTAGTCGTTTGATCATAACTTTTTACATCATCGTAAAAACCAGGAATTAATATTTTACCCTTCTCGTCTTTGAGAGAAGATATGATTTTACACAATTCGTTAATTGGATTATTTACAGCACCACCATAAGTCCCAGAGTGAAGATCTCTATTTGGTCCGGTTAACTCAACCTCCATATAAGATAATCCTCTTAAGCCAATTGTTATTGATGGATTTTCATTGTTTATAATACTTGTATCCGAAATTACAATTACATCTGCGGTGAGCTTTTCTTTGTTGGAAACAACAAAATCCTCAAGACTATCTGAGCCACACTCTTCTTCTCCCTCAATCATAAATTTTATGTTGAAGTTTATGTTTTCGACATTTTTTAAAGTCTCATAAGCTTTAAGATGCATATACATCTGACCTTTATCATCGCATGCGCCTCTAGCATATATTTTATCATTTTTAATAGTTGGTTCAAAAGGGGGTGAATCCCAAAGTTCATACGGGTCGGCTGGTTGTACATCATAATGTCCATATACTAAAATGGTAGGAAAAGTTTTATCTAAAATTTTTTCTGCAAAAACAATTGGATGTCCTTTGGTTTGGATTTTTTCAACATTATCTAATTCAAGTTTATTAAACTCATCAACTAACCAATTAGCCGCTTTGTCTACTTCTTCTTTAAATTTTGAGTCTGCGCTAACAGATTCAATTTTTAATAACTCAAAAAGCTCAGATAAAAACCTGTCTTTATTATCATTTATATATTCCTTTATCATGAACACAAATTTATAAACATATTCTCAGCACCAGCGCTTTTATAACCTAAAAAACGTTAAATTAAAAACCATCATCATCATCAGAAACTGTTTTAAATATTTCATCCTCTAGGAATGTGTCAGAAGGAGACATTAAGTCATAAGGCTCTTTTATTCCAAAATATTTTAATCTGAAATCATTAATATAATTTAACACGGAATTTTCATCAGTTATCCTAGTAGAAATAAATTTATCTCTTGTTCCAACAATCTCTGACATTTCAGAATTAAACCGATCATTTGACGATAAGGTCATGAGTGATTTTCCGTCATAACTCATATATACCCAAAACTCTGGAGCTGGTTGTAAAAACATACTAACCTGAGACCGGTATTCATCTATATATTTAAACTCAATAAAACCGTCTATGGATGCATTTACGTCTCTAGATCCAACATTTGACAAATTAATAGTCGAGGTGTTGTACCATGAATTTTCTTTAGGAGACCAAGAAAATTTTGTGTTGGGAAAAACAAAAAGACTGCTTAATAAGCCGTCTGCCTCAACTAAAGATTTGTATTCTGATAGAATCAAGTTTTCATAAGTAATAGTTTTATCATTACCAATGAGATCTGAGAGGCGCATCAAAACATCTTGCTCATTATCGTGGGCTATCGGAGCCCCATATGTTTCAATAATATCATTAAAAGCAAATCCTAATTCATCAATAATTGATCTTTTTAAATTTGCGTCTATAATTATAAATGCATCTGTCTCTATTTTCATTGAGTCAAGTTTGGTTTTTCCAGACATTGAAGAGTATACTTTAAAATTATTATCGTTACTAATTAAATCCACACTCCCTTCAAAGGCTATTGATTTTTCAACAGGATTGTACAATAGTGAATTTCCATTATATACATCTTGATCTCGTTTCGATTTTGTCTCAATAAGATACTCTTTAGTAAATGGATCGTAAGACAAAAGACCCTCAGGATTAAAAAAAACCAAGCTTTTTTTGTTCACGGGATTATTAAAAAAATCAAAAAATAAATTATTAGATACTTTGGAAATGGCAGCGTTGTAAAACCCATCCTTATCAGAAATAGTAAGAGTTAACTCATCCCCAGGGACAAAATACTCATTAAAAGGAATTGCATTAGATATATTAAACCCTTCAATTTCTGAAGGAATTATACTTCCATTAAATAACAGCTGTTCACTATTGGCAAATAGTTCAATATTACCATAAAAATTAAATCCTGGCTCCATTAAAATAGGATTACGTTCACTAACATCTCCAGTAGAAAATGATGTAAGTTGATTGTTGTTTCCGTTTTTTAACTCAAACTGAGAAAAAGGAATATTGAAGGTGTCCAGATCAAAATTTACATATTCATAAACGCCTTTACCTTCAAACTTATCTTTTGTAAGAACAGAAACGTTTGAATTAACAAAACGGTGAAACTCATTTATTGTGTCTAGAACAAGAACAGAATTTGATAACGGTAGTATTTGAAATCCTTCTCTTATATAAAGTTCTTCATTTTCTGGAATTATATAAGCATCAGCAACTTGAATATCAGGAACACCTTTAGCATTTATTGTTTTTGTATTAAGATCGAGAGAGAAAGAATTTGAAATAAAATCCCAATTATAAAAGTTATTACTTAATGAATAAACCGAATGAATTTCGTCTGAGCTAGCATTGACCTCTATGCTTCCTGTACTTATTAACCACTCTGCATTTGAAAGAGAGGTAGATAAATCATATTCAGGAAAAATAAAATTACGCTCATCAAAAAATAGAGATTTAAATTCCATTTTATTTTTGGCTAAATCATATTTAAAAAAAACATCCTCTGCTTCCATCAGGCCCTTAGCGTGGTTAGGAGCAGATAATTTTAAAGAAGTATTTTCTGATACAATTAAATTTTGGTTATAGGAAAAATTATCTGAAATAAAGCTAGAATTATTAGTCTCTATTTTTCCATATGAAGTTACTTTATCGGAAGAAACATAAATGTCTCCTATGATTTCTACTTCACCGTCATAGCCCAAAATATTAGGATCTAAAATAGAATCATACTTAAAGAAAGCAAAGTCTTCTTGTTCATTGAAAAACCTAAAATCTAAATTTGTGAATTCAATATCAGGATACATAAACGAATTCTTCTTTGTGTTGCCTGAAAGCATAAAACCCTTTTCTACAATACTTGATATAGAATCAGGAAAAAGTCTAATTTTCTCAGAAAATAAAGAAGTAGTATTGTATTTGATATTTCCCTCAACATATAATCCTGTAGAATCAAGAAGTAAAGAGTTATATAAGGTTATTTTATTGTTATATGCGTCCAATCCTTTTTCAGATATATCCATGGTAAAGCCAAAAGAATTATCTGGCATTGTTATAAGTTTTGCTTCTAATGGGTTAATAATATTATTTGAATAAAATGTACCAGGAAACTCAAACTTTGGGAGGGAAGACTTATCCAAACTATCAAT
>CENO01023661.1_pt1 | contig 12621 bp, 12 predicted proteins | sample 530271 | NCBI WGS metagenome assembly CENO01 (sample SAMEA2619857, study PRJEB7988) | marine metagenome | biome: marine biome (ENVO:00000447); feature: surface water layer (ENVO:00002042); material: "saline water (ENVO:00002010), including plankton (ENVO:xxxxxxxx)" | depth 5 m | reverse complement strand
AATGATGAAGGAAAAACCATATTAATTGTTACACATGAAGAGGATATCTCATTAATGTGTAAACGTATAGTTAGATTAAAGGATGGAGTTATTATGGAGGATAAAAAAATTAAACAAAATAGATTGATATAATGATTGATTTTGACCTATTCAGAGAAATATTTCAGAGTTTAAATAAAAATAAACTAAGGACAATTCTTTCTGGTTTTACTGTTGCATTTGCTATTATGTTATTTGCAATTTTATTTGGAATTGCTAATGGTTTTCAAAATACATTTAATAACGAATTTGCGGGTGATGCAAATAATTCAATATTTATTTACTCAGGAAGAACCTCTAAAGCTGTTGAAGGTTATCAGACAGGAAGAAAAATTCAATTTGATAATCCACTATATAATACAATAAAAGAAGAATTTAGTGATGATATAGAATTTATAACTGGAAGGGTATACAAAAATGTAACCGCAAGTTTTGGATCGGAAAAAAGCAATTATTCTGTGAGGGCAGTAAATCCTGAACATCAATTTATTGAGAAATCTGAAATTAAATATGGTAGATTTATTAATCCCCTTGATATTAAAAATAACACAAAGAATATTGTTATAGGTAACCTTGTGGTTGAAGATTTGTTTGGTGACATTGACCCAATTGGAAAATATCTTGATTTAAACAAAATTAAATTTAAGATTGTTGGAGTTTTTGTTGAAAGGACGGAGGGCTCAGACAGTAATGAAGCCAGAGTTATATATATGCCTATTTCAACGGCTCAAAAAATTTATGGAAATAATGATTATATCGATCAAATTAACCTGACATATAACCCAGCGCTTTCTGAACAAGAGGCAATTGCATTTGGAAATAAAATTGTCGACAAAATAAAGAATGTTTTTTTTGTCGCAAAAAATGATCAATCTGCTGTCAGAGTTAGAAATAGAGCAAGAGAAAATCAAGAAATAACCCAATTTAACGGAGTATTGGCAATACTCGTTTTAATTATTGGGATGGGTACTCTGGTTGCTGGTGTAGTTGGAATAAGCAATATTATGATATTTATTGTAAAGGAGAGAACTAAGGAGATAGGAATAAGAAAGGCTCTTGGAGCGCCACCAAATTCGATTATCCTTATTATAATTTTAGAATCAATATTTATAACTGCAATTGCTGGATATATTGGTCTTTTATTAGGCGGGGCAGTTTTAAATAGTTTTGACTTAGAAGATTATTGGATCACGGATCCTGGTGTAAGTACATCCTTGGTTTTAGCAGCTACAATAACTCTAGTGATTGCAGGAACGCTAGCAGGTTATATCCCAGCCAAAAGGGCAGCAAGTATTAAACCCATAGTAGCACTTAGAGACGAATAAATATGTTTAGATTTTTATTTGATATAGATACATGGCAGGAATTGAAGGAAAGTTTAACAAAAAATAAGCTTAGAACCGTTATCACAATGATTGGTGTTTGGTGGGGTATTCTACTTTTAATAGGTCTATTAGGTTCAGCTAAAGGAATTGAAAATAAGTTCAGTGTTCAGTTTGGTGATTATGCAACAAATAGCGTTTTTATTTGGGGTCAATCTACAAGTATGGCTTTCAAAGGATATCAAGAGGGTCGTTTCCCAAGACTTAAATTTTCTCATCTTGAAAAAATTAAGAATCAAGTTAAGGGTATTAAGTTTTTATTACCACGTAATGCCAGAGATGCTCAAGTTGTTAGAGGTGTTCAATACGCTAGTTTTACAATGTCAGGTGATTTTCCTTTACTTGATCAGATTCAAAAAAAGAATTTGATATCTGGTAGATTTATAAATCAATCTGATATTGATGAAAGTAAAAAAGTTGCTGTAATTTCAGATGATGTTTTTAAGCAATTATTTGATGCTGACGAAGAGGCAATTGGAGATTTTATAAAAATTAATGAAATAAATTATAAAGTTGTTGGTGTTTTTGAGCAAGGTGATTTTGATTTTGGGGGTCAGCTTCACATTCCATTTACAACTTTTCAAAAAGTTTATAATCAAGGTGATAATATTGGGTGGATAACAGTTACTGGTGAGGATGGTTTTAACATCAGGCAATTAGAGAAAGATGTTAAGCTTGTGCTAAAGAATTTAAACTATGTTCATCCTGATGATAACCGTGCATTTGGTAGTTTTAATTTGGGTGAACTATTTGAAAGATTTGAAGGTTTTTTAATGGGTATGCAGTTTTTGACTTGGTTTGTCGGAATCGCAACATTAATAGCAGGGGTATTTGCTATCGGAAATATTCTGCTAATTACCGTGAAAGAAAGAACAAAGGAAATAGGCATCAGAAGAGCAATTGGTGCAACCCCCTTTGAAATAAAAAGACAAATTGTTATAGAATCAATTTTCCTAACTATTATAGCAGGAGTTTTCGGAATCATTAGTGGTGGTTGGATTTTAATTGCGATGGATTCTGCTTATGGAAGTGGACCCGATTCAGTATTAATAAATGCTTCGGTTCCTATTATTGTTGTTTTTATTGCCGTAATTATTTTAGTGGTCTTTGGCACCTTAATAGGCCTAATTCCAGCAAACAGAGCAACAAGCATAAAACCTATAGATGCATTAAGAGAAGAATAATTAAATTAAATATAAATTAAATGAAAAATCAAGTAAAGTATATTGTTATATTCCTAATTATAGGATCCTTATTATATGTTTTAAACTATTTCAAGGAAGCAAATTCGGCCTCAATTATTGATTATGAAACCGAACAACCTTTTTATACTTCGATTGAAAAAGAAGTTGTGGCAACGGGTAAATTAAATCCTGAAGATGAAATTGAATTGAAACCACAGGTAAGTGGTATCATAGATAAAATTTTTGTAGAAGAGGGTGACATTGTCATGAGGGGTGACTTAATTGCCAATATCAGAGTTGTTCCTAACGAACAAGCATTACTAAGTGCAACAAGTAGGATAAACTCAGCAAAATTATCTTATGATAATGCAAAAAAACTGTTTGACAGAAGTAAAAAATTATTCGAAAAGGGAGTTATATCAAAACAAGATTTTGAAAATAGTCAATTATCAATGGAACAAAGCATGGAATCCTTGAAACAAGCTGAAAATGATTTTAAAATTATTAAACAAGGAACTTTAAAAGGTGGTAGTACAGCTAATACTAATGTATTATCTCAAATTTCAGGAACTATACTTGAAATTCCAATCAGGGAAGGTAGTCCAATTACTGAAACTAACACCTTTAGCCCAGGGACGACAATTGCTACTGTTGCTGATATGACTAAAATGATATTTGAAGGACAAGTTGATGAAACTGAAGTTTCTAAACTTGCAGAAGGATCAGAAATTAAAGTTATTCTGGGTGCGCTTGAAAAGGATGAATTTGAAGCAAAGTTAACATTTGTTGCTCCAAAAGGAATTGAACTGGGGGGTGCAGTTCAGTTTAAGATAAAGGCTGACGTAAAAATTCCTGAAAGTGTTAATGTTAGAGCCGGATACAGTGCTAATGCAATTATGTCAATTGGCCAAAAAGAAAATATTTTATGTATTAATGAGTCTCTATTGCAGTTTAATAGAATTACTGATAAGCCTTTTGTAGAAATTTTAAAGGAAGATGGCACATTCATCACTAAAGAAGTCGAAGTAGGAATTTCAGATGGAATTAATGTTGAGATTTTAAAAGGTATAAAAGAAGGAGATAAAATTAAAGTCTGGAATTCTGTTGAAGATGAAGATGAAGATGAGGCCAGATCCAGACAAGATGAGAATTCAAGAGAATTAGAAGACTAATATTATTCAATAACTATGAAAAAAATTAAAATTTTTAAGTTTTTTATTTTGATCACATGCATGTCTTATGCTCAGAATAATTTATGGACACTTGAAGAATGTGTTAATCATGCTCTGGAAAATAATATTACAATTCTACAAGCAAAGAATAGCTTATTATCATCAGAGCAAGATATAGTAAGTGCTAAAGGAAATTTTTTACCTTCAATTAGCTCTAACATTAGTGGGGGCGCAAGCCTTGGAAATATTGAGGTGTTTCCTGGTGAATTTAGAGATAGAGAATTTTATTCTACATCCCTTGGTGTAGGATTTTCTCAAAATATATTTAACGGTTTTAGAAATATTAATTTATTAAATCAAAGTAAGTTAAATTTAGAAAGAAATAAATTTGAATTAGAAAGGTTGAAGGATGATATTTCACTTAATGTTGCCAATACATATCTAAATGTTTTATTTAATAAAGAAAACCTGGAACTTGCAAAATCTCAAGTGGATTTTTCAAAATTTCAAGTGGAGCAAATAAAAACATTAGTTGATGCAGGATCTGAACCAATGTCTACATTAATAGAGACTCAAGCAACATACAGTAGAGATATTCAAAACTTGACAATTGCTGAAAATAGTCATGATTTAGCTCTATTAACCTTAGCTCAATTATTACAATTACCGTTTGAAAACTTTGATGTAGAAGTAATTCAAATTGACGCACCATCTGCTAATTTAATATACGATGACATAGCTCCAATTCTTAATTATGCAATGCAAAATAGAAATGAGATTAAAGTTGCTGAGAGTGATATTGAATTAGCCAAATTGGGTACAAAAATTTCCAAGAGCGCTTTCCTTCCAAACGTATCAATGGGTTATGGTTTTAGTGCGTCGGCTAACTTTTCAAACTTAACTGAAGATGATCAATTTTTAGATCAATTAAATGATAATAAAGGTCATTCTATAAATATGAATGTTTCGATACCTATTTTTAACAGAAATCAAACAAAAGCACAGGTTAAAAAATCCAAAATCCAAGAAGAAACAAGTAATTTAGCCTTGGATCAGGTAAAAATAAATCTTGAATCAACAATTCAACGTGCCTTTACCGATGCAAGAGCTGCTCTTAAGGCTTTTGAAGCTGCTCAATTATCCCTAGAGTCACAAGAACTGGCTTTTGAAAACTCGCAGGAACGTTTCAGCTTGGGCTCTTTAAATTCATTTGATTTAGAACAATCTAGAATTAGACTATTAAATGCAAGGTCATCATTGATTAATGCAAAATATGATTTTATTTTTAAAACAAAAGTCTTAGATTATTATATAGGTAAAAGATAATTTTGTGTGTCTAATTTTAAACATTGAAACATCAAGCAAAAACTGCTCAGTTTCCATTTCTCAAAATGGAAAAATAATTGGATTGAAAGAGCAAAGTTATGATGAATACTCCCACTCAAAATCTCTCCATGTATTTATTAAGAAAGTATTAAATGATACAAAATTATTACCAAATCAATTATCTGCTGTTTCTGTTTCTGAGGGTCCAGGTTCATATACCGGATTAAGAATTGGAGTTTCTGCTGCAAAAGGGATTTGCGTAGCATTAAATATTCCCTTAATCGCAATTGATACAATGCAAATTTTAGCTAGAAAAATAGAGTGTACTCAAGGTTATATAATTTCTGCTATGGATGCGAGAAGAGACGAAATCTACTATTCAATATTTAAATCTAACAATTGTAAAATTCCCATAAAAGTTGGTAATACAGATTGCATGATTATAAATTCAGATTCATTTTCTAATTATTTCAAATCATCAACCATAAATTTTGTAGGAAATTGTAATGAAAAAATAAAGAGATTTTTAAATCACAAAAATATCATTTTTTCAGATTTTATGTTGCCTTCCGCTAATGAAATGGGGATAATTTCCTTTTCTAGATTTAAAAAAAGTGAATTCGAAGATATTTCAGATTTTCAACCGAAATATTTAAAAGAGTTTGGAGGTAAAAAGATTAATATTTAATCAGTGATATTGCTTCTTCAAGATTTTCAGTAGGCATTTTACATGCCTTATTTACACATACATAAATTAAGGTTTTTCCTTCTACATATCTGTTTTTTAAAAGAGGAAGATTATTTTCTGATTTTGATCCTATTACTAATTTGTTAGGTATATATTTTAAATTAATTTTTTTGACTTGATCAATTGAATTCTCACCAACAATTGCTACTTCGTAATAATTTGATTTTAAATTATAAATTAAATCAAACCAATTAGTATATCCACTTGGGTATGTTTCAAATTCCTGGGTTACTGAAAGGCACATTTTTTTAGCTATTTCGTAGTATTCCTGCTTATCAAAGTAGTGATATAGTCTGAATAAATTTTTCGCCATTATAGAATTGCTAGAAGGTATTACATTATCTCTAAATTCAACAGATCTTGAAATTAAATCTTCATCATCTTTAGAGCTGAAGTAAAATAATTCTGAATTAACCCCAGAAAAATTATCTAAAACATATTCAGATAATTCTAAGGCTCTTTCAATCCATATTTGATTTAATGTAATTTCATATAGGTCAAGGCTTGCCTGAATTACAGTTGCATAGTCTTCTAGATAACCGTTTATTTTACTTTTTCCATTGACATGATTATGAAATAATCCACCATCTCTTTTTATCAAACTTGAGTATATGAATTCTCCAGCCTCTATGGCTTCATTTTTAAAAATATCATCATTAAAAGATTTGTATGCATCAACATATCCACTTATCATTAGGCCATTCCATGATGTAATTATTTTATAATCAAGACTAGGTTTTTTCTTATTTTTTCTTGCATTCTTAAGTTTATTTATCCACTCAGATTTCATTTTATAAAATAATTGTTTATCAAGATTATTGTTATTTATAAATTCGATATCTGGAATACTTCTTATCAAAACGTATTTGTTTTCAGCATCCCAAAATCCATATTCATTTACATTATAGTATTTTGAGAATAAATCAAAATCTTTACCTGTTAACTCCTTAAGCTCTTCTTTTTCCCATAAATAATATTCTCCTTCTGCATAACTCCCATCTTGTAGCTTACTATCTGCATCTAAAGAGGAATAATATCCACCTGAGATATCTTTCATCTCCAAACTGATATATTCATGAATTTTATATACCGTCTCCTTATATAAATTCTTACCCGAAATTTGATTTCCGATTGAATAAAGACTCATTAATTGGGCGTTATCATATAACATTTTTTCAAAATGTGGAATATGCCATCTTTCATCTGTTGAGTATCTTGAAAAACCACCTTCAATATGATCAAATATACCACCATATGCCATCATATCAAGAGTACTTAAAATTTTATTTTTAGAATCTTCTTTGCTTTCTTGAACACTATATCTTAACAAAAACTGTAGATTATTTGGCATCATAAATTTTGGAGAACCTTTAAATCCACCAAACTCTTCATCTATTTCTTTTAACAATAATTCTGAATACTTTTTAACATCAATATTTTCAAAGCTATCACTCTTAGATTCAACTATATTGAGCGCATTAATTCCTTGCTGAACTCTGTCAGCATAAGACATAAATTTCTCTGGCTCAGCCTCATATATTTCTGATATTTGCTTTAGATATGAAATCCATTGATCCTTTGAAAAATACGTGCCACCCCAAATTGGTCTACCATCAGGAAGTGTTATGACATTTAATGGCCATCCACCACTACCATTGATTAGTTGAATAGCATTCATGTAAACCTGATCAATATCTGGTCTTTCCTCCCTGTCGACTTTTATTGAAATGAATTTATCATTCATCAGCTTTGCAACTGTTGAATCTTGAAAGCTTTCTCTTTCCATTACATGACACCAATGACAGGAAGCATAACCTATACTTACAATAACTAATTTATTTTCCTTTTTTGCTTTATTTAGATATTTTTTGTCCCATGGGTTCCAATTTACTGGATTTTCAACATGTTGAAGTAGGTAAGGACTGGTTTCATTTTTTAAATTATTACCCTTTTTCATATCATTATTACATGAAATTAAAATAAACGCCGTGATAAAAATTTTTAATACTTTATTTAACATCAGACCAAAAGTACAAAATGATTATTTTTTATCCGTTTATTGCTTCAACTGAATTAACATTTTCTGAAAGCATTTCTTTTAGCATATTTTCAATACCATTTTTCAGAGTTACAGTAGATGAAGGGCATCCACTACAAGCACCTTGTAGTATTACTTTTACCAATTTCTTTTCTGCATCATATGAATCAAAAAGAATATTACCACCATCAGATGCAACGGCAGGTTTAATATACTCATCAAGGATTGAAACTATTTTTTTTGATATATCGTCCAGATCAGTTTTATTAACTTCTATTTTATTGGTTGAAGAACTAACTTTATTATTTTCTAAATAAATCTTAATGAAATCTCTTAATTCTAGTGAGATCTCATCCCAATTTTTTATATCATATTTAGTAATTGAAATAAAATTTTTTGAAATATAAATACTTTTAACATAGGAGAATTCAAATAATTTTTTTGCTAATTCCATTTCCTGAGCTTCCTCAATATTATTAAATTCAAAACTATCATCAACAATTAATTTATTTGAAACAAATTTTAAAACTGAAGGATTCGGAGTACTTTCAGTATAAATTGAAATTGGATTTGTTTTATTTTTTTCAATCTCATCAATGACTTTTCTTCCACTATTGAGATAATTTTCTATTAATTTTTTTACCTCTTCTTCTACATCATCCCATTCAATAATGTTAAATCTCTCAACAGAAATAAACGAAGAGCTGATATACACCTTTTTCACAAAAGGTAAATAAAATAATTCCTGAGCTAGTTTAGAATTTTTCGCCTCATCAATATTATTGTATTCAAAACTCAAATGGTTTGTTATAAACTCGTTAACCTCAAATTTATTAATGAACTTATTCTGAGTTCGCTCGATTTTTACAACGTATTTCATGTTTGTTAACTATTATTGCAAAAATAGTAAAAGAGTCTTTACTAAAATAATTCATAACATATGTCTATTAAAATTTATATATTTGACCGACTTATATCTTAACGGTATAGTTATTGATGCTTCTAATATATAACAAATGAGGGCTAATCTTTTAATCATATCATTCATTGTATTTTTTATTTTTAATACAAGAACTTATTCTCAAGAAGGTTTACCAATCTATTCTGATTATTTAACCGACAACTATTATCTTTTATTTCCTTCAATGGCTGGAGCTGCAAACTGTACTAAAGTCAGGTTTACTGGGAGAAAGCAATGGATGGATCAGGATGAAGCCCCAAATTTACAAACTGTAAGTATTAATGGTAGGCTTGGAGATTCCAGATCCGCCCTTGGTACCATTGCCTTTAAAGATCAAAATGGATATCACTCTCAGTCCGGAGCATATGTTACTTATGCTCATCACATTATGTTTTCAAGAAGTGAGTTAGATTTAGACATGTTATCATTTGGACTGAGTGCAGGTATGATTCAGTATAAACTTGATGAATCAGCTTTTTTAGCTGGAGGCTTTGATCCTCTTATTTCTGGTTTTGAACAAAGTGCAACAGACTTTAATATTGATTTTGGATTTTCATATCAGTACTTAGATTTTTATGCACATGCTTCAATTAAAAACTTATTGAATAATGATGGTATCAATTTTAACGAACAGGGTTTAAGCTATAATAATTTGAGAACATACCTTTTCTCAACTGGTTATTTATTTTCTGATTCATCTAATAATTGGAATTTTGAACCATCATTAATGTTTGCCCATAAAGATGCTACTAAGGAAACCTTTGCTGATGTAAACTTCAAAGTATATCGAGAAACTGAATTTGGTAGGTTATGGGCAGGTCTTTCTTACAGAAATAGTTTTGACGGTGCAGAATATTTAAACTCTGAGGATCAAATCAAAACCCAAAAGCTTCAATATGTTACTCCACTAGTTGGATTACAATTTGATAACTTTGTATTTGCATACACTTATTCATACCAATCTAATTCAGTAGTTTTTGACAATGGCGGATATCACCAGATTACTCTAGGTTTTAATTTTGGTTGCCGTAAACAAAGATATGACTGCGAATGTCCATGGCTTAAATAATTTATTGGGATAATATAAATTAAAAGTCTAAATAACTTAATTTGTATGACTTACTAATATATTTTTTTGAAAGTATATTTCCATTATATGAGACGTGAATATATTTTTCACCATATGTGTTATTTAATATTTTTTTTTGCTTAAGTATATTTAAAACGTGATTTACAACAGGAGTAATGGTGTCAATAATAAAAACATTATTTGGGATAATGTCTTTAATTATGCTTTTTAGATAGTGATAATGAGTACACCCTAAAACTAGACAATCAATATTTTTATAAATCATTGGAGATAAATATGATTTTAAAATTTCATAAATATCTTCATTTGAAAATGAATCTTTTTCAATTATTTCAACTAATTTATAACCAACTTGCTCATGAATTTTTATATCATGAATTTTATTATCATTTAAAGTTTCAATAAATAATTTACTGTCAAGTGTTTTTTCGGTAGCCAAAACTCCTATATTTTTTGTTTTAGTATAATTAATCGCAGGCTTTATTCCAGGTTCAATTCCGATAATTGGTAAAGAAATTATTTCTCTAAGTTTATTTATTGAATTTGTTGTTGCGGTGTTGCAAGCAACTATTATAGCTTTACAATCGAATTCGATTAATTTTTCACAATTTTTATAGCTGAGTGAATATATTTCTTTTTTAGATTTATTGCCATATGGACAATTTAGATTATCTGCTAGATATATAAAATTTTCATTTGGTAATATATTTTTTAATTTATCCAAAATGGATATGCCACCGATTCCTGAATCAAAAATTCCGATAGGATTATTCATAAATTTTGATATAAAAAAAGCTGTCTATTAGACAGCTTTTCAACTTATTATAATTAGAATTTAAAAACCTAATTTAATTTTTACTTTTTCCATTAAATCAAATCCATTTGCTAATAATACTCCTTGGTTCTTTGCTGAATCTAATACATAGTCAAAACCATTTTCTTTTCCTACCTCTTGAATTACTTTGAACACGTTGTCATAAATAGGCTTCATTAAGTCCTCCTGCTTCTTTTGCATATCCTGAATTATCTGATTATAGTAGAGATCTATATTCTCCTCCATGCCTTCAATTTCTTGTAATCTTTCCTTATTCTCTTCAGGCGTTTTTTTATCAGCTTCAGATTTATATAATTCAAGTTTAGTTCTTACTGCTGATCTCATTTCTCTAATCTCGTTCATTCTTTCTTTACTATACTGCTCTAACTGTTTTTGAACTTCAAGCATTTCTGGCATATTACTAATTAGTTCATATGTGTCAATGTGAGCAATTTTTGATTGAGATGCTATATTGAATGTAATAAATATAAATATTAATGATAGTAATGCTTTTCTAAACATATTATTGGTTTACAATCCTAAATGTTTTTTCACTTCTTCAGTAATATCCGTTCCTTTTGCAACAAGTAAAACTTGCTGATTGTTTTCAAAAACATAATCAAACCCTAATCTTTCGGCAACAGTATTTACAGCTTCTGTATAATCCTCACTTATCGGCTGCATGAGCTCCATTCTTTTTCTTTGCAATTCTTGTTGAATTTCATTGATGTAAGCCTGTACTCTTTGTAGTTGATCCTGTAATTCTGCCATTCTGGTTTGATTGAGTTCGGGACTTACAGTGTCTTGCTCTGACGCATATTTTTGTTCTTTATTAATTAGATCTTGTCGCATTCCTTCAATTTCTTTTTGATATGTCTCTTCTGCTTTTTTTATTTCTTCATCAGCAGCTATTGTTGCAGGCATTAGTGCTACAATTTCAGCTGAATTGACATGTGCAACTTTTGATTGTGCAAATGTTGTAAAACTAATCGCAAATAGAAAAATCGCAAATAATATTTTAATCTGTTTCATAATCAATGATTTATAAATTAATATTTAAATGGAAGTAAAGGTACTAATCTTTTCCTTTTTTATTGTTACTATTGTTTTGTTTTCTTTGTTCAAGTATTTCTTTTACTGTCAGCTTTTTTTTAGGCTCTTCTTCTAAATTGCCATTATCTTTATTTTCGGTCTCTGAAACTACTGCAGATTCATCAATAATACTTTCGTTTTCAATTTCTCTTCTATCCTTCCCAGAATCAATTTTTTTTCTGTTATTAGCTCTGGAAATTGTTCTTAGAATAAGATCACTTACATCATGTCTTTTGTCAGAATATAACATTACAATATCAGTAGATTTATCAAATATAAAATCATAGTTTTTGGATTTTGCTAATTCCCTTATGGCGTTAAATATTTGATCTTGTATGGGTTGTACTAATTGCTGCTTTTGTATAATAAGATCACCTCTTGGACCAAATCTTTTTTGTTGATATTCACTTAATTCTTCTTCTTCAAATAAAATTTCTTGCTCAATTTCTTCAATCATTTCATTAGTTAAAAGAATCCTTTCTGAGTTTAAAGATTCTTTTTTTTGCTCAATCTTTCTCATCCTATCATCAATTTCTTTTTTCCAACCATCAGCTTTATTTTCTAATCTTTCCAATACTTGATTATATTCAGGAAGATTTTCAAGAATATATTCTGTATCAATATATCCGATTTTAACACCTCTTTGAGAAAAGGTGAAACTAGACACTAGAAATAATAAAATAAAAAAATAACTTTTCTTCATGATAAACTAGAACGTAAAAATAGTTCAAATATTTTATTAAAAGTTTTGTCCAAATATAAAATGTGTTTCCCA
>CENO01002731.1_pt1 | contig 12766 bp, 13 predicted proteins | sample 530271 | NCBI WGS metagenome assembly CENO01 (sample SAMEA2619857, study PRJEB7988) | marine metagenome | biome: marine biome (ENVO:00000447); feature: surface water layer (ENVO:00002042); material: "saline water (ENVO:00002010), including plankton (ENVO:xxxxxxxx)" | depth 5 m | reverse complement strand
TGCAACCAGCATGGGACGCATTTGGCATCACCTCGGATGACATCGGCCAACTAGTTTAACGATGATAAGACCAATAGTTGGCGAGAGGGGCAAAAAACACTCCTAGCGGTCAGACAGGGGATCCACCACCCTGGCCCCTCTCGTCAACAACACAACATTATGTCTGAAAATGCTCAGGAATAGTCATGGAAAGATCATATCCCTCAGGTCGCCCTGGCTATACTTTGATCGTCTTACTCTTCATTTCCGCCGGCTTGAACGGGTGCCTCGGCGGCGCCGATGAAATGAATAGAGATTCGCAGAAGGTTCCGATCGTACTGGCGCTTGAGAATGATCTAGGTAATGCTGAGGGCATTATTGATGATTCGCTCCTTTCAATCCTAGGGGTTTCCTCTGAATTCTCCGTCAGTACGTACCCTGTAGATTCGGAGGCCGCAAAGATTGAGGCATTAAGATTCGGTCATATCGACGTGGCTCTGGTCGATGGCGCCACTGCTTGGATGGGCTGGAAGGAGTACGGGCTTGAAGTGCTGGCCGCAGAGGTCGATCAGCAGGGCAGAACTCATCACAACGCCCATGCGTGGGTTCGGTCGACAGATCCAATCGCAATTGCTCACCTGGACGGGGATCAAAACACCGATCCTTTCGAGCTATTCGAGGGTAGGAAGCCCTGCTTTACAGGATGGCCAGATTCAGTCGGAGCGCTGTTGCCGATGGGTTTCTTGCTTGGCCTGGGATATGCCAATGTCCTGGGAGACCCAAATGATGTCGACTCGCTCTCATTCACAATTCAGGGCTTCTTCGATGAGGACTCAATCATACCCCAACCAGGCACGACGTACTATGGCAGCGAAGGGTCCCTCAGGTGTCTCTCAGAGGGTCAGGGAGATATCGCCTTCCTGACGGACAGTGCAGTCAAAGAAATTTGCCCAGACGGTGATATCGGAGGGAATGACTGGTGCCTCGGAACAGATGATTATGTGATGTTGCCAACATTTGGCCGGTCTCCCAGTGATGCGGTCTTATTCAATCCAGATTCACTGGATGAAGAAGTTCTAGCTATGTTGTCCGCCTCATTGGAGTCCTCTAGCTCCAACAATCCCTCTTCTCAAGGCCCCTCTGATGCAGGGACGGTCCCGACATACATAATCACAGATTCCCTCCAGCACCTCAATGGCTACTCCGCCTTGGTGTACAACGTACCAGGCATGCAGAGCTACTTCTCGGAAGAAGAGTCCCAGACAGATTTGGACATCGACGAGGTCAAAATAGGGCTACCTACACATGTATTTCATCAGCATCAAGCGTCTAGTATTTCATATCTTAGAGAGTCCCTCGAAGAAAAATTGAACACGAATGTAAGCATCACCTACTTCCATGACATTGATGTTCTGATCGCCAACCTGAACTCCGGCGACATACATCTAGGCTACTTCGGAGGCTTAGACTCATGGCGTGCTTGGAAATTAGGCGACCTCTCCGTACTGGCAACCTTCCAAAGCTATCAAGACAGAAACAGACTGGAAATCCACCCAGTCGTTTCGAATGATAGCATGGCTGCTGGGGCCCACTTGGATTCAGGCTCCAATTCATACTCATTCGAACTCCTAAGGAATGAGGTCATATGTCGCTCTCAGGGCCATGACACAAGCATCCTTGCCCTCTTGGCTGCTTACCTTCTAGAAACAAGCCACATTCAATCCGAGGATCTTGATCCAAACTCTACCACGCAGGACATTGTTGCCTCCTTCTTCGTCATGAACAACGGTACATCGAACTCATCAGAATTTTATCCAGACAACATCGCTGACTGCTTTCAGGCCGAGGATGGCGATGTGGCATTTGTCTATGGCTCCCGAGAAGAATTTGACTGCGAGTCTCAGATAACAGACATTTGCTTCTTGGACGAGGGGCTAGTGGTCCTGCCTCCTATCGCTGAATACCCCACTCCATCAATAATGTACAATCCCAGCAACTTATCGGTTGTGACTCGTACCACGATATTGAACTCAATACTGTCACTCAGCGGCGAAATGTACCTAGAGAACTTCACCTCCCTCGGTAGGTCCTACACAGGGTGCTATGACATCTCGATTCACAAGGTGGACGATGAGTCTCCAAGGGGGGCCTGCGGATCGGAAATTCTGAAGACTCTTTTCCGTTCCAATGGGGCATCCAGAACTACCACTCAGACTCACCTTGAGGGGCTCAATACGATGCTGTCTGTATTACCAGAAGGCACAATCCTAGCGTGATCCGCTCGATCTATGCCTGTTTGCCGTCGAATTCAGGGTCCCACTCTGAGGCCCATACAGACACTGGCTCGCCCTCGATCTCTATCTGCCCGACTTTGTGTATTCTACTGCATCTCATCAAAGCTCTCTCCATCTCGTGCGGTTGTGGGTCATGATCGAACTCCTTTCGCATGTAGGCGATGATCTCCTTCGTATTGCAAGAGGAATCATCCACCCTCTTCCGAATGAGGCCGACGATTCTTCTGTACTCCCACTTCTCACTCTGACGGCTCACCCAGATGCCTCCATGAATGCACGATGCGCCTCTTCCGTGTCAAATTCCACAACAAGAGGGGATATCACGCCGCATGTTTTGCAGTGGTACTGCCTCCCGGTCTCGAAGCCCATGTAGGGGTATACCTCAACGCTGAAGCAGGAGCCACATGCTCGTATCGTCACGAACATACTGAGACGCCTGAATCAGTTTAACCTTCGTCTACAAGACTTTGGAGAGGTGCATGATCCTACTGTTTACTTTCACATTCACACTTAGCCTCATTGAGGTTTTTTCATACCAAGCGTGGTCCATCCTAGGCGCCATGGGCAGGACAGTAGCGACTTGGAGGGATCGCATAGAGAGGCGGATTGCGGCATGGTCAGGCTTCAGACGAGCATTGAGGCTGGACGACAGGATTGCTTTCGATCGCCTCCTTAATTCGGTGAGGAGGAGATCTTCAGCATGTGGAATGATACCTGCTTCCGATGAGATCGAACCGGCATTGCTGTCGATGCTCATTGATTTGGAAGCGCGGCTGTCCAAGGTCGAAAAGGAGCTCTCTGAAAATGGCTGAAGGTTGGATATTGGACGCATATCCAGACCGCATGTCTGATAGAATGACTGTGTGGCTAAAGCACAAAGACGGGTCCGCAACACGACACCTACTCGATTGGTCGGCAACCATCCATGTGCACTCCAGCGATGAGAATCTAAAGTCCCTGGAGGATATGCTTTCCAGGCCTTCATACAGATACATGCATGGGGGCTTGACCACCCGTAGGGAATCTCACTACATCGAGCATGGCTCGTCCGCTTTGAGGGAGGTTCTCGCCATCAGGGTTGGAAGGGCGAAGAGCATAGGAAAAATTGCTAATTCGATCCTGTCAATAGGTTCTTGGAAAGACTTTGAGATCTTCTCAGTCGACCCTAGGCCTGCACAGAGATTCCTGCATGACATGGGAGTCAGACCATTCAGCAGGGTCCTGATAGACGGCGGTAAGATTTGTGCCCTAGGCAGCGACAGCATGGATAGCCAAGATCTTCCCCCCCTCAGAAAGGCGTCCTTGCTGGTTGATTGCAGAGACCCTCTCGGCAAGAGATCTGCATCAGGATCCATAGAATGGGTGGAAATCAAGGATCTAGGAGATGGCCATTCGAAGTCAGAAGAGCGGGCGATTCGCGTGTCTAGCAAAGATTTCAGCGACTCCGTTGAATTCATACAAAGCATAAGCGAACACATAGTTCGAATAGATCCTGACATCTTAGTGACCGATAAGGGCGATAGCATAGATTTCCCTGCATTGTTGTCCGAAGCGCTCTCTGAGAAGATCGACCTTCGATTCGGCAGAGGGGGCGGCAGGGTGGATAGACGGAGAGGAGTTGTGACTAACTGGAGCTACGGAGAATTGCTAAGATCAGAAGCATATCACGCCATAGAAGGGAGGGCGCATGTCGACTTCGGGCATTCATTCATTGCCAAAGAGGGAGGGATAGAAGGGCTGATTGAAGTTTCAAGAATGTCTGGCATACCCTTGCAGGACCTATCTAGGCTTTCTCCCGGGTCTGCGATCTCAGCCATACAGATCAGGCAGTCGATGGAGGATGGGGTTCTTGTGCCGTGGAAGAAAAACAGGGCAGAGGATGTCAAAAATGGAAAGGATTTGTTGCTGGCAGACAGAGGAGGTTTGTATCTGGATCCTGTCCCGGGAGTCCACAGAGATGTCTTCGAGTTAGATTTCACTAGTCTGTTCCCGAGCATAATCGCGACAAGGAACATAAGTCCTGAGACCATGAACTGTGCCTGTTGTGACACGAATGGGCCAATAATCGGGAACAAGTTGCTACCTCTTGATCCGGAAGATGCCGATCAGAAAGTTAGAGATGGAATGTTTTCAGATCGCGTCGAGGGACTGGCCGTGCCTGAAATTGGGGGGCATACATGCGGAAGAGTGCGTGGTTTCCTCGGGAGAGTGGTTGCGCCCATAATCATCAGGAGGATGGAGCTGAAAGCCTTAGTCAAGTTCAAGGGCGACAAATGGGACAAGCGGCAGAATGTTCTCAAATGGCTACTAGTGACTTGTTTCGGATATACGGGATACAGGAATGCAAGGTTCGGAAGAATAGAGTGTCATGAGGCCATATGTGCTTGGTCCAGAGAAATTCTACTGGGTGCAAAGGACCTTGCAGAAGAAGAGGGGTGGAGTTGCCTACATGCCATAGTTGACTCAATCTGGCTAATTGACAGTAGGGGGAGGAGGAGGGAAGATCAGCGCGATTCCATAACTAGGCTCATGCAAAGAATAGAGATCATGAGTGGGATACCAATAGAGATGGAAGACCTGTATAGCTGGATCGCATTCATACCAAACAAAACCACAGGCGTGTCATCTCTGACGAAGTACTTCGCTCATGGTGAAAATGGCTGGAAGATAAGGGGTATCGAGATCAGGCAGCACTCGACATGCAGATGGGTACGCAGGATTCAGGAAGAAATCTTGGAACATGTGAAATCTGATTCTCCAGAGGAGGCTCTAGTCAACTCGATCAGAGCGTATCTGAGAAACCTAGATGAGATGAAAAAGGGAGAAGTTCCGCTTGGCGACTTGGTGGTAAGAAGAAGAGTGAAGAAGATTGTTGCCGACTACAAAGTGCAAAATCTCACTTTCTCAGCACTGATGAGGGGGCATTTGATGGGACAGGAGAACCTCCCAGGAAGGAAGATTGGCTTCGTCGTTGTGGATAAGAGGCGATCTATGCCATCAGAGAGAGTCAGGCTGGAGTCGGAGGTCAATTCTAATCCAGAACTACTCAAGGGGATAAGGGGCGACTTCCACTTCTATGAAGCGCTGGCTCGTCGGGCGTCTTGCTCCATCCTCTCTCCGTTCGGCGTATCTGAAGACACGCTATCCAGTGGAGGGCGCATACAAACGACTCTGGATGAATGGTCTGAGGCGTAGAAATCTCTCAATGAGACGCTTGCAGCTAGAGATTGAATCGGGTTTGCTGAGATCTGAAGGTTGTGATGCGTTGCGACGATGTTTGTTCCATCATAAGACGCAATGGAAACCTTGTCGTCAGCACACTCGTTCATTCTGGCAGGAAGGCCCCTTTGAACGTCATTGGCCCTAGGCTCGGGCATTGTCATCACAACTAGGACATTCCGGCTCTGAGCCAAGGACTTGATTCTCTCAAGAGACTCTGAAAGCATAGAGATGCCTTCTGCCCTCCTGACCTGCATATCTCCGAACATGCCGATGAGATCCGTTATGAGCACCAGCCTGATTTCCGATTCTTGCGCGTTGGATCTGATGTCCTCCTTTGCACGTCTGACTAGATCCACCATCTGATGTGCTGTGAAAGCCCGGCATCCTTGCAATAGTCGGAGTTTCTCTGGGGATCTCCCCCTCTTGGAGAGCAAGGGTATCAGGCGAGAGGGGTCGAGAGCCATTCCCCCGTCTATCCAGTGGACAATTCTGCCAGAGCAAATCTCATCACAGATCATTTCGAAAGCAACGGCATGCGTGTAGTTTCTCTTTCCCGCCAGCAGCAGTGTTCGTCCGGTTGCAGGCTTAGGAAATGACGATGAAAGTCCCACCGCGCCCCATGAAATTAGATTGGTGCTGTGGCCCATAGAAAGTTGAATAGAATCGGGGGTCTGATTACCTTTTCAGTTGGGATTTGATCAAATCCCTGTATATCTCTCCACTTTGCCTCAGAGATCGAGTTTGGCTCTCATAATCGACCTCATAAAGCCCGAAGCGCATCGAGTATCCCTCGGCCCATTCGAAGTTGTCCATCAGAGACCAGTAATGAAACGACTTGACATCATGTCCATCCTTTATCGCCTCGGATAGTATCCAGATGTGTCTCATGAGATGTTCAGGCCTAAGGGAATCGGAGGCGTCTGCCACGCCATTCTCAGTAACCTCGATCGGGACGTCGAAACCAGATGCATATTCTATTGCCCTCCTAAATCCCTCGGCGTACATCGGATACCCGAAATCGGTCTCAATCTCATGCTCTCTTTTCTGGAAATTCAGATCCTTGGTAGCCGTGGGAACGAAGAGTCCAGTGATGAAATGGGTGTAATAATTCAATCCAATGAAATCCAAGGAAGACCTCGCACCCTCAATCCTCGAGCCGAACATCCTGCCCTTCAGGATGGCTCTCTTCCAAGCACCATTCCAAATCCAATCCAACAGTCTGCTTGCCGCCCAATCAATTGGGCTCCATCGATTGGTTGGATCGAACAAAGTCACATTCTTGGCCATTCCAATCGAAGATTCTGGATTTTTCGACTTCAACAGGTTGTATACTCTGGCATGGGCTCTCATCATGTTCTTCATCACGGAAATGCAGAGCCTGATTGACCGTTTTCCCGGTGGGAACTGTCCGAGGGCGTACCCCATCGAGGAGAAGACTACTGGTTCATTTATTGTGCACCACATACTCACCCTGTCAGAGAGAGCTTTGTGCACCTTCTCGCAGTAATTTACGAATTCGGGTATGTTCTCTGCCTTGGAGAACCCTCCCTTCTCCTCCCACCAATCAGGGTGGGAGAAATGATGGAGCGTAATCATTGGTCTTATCCCCTTGGATAAAAGGTCGTCCACCATTCTGGAGTATTCGTGAAGTGGCCCCTCTTCCCAAACCCCTTTTTCGGGCTCTAACCTACTCCATTCGATCGAGAACCGATAAGTGGTGAGACCGAGGTCCGAGATCAACTGAAAGTCCTGCTTCCATAGATTCCAATGATCGCATGCTTGGCCACTCTGCTCCATGCCGCTAGATGTCTCAAACGTGGTCCAGTTGTTCCTCAAGCCACCCTCGATCTGATGTGCTGCAGTTGCGACGCCCCAGTGAAATCCATCTGGAACTATGATTGATGTCAAGTCCAGATCTTCCCAATCCATGTGCGGCTCTGGGTGTGCTCTCCTGAGGTAAACAAGGAAGGTGAAGAGAAGTAGGAATCCTACCGACAGCAAGATCGCGAGATTGTCAATCACACTACTACGAAGAGCACTGGCCTCATATATGGTCCGAAATGGGCGATGTGCTGACTACTATTAGAAGAGCCTGACTGGCAACCGAGTCTTTGTCTATTGTTTCGATGGCAGCCAATCTCCTATCCACAGTGCCATCCATATCAAGAATGCCTGAGCAAGGGCCCTAAGGATATGTCCGTTGGTCGACAGTGTTGAACCCCCTATGGGGATATCATTGATCCACATGTTCAGATTCGCCCAGTAAAGTACGACCAGCATCATCGCGATTAGTATCGATGCCTCGGGCCTGTAATGAGGAAGGATAACGCCAATGCCCAGAATGATCTCGAAAAGGCCACTCAGATAGACCCAAAATCTCGGGTTTCCAAGTTCCTTCGGTACAATGGGCTCGAACCATGCAGGGTCTTGGAAATGTCTGAACCCAACAAATACAAAGGATGCTCCAAAAATAATCGGTATAAGTCCCATCAAGTGCCTCCTCATATTGCCTCCGGAGGGCCCAGCGTATACAAGTTAGGTATTCATGACACCCAAAACAAGTTCACTTCTTTGATTTCAAGGGCTAATACGGGGGTGATGGGTTGGGTTCAGTGGAGAGGCTGATCCACTATCTCTGCCACCATTACTGACTCTTCGGGGTCCGTGCCGCCCCTCCTCGATCTGAATAGCGTGATTATGGCCATTGACGCCAATAAGGTCGCAGCGAGTATGGAAATCGCAAAGGCGATCTTGGATTCGCCCTCTTCGGAAGTTGAGCCTTCAACGGTCATCACGATGGGGATTGAGGACCCCGAGTCTCCAACTGCCCTGATCTCAATGTCATGAGCTCCGGGCCCGATTCTCCCATTGTCGATGATGAGTGACCAGTTGAATGGGGTTAGAGCACTGCTCTCGATATTGTCTCTTTCGTAGTCGACTTCCTTCCAATCACCATAACCGATCCTGTATTCGACTCGGCTTACTTGGCCTTCGATGGCCCATGAGTGCCCTTTGAGCTCGATCTCGCCCCCGTATTCAGTGGAGTTCAACAGATGTGCCTGTTTGGTCCAGTCGATCATGCCGTAATCCGACGAGTTGGCCATGTGGAGTGCCATTTCAACTGCCTTTCTGGCATCCACCATTCCCCATCCAAAATCCCTGTTCCAATAGGGATCTATCTCCGGAAATGTGGGTTCACCGCGCCTCTCCGCGGTTTTCTTAAGGATCTCTCTGATGGTTAGTGGGTCCAATGATGGATTGGCCTCGATCATGAGGGCAATGACGCCAGTCACAGCAGGCGTGGCATATGAGGTCCCTGACCCTCTCCCAGTGTAGCTGTTTGATGATGCATCCTGCCCGGGGATGTTGTTGTTACAACCTCCGCTCGAGACGCAACCCTCTGCTTGGATGATGTTCGAGCCTGGTGCGGTGACATCTGGCTTCAACTCATTCACTGGATTATTGTCGCCGTTGTCTCTCCTGGGCCCCCGGCTGGAGTATCCCGCAATGGTATCGTCCGACCTTTCTATGGTGTTCTGATCGTCGGTGGATCCCACTGTTATCGAGAGGCTGCTTGACCCCATACCTGAAAATCCGTCATTGTCTGGTCCGTCGTTCCCTGCCGCAACGCTGACTGTAACCCCGGCCAAGGTGGCCTCATCGAGTATTCTGCTGTGCATGTCCTGTCCATCACTGCCGCCCCCCTCATGGCTTGTGATGCCCCATGAGAGGGAGATTATGTCAATTCCATACAGAGTTTCATCCACCCCCTGCCATGGTGTGTCCTTGTTGTCAATTATCCATTGAAGGCCATTCATTGCTGACTCGTAGAACTCCTGCTCCAAGAGGTAGTTCTCGAATGGGCCTGCACCTACGTCGGTTCCAATCCTGACGTCGATGAGTGTCGCGTTGGGCGCTGATCCGTAAAATCCAGTCTGCTCACCATCTGGGCCAATTCCCGTTGCCGCTGCCATTCCCATACAGGCGGTGCCATGCTGATTGCCATCGTCGGGGTCAAAGGATCCGTCAGTTTGCCTTCCACCCGCGAGTATGCACATCGGGTCTGAATGGACGAAACAAACAGCGTCATAGCCTGCGACGTGCTTGCCTAACAGGCCTGGATGCTCGCTGTCAACCCCTGTGTCAGTCAGGGCGATATTCACTCCACTTCCTGTGATGCCTAGATCCCATGCACCGGCTGGATAAATGTCTGATGAGCTTGCCTTGGTCGCAGGGGTCTGTATGTCGCCGAAGAACTCCAGCCTTCCGTACTCCTCGACCATTACCACGCCCTCCAATACAGACAATTGGTGCAACAGATCCGTCTCAACCTGCCCCAGCAGAAGTGCGTTGACTGCAGGGGCATGTACACGAGGCACCAACCCAAGTGACATCAATGAGAGCAAATCACTAGGCCCGACGTCCCGAGAATAGGATAAGCCCACCCATTGCAGCGGGTCCTCGGACTCCAAGGAGTCATGAATCCCATTCCGGTTGGCATCAAGCGAGGTCCTCTCCCACCATTGGTTGTTACTAGGGATAACCGGGGTACGAACGGGAGTGGAGTTGCTTTGATCAAGGGGGGTATGGGAGGAGTCGGCCTCCACCATGCTTCCACCATCCGCAAGGAGGCTGCCTGACAAGGGCAGAACGAGGGTCAGAACTAGCAACTCAGCCAATATCGCCCTCCTATCCATGGCCCGTCTGTAGAGGATAAGGGTCAAGAAATATCCGGACTTATGACAGTATTCTCTCTGGTGGGCGATACAGGATTCGAACCCGTGTCACCGGCTTAGAAGGCCAGCATGATATCCAGACTACACCAATCGCCCAACCCGCGATGGCGTCCTTCGTTTGAATCCATCTCCAATAATGCAACTGGATTTTTCAAAAAAAAGGGGTTTTAGACGAATGCCAGTAATTCTGTGGAGGGTCGGAATTGCTCACTAATTCGCCACACAACACTTGACCGCCCAGGTCGGAAGGAGGTCGCTTTCCAGTCTATTGAGCCAGCCTTCTCGCGCACGCTTCCAGTGCCTCACCCTCATCCACGAGGCTCCTGATGTACCTCGGTACAATGGCATTTGATGTCTCCAGGTCCTGCAAATCTCCAACCCACTCAAGTTTGGAATCTGGTGGGCCACTCCCTTCCCGGTATTCATGAACAGTCCATGTGGAGCATCCGGTATTGTCCTCATCCCGGACCTGTCTGAACCAAGGGCTCTGAATTGGCTCTCTGGTCATGTTGTTCCTTTGCATGAATCTAACTATGCAATCAAGTTTTACAAAATGCCAGCCCGCGTCATGGAGCCAATTCTCAGACATTTCGTCCTCAGCCCCGTTTTGGAACCAAATCAGAGGCGGGGGGCCTTGATTGGTCAATAGCAATTTTTTCACGGCATCTCTAGCTCTCAATGGGGCTAGGAAAAGAACGACTATCTCGGGTTTTATTCCCTCTTCAATCATGGGCCTGATTGGATATCCGCCGATGCTGCCCCCTGCATCCCGCGGGTGAATAGGGACTGGGCTCCAACCCATCTTAGAGATGTCATGCACGGCACTATTGGCAGGCGCTTCAGGATTCAGGCCCGCGCCCAGGATGTGGACGCGACTAGCGGACATCACCGCTGATGATACTGTATTCCTCCACACCTCCACAGAGATTCTCAAAATTCATTGGATTATTTCTACCCGTGCATTCGCTGGAGAAACAGGAAATACGCCATCCAATCCGTTCCATTCCCACAAATCTTCCCTTAGTCGGCGGTAGGTCCGATTGGGACCAGCTCTTGATTCCCATCCAATGCCTACTCTCCAGCCGGCACCGATGAGTGGTGCAGTTGGATTCTTAATTTTCCATTTTCATCTGGAATGTAGCCGAATGAATACTCAACCTTCGTCTCAGAGCCATCCGGTCCGGTGAAGTAGTAGTTTCCCATAGCAAGCGCGCCCGTTTGGTGCGTGACTACTCCACTATTCTCGAACCTAACCTTAGTCCAGCCCTTAATAGCGAAACCCTTGTCTTCAGGGCAAGCACCATTCGAGGCGACAAAGTATGATAGTGCTGTCTCGGGGGTACTACGAAATTGTTCAATTGATGCGAGCGTAGGTTTGAACAAGACCTTTCCTTGGCCATATGCGTAGAGCGTCCTAATGTGGTTTTCTGCCAACCCAATGTAGTCCCCTCCATCGCGATGAGCCTTAGCGATTTTGACGATGCCGTCTCCCCATGCCTTTTGGGCTTGGTCTACCTCCTCGATACTGACCATTGTATGACCTCTTTCTTTTTCCAAGGGTTCGTTCTTATGAACGTCATGGTTGTCATACCTTGGAGAACGGACAGCTAAACTCGGGCCAAGGAAGGTGTTGATGAAGGGGAAAATGGCAAATGTCAGGCCAACACATTCCGCACGATGCGATTCCGTTCTTGCAAAGCTGGTTCATAGGAATAAACTGTCAGTCATCACGTAGTGACTTCTCCCGAGCGAGTCTCGGCTTGCATCGTCAGTCACAGAAACGGCGGTCATGTGATTGGTCAGGAGTTTTCTGGGAGGATGTCGTTCAAAGATAATTGCTGATTTCCCTCAAATTCCAGCTTCTCCAAAACGGCAGGAAGATTCGCAGCCCCCTCTCTGTTGGCACTATTGCTGGCCCATTCCACAATTGCCTCGTATTCTACTTTCTCACTCAGGCCCCCCAACCAGGTTCGGCCACCTTCGGTGCGCAACAGGACTACGTTTCGCATTTCACACGTTCCCAGGCATCCGGAAATCGTGAGTTTAGCCTCTCTTTCCAGATTCCTTTCAGCCCATACCTTCTCGAGGAATTCTACAGGCACCTCGTCGTGGCCCCTATCCACATTGCCACAACAGCACCCCTTGCAGACGACAACTCTGTTGGCCATTTTACGTCCCGCCCACCAAAATCCAGATGGTTCCAGCAAATGGCCGGGCTAGGATCTTTTATTATTTTTTTTTATATCTCTAATAATATGCTATTTTTTCCATTTTTCATGCGTAAAGATTCTGTAATCCGGACATGTAGATCATATCCCCTTCCTGGAGGAAGTGGGAGGGAGCACGACGGGTTCTAGCTTCCCAATGCACAAAGACAAGAACAACAGATTTCAGAACAGCAGAAAAAATCTATGCAACAGTCCGTTTTTGAGTTCTCGGGTTTTGCCAATAGCATCGCGATAGGTGCACGAAATACACCATTCCTAAACGACCTAGTGGATGTTGAGACGTCCTCATCGAAATTTCCGGGTACCG
>CENO01122493.1_pt1 | contig 12862 bp, 13 predicted proteins | sample 530271 | NCBI WGS metagenome assembly CENO01 (sample SAMEA2619857, study PRJEB7988) | marine metagenome | biome: marine biome (ENVO:00000447); feature: surface water layer (ENVO:00002042); material: "saline water (ENVO:00002010), including plankton (ENVO:xxxxxxxx)" | depth 5 m | reverse complement strand
CAGAAGGGTTCCTTTTTTTTACCAAATAAACCTTTTTTTTCTGTTGGTACTTTAAATTGTTTTGATAGATTTTTTACTTCAATCATTTTTAGACTCTGGTATTTTAATAAATCCCGTTAAGAACATTAATGATAATATCACTAATGATGCTCCGACAATATCTCCAACAATAAAGCGCATTGTAATTAATGGGTCTGATAATTCATGGACGTATACATAATAAGCGCTATTAGACACTCCATTGACTAAAGCTGAAACTAATATGAATAGAGTCACATGTTTCCAATCTGTATTTCTTAAAACTCTTTTAGATTTTAAATCTACATCTAACAACTTGAATGCTCCCCATGAAATAAGAATTGAAGTACTGCTTATTAGTGCTGTTTCACTAGATGTATTTTCAAGATTACCAATATAATTCATTGCTATAAATTCAGATAAAAAAATTGCAGGTATTGCCCTACCCCCAAAAAATAATACCGGCAGAACTCGACCTGCATGAGGAAGATAAGCTAAACTGCCCAACCCATTATCTATATTGTTTTCAACTGGAACAACTAAAAGTATCCAGATGACCCATATTACAAAGTAGAAAAAACATGTATAAATAGATAATTCAAAAAATTTAGGCATTTTATGATTTAAATTTGAGGGACAACAAGAAACGATCTTTTATCTTTCTGAGAATTAACTATTTTTACTATTCGATGCTTTACAAGCTTTCGTATAGCTTTATAAACAGTAGATCTAGATTTACGTGAGACTTCAACAGCTTTAAGCATTGAGCAGTTACCAGACATTTCATATTCCCTTATTATCATAAGGAGAACATGTGCTTCAGTTGGATTAATATTTTTTAACCCAAGATCATTTTTCATATTAATTAGCATTTCTGCTAAATCTGCTAATTCTCTTGTTAATTTAGACATGTGTCGTAATTTTACACAAAAATTTAATCAAAGTTGAAGAGATACTGAAATTTCATATATATTTGTGAACTTTCATTTTCCCATGTACCTTCAATATCTTCTCTATTAATTGTTCCACCAAAATAAAATATTGTTGCTGAATCTGGTTGCCACTGAAAAAGAGCTTGTAAATAGGAATCTTCATTAAAATTATTATATTCATAAGTTAATTTTAAAAATGTGTTCTTGTTGAACTGATAGGTTCCTTTAATTGAGCCAATATATCCTGAGAAAAAGTCCTCTCCAGTCGTTTTGCTTACAAGTTCGCTCTGTCGTATATTAGCACCCAAAAATAATTGATCACTTACGTTATACCATCCATCTATAGATGTATTGCTTCTATCTCCAAGTTCTGGAATGGTAATATTTCTTGCTATGGCATCACCCCAATCATTTCTTATCTTTAAAAATAATTTTGGGGTGCTATAACTTAAATCAATTTCATACTCATAGGTATCATTAAATACATAACTATCAAATTGAAACTTATTCCATGTTTCTGCTCTTAGTTGTATTTCAAAGGGATTATCAAATTCTATTCTTGTTCCAAAATTTGTCATTTGACCAAGGACCTCATTTTGGTAATTTTTCATTATCACGCTTGCAGCATCAAATCTAACGAATTTAAATAGACCATCAGATCTATATTTATAATCACCACTTAAAGAATGCTTTTTCCAATTGTTTTCATTTGTAAATCCTAGGTCAGTCCTAAAATCTGGTGATTTAGTTGAAAATTCGTAATTCCACCCCCAATTTTTTGTGTTGCTTCTTAAAGTGAATCTTCCGCCATAACCTGAGAATGATTCACCATCTAAAGCATAAGTATGATTTTTTGCCCTGTTGGTTGTGGTAATCGCATCACTTATAGGCTCATCAGTTTCACTTCTAGCTAATTCAAAAGAAAGTGAATATTGATCATCGAGAAGATAATATCCACGAGTTGAATAAACTAATCCAGATCCACCACCTTCGTAAGATCTATTTGTTGTTAAGAAAGATAAGTACTGGCCTTTTTCTAAATTATAGTTATAGCTAAAAATATTAGCATGGCTCTTACCAAGTATTGCGGAATAAGATCTTTGAGATCCTGGAACTATGATGGGTGTATTTCTATCCTCTGCATCAAGAAAATAATAACTATGTCTATCTCCCCTATTAAAAAGTTTAATTGCGTATTCAGGATTATTTATGGATCTTGTATAAACAGTATTTAATCTCGATTGAAGAAAATCTCTACCCTCATTGAAAAAAATACGTCTTTCTTCAAATCTTAGTGCTGTAGTTGAATTTACATCAATTTTACTTTCGTCAGCTTCAATCTGAGAAAAATCTGGATTAATTGTAAACTCTAGATTACTTCCTGCTAATTCATATATACCTCCTAAAGAGAACTCAGAATCTGGTGAATTTCTTTTCATTTCTCCAAATTCATTAATTTGAGCGTACGAATTAGCTGTAAAAGATGGAATCAGTCGTTTTTTTGTTTTCTTTTCAACACCAGAAAATTCATAGTAAATATCTGATTGGCAGATCCTACAACCAGCTCCTTCAATATCCATACTACTTAAATATCTTGTTTCATTATCGTTGTCATAAAGTTTTCGTAAAAAATAAATTTTCCATTTTTGTTTGTCTGATTCAGGAAAATCTAGTGATGTGAAGGGAATCCTAATTTCAGCTTCATATCCATAATCAGTAAAGTGTCCATTACCTTCGAATTCGACGTTATACGATGCATCTGGCCAAAATGGTGAGTATTTTCTGTCTCCAATACTTCCTTTAGGATTCACACTAAATGATACAGTGTATCTTCCATCTGCATATGTATCGATACCAACATCAACAAAATCATTAAGGTAATAGATGGAATCTCTACTTCTTATTCTTGCACGAATATTCTCTTTATTACCATAAGCTCTAAAGCCGACATATAGATATTTTTCATCATTAGTAATGAAAGCTTCTGTTTTGTATTTGGCAGGAGTGTTATAACCAGGTTCAACTTCATAAGATATTAAATGTTTATCTGCGTCTAACCATTCTTCCTCATTTACATGGCCATCAAAATCAATGGAACCAAATAAAAAGTTCGTAAATAAAATAAAATATATAACTCTTTTCATATAGCCCTAGATACTCGGGTACCTATTATAAACATATAGATATATTAATTTCGACTGGATTTTATGGAATTAATTGCTAAATTTACCAGTTTTTTTTCTTCTGAATCATCTAATGAATTTAAAAGCTCCTCTCCTTCTTTTAAGTAGCTTTCTGAGTTAGGCCATGGACCACTGTTGTTAAATCTTAATTTAACTAGATCTTTACAATGCTGAAGATGTTTTATGTCTATTTCCGATGGAAATTCTTGTGCACATATACGGATAGCAAAATCTCTATATCTTGAATCCTGAAATGTATTAGCAATAGAAAGCTTTTCATTTAATGTAGTTGCAATGTGAAAATTTTTCATTCTATCTTTGTCAATTTGATTTGGAAAACCTCCAGAATATAATTGTTGTTCGATATAGTCTGATGGGTATATTGGTCGTTCTATATCATTAAAAATAGTGTTAACTTTAAATATAAAGTCTTTATTTTGCTTAATTTGATTTGCTCTTTTTTTGTAGGTATCAATATCATCGATTGCAATATTATCTCTAAGTAATGTTTCTGCTGAGATACTTGGAATAGATTTATTGATAGCAATTTTCTTAAAAGGCGATGTTTTTGAATTTGTGATAACCTCGGTCAATTCAGAGATTGACATACTAAGATAATCGTTAGGATCATTGATCAAATTGAAAATAGGAAGGTCATTAGAAAAAATTTCTGGGGTTGCAAGAGCAGTAAATGGAAAAGATTTTAGATTATTATGATAGTAAGAACACAAAAAATGTACATCATCGTCTACAAAATGCTTAAAAAGCTCTATTTTTGATGTTGTTGAGATAAATTCATTATAAAAATTTGGAATTATTTCTTTTACTTTTCTCAATAAATTTTTTAAAAATCTGCAATCTTCTACTGCATCATGAGCATTTTCTGTATTCATATTGAGTAGCCTTGCAAACTCTTCTAATTTTAATGAAACTTTTGAGTTTATTTTAGGTATAGGAAATAAATGGCTATAAAAACATCCAATAACTTGCATTTTTATATAAAGATCCAGTCTTGAGTTATTGTTGGTATTAGTAATGTAAGGGTCAAATAAATTCCAGTAAAATTGTCTTCTCATTATTTGTTCATCAAAACGCATGCCGTTATAAGTAATAAATATCGAAGGATTTTCATTAGTCCAGTCATACCATCTATTAAAAATTTCCTTAATCATTTGATAATGAGAAATTTCTGAATTAAATATTTCCTTTTTTTTATTCAATAATAGTGCTTTCGGTGTTATCAATGTCCATGGTAAAGGGGCGCAAATTGTATCAAATGTTTCTATTTCATCGAATGAAGAGGATGATAGGATTGATCCTATTTGAATTACTTGGACAAAATCAAGCTCTTTTGCTGATGATGTTTCCGTATCATAAAAAATAAATTTATCCATTATTGTTCTAGGTATTTACAAAGCTCAAAAAAACCACCTATTAATAATTCTTTTTTAAAAATAACAGGTACAGTCCTCATATGAGGTGCCAGTACCTTCATTTCTTTGTAGAAATCTATATTTTCATCAATTTTTTTAATTTCGTATGGAATGTTTTTTGTTTCAAGTAATGCAACTGCCCTGTCACAATAAGAACAATTTTTTTTAGAATAAATAGTATATTTATTCAATAGTTGACGTCTCTTGGATTTCTGTATTTTCTGTCTTTGCTTCTTTTTCGTCCTCTGGTCTTTTAATGGAAGACCCCTCTCTGTAACAAATATAAAGAGGTTGTCCTGTGCGATCATAATCTACAGTAGCAAATGAACAATCTTCTTTTAATTCCGTAATCTTATTTTTGTGATCTTCACCAAAAGAATTATTTTCTACAGAAGAGCATGAACTTATAAGGAATATTAAAATGATTAGAGTTAAAATATTTATTTTAGACATGAGTAAGATTTTAACAATTGACCAAGGGACTACAAGTTCAAGATCAATTGTTTTTGATTCAAATGCCAACATTGTCGAAGTTTCTCAAAAAGAATATCCATTAATATATCCACAAGATGGCTGGGTTGAGATAGATCCAGAGATTTTAATTAAATCAGTGACTGATACTATAAGCAAGGTTAGTCTTGATGATGTTGCCTCAGCTGCAATTACCAATCAAAGAGAAACAACAATAGTTTGGGATAGAAATACTGGAAAACCTATTTATAACGCTATTGTATGGCAAGATAGAAGAACTAAAGATTTTTGCTCTTCTATTGAGGACCTGAAGATACTAAACGAAGTATCCAAAAGAACAGGATTATTGTTAGATCCTTACTTCTCTGCAACAAAAATTAAATGGATTTTAGACAACATTGATGGTGCTAAGAAAAAAGCTAATGAAGGAAGACTATGCTTTGGAACTATTGATACGTATCTAATGTATGTTTTATCAAATAAAAAAATTTATAAAACGGATATAACAAATGCTTCAAGAACTATGTTATTCAATATAAACACATTGTCCTGGGATAATTATCTCCTAGATCTTTTTGATATACCTGAATCAATTCTTCCTGAAGTATCTAATTCGGATGAATCATTTGGGACTTTATCTGATTTCAATAATATTAATGTGAATGCTGTTCTCGGAGATCAACAAGCTGCTTTATTTGGACAAGGTTGTCTAAATGAAGGGACCTTAAAAAGTACTTATGGAACAGGATGTTTTTTAATGGCGAATATTGGATCTAAACCTTCACTATCAGATAATGGCCTACTTACAACCATTGGTTATAGTCTAAATAATAAAATTCATTATGCTATTGAAGGAAGCATATATTCTGCTGGAACAGTAATTCAATGGTTAAGAGATAATCTTGAATTTTTTGCTGATAGCGCAGAATCTGAAAAATTTTTAAGCTCTGATGCAAATTCTAATGGAGTACATTTTATTCCAGCATTTAATGGTTTAGGAGCGCCATATTGGAATTCTGATATAAGAGCTAGTTATCACGGTATAACAAGAGATACAACAAAAAAAGATTTAATAAATGCTGCATTTAATTCCATTTCATTTCAAACAAAAGATATTGTTGATTGTCTTAAAAATATCAATATAGATATTACGTCTCTGAGTGTTGATGGAGGTATGGCTGCTAACAAAACTTTCATGTCTCACATAGCAAGCATATTGAATATACCTATACATGTCGCTAAAAGTACTGAATCAACGGCTAAAGGTGTGGCCTGTCTAGCAGGAATATCAACCGGATTAATTGATATTGATTTATTAAAGAACCAAGAAAAAGTAGTCTTAAATCCAGATAATTCTTTAAATATGTCTATGAATGAAAATTATAAAGAATGGAAAAGTTTAATTAAAAAAAATATATCACCATAACCATTTTTTGGTCTTGGTTGAATAATTTTTCCAGTCATCTCCAAAAGTTTCTGCTAGTTTCTTTTCCTCATGTGGAATCCAAGTACTTTGAATAATTGTGATGAATAAAATTGGAATTAACAAAGCAGAGAGTGACTGTAATAGAAATGCTAATGACAGCAATACTCCTGCCATGCCCAAGTAGATTGGATTTCTTGATATAGAAAAAGCTCCAGTAGTCACAAGTCTTTCTGGATCTCCATCAGGTATATAAGTAGTTTGATTATTATGTAATTCCTTAAATGCTATGGTGATGATGCCTAATGAGAGTATCATCAAAATTAGTCCTAGAAACAAACTTAAATTTAATTCAAGTGGCACAATAAAATAAAGTAGAACTTGGACAATAATACAAGCTATTGCAATTAAGGGTGGATAATTCAGCTTCATGCTTTCTTAAGTCTAACTATTTTTTGTATAAAAAAAAGCCCCATATTTCTAAGGGGCTAAGTGAAACTGTCTTCCTATTCTATGAAAGGTAAAAATATGAATTGAAAGTCTATTTCACAACCAAAATGGTATAGGCAAGCATCACAGGCATTGAAAAATCACCATATGTTGCAAGGGTGGAATATGATAATCCAAGCTCACTTTTAGCTGCTTGCCCCCCATTTAATTTCTTACAAGTGTCTATCACAATTAATTAGAATCTCTTGCTCAATGACACTCTAGCATTCAGTGGTTCACCAACAGAAGCCTGATGGGTACTATGCGAATGCGGGAAATAAAGTTCATCAGAAAGATTCTCGACATTTAATCTAAGAACCATGTCATCTGATACATTCCAGTAAGCAGCAAAATCAATTCTAGTGTACTCTGGTAATACAAGGGTACTATTATCTTTAATATGTGATTCACCTTGCTGAGTTACACCAAATGCCCAACCAAAATTCTCATCTACTTGATATCTAGCAAATAGAGAAAATGTATGATCTGGAACTTCTCTTGCAACTCCGCCAGAACTAGTTGTTCCATCTAATGAACTATAACCAACTGCAAGTTGAAGCTTATCACTTACTTGTCCTCTTAGTTCAAGTTCTATACCATCAACCTGTAATCCTCTAATTTCTGAGTTTTCACCAGTATCATTATCATATGTAGCTCTTGTTTGCTCACTATCAAATAAAGCTGCTGTAAAACTTAAGGTATCTGTGACAGCAACTTTTAAACCAATTTCAGTATTTTCAAATACATCAGGATCTAATCTAGCTGAAGTAGCGCTAAGTGATTTAAACTGCTCACCAGATCTTGGTAAGAAACTTTCACTGTAACTAACATATAAAGAGACATTATCTTGTGGCTTATAAATAAGACCAGCTCTTGGAGAAAATCTGTCATCAGTTCGTGATTCAGATGTTCCATTTTTAATGTCATCAACAGTTATATCAAAACTATCTAGACGTCCACCTATCATAACTTTTATATTCTCTGTTAGATCTATCTGATCTTGAACGAATAATGAAGTTACTGAGATATCAGATTCTGTTTGACTCTTTAAGGAATTAGTAAAGTTAACTGCTGTTTCGACTCCAGATGAGTTAACAGTAAAATCCATTGGTCTGGATATATTGAATACTTCGTTATCATCATCTGTAGTTGACCAATTAGTGTCATAACGAAGGTTTTTGTTTTCAGTAGAAATTAATTCAGCACCAAAAAGCAAAGTGTGCGTTACTGATCCCATTTTTAATTCATTAACTATATTTCCAGAAATTATAAAATTATCACGTTCTGTAGGATCATAATATCCGTCCATAGTAACGAGAGTTCCATCATAACCAGACGCATATAAGTTTTGATACATCTTCTCAAAACTGCTTGAATGAACTAATAAATTTCCTTTCCTTGTCTCAGAGAACTTATGACTTACATTTGCTCTCATGATATTTGCTTCAAGCGTAGTTACATTAATATCTGGATCTCCAAAAACAATGTTGCTTAATGACTCATCAGGCATATTATTAATTGTAGGAATACCTCTATCAATGAATCTCTCATGATCGGCATATTCATACGATAATTCAACTGTAGTATTTTCGTTAAGAGCAACTGTTACAGTTGGATTCATACCAAAACGATCTCCTTCATAAAAATCTCTATGATTTTCTAGAGAATCACTGTGAATATTGAAACGAAATGCTACATTATCAGCAGTTTGTACATTATAGTCTGCAGCAAAATCTAGTGCTCCAAAAGAGTCAGTACCTAAGTCATATCCACCGAAGTCTTCACCTAGAACAGCTTTTTTAGTAACTCTATTTATTATTCCACCTGTTCCACCACGTCCAAATAAAAGAGCGTTTGGACCACGAAGAATCTCTACCTGCTCAACGTTGTATAAAGAACGATAATATTGCACATCATCTCTTACACCATCAATAAAAAAATCTGCTGTTGATCTTACACCTCTAAAGACAACTGCATCTCTATGACCTTCACCTTGAGAAGTATTTACTCCAGGTGTATAACGAATAATATCGCCAATTTCTCTAAATCCCTGAGAGCGAATATCATCATCAGTAACAATTGTTACTGTTTGAGGTACATCTAATACAGGTACCGGGGTTTTAAGAGCATTAACTTGATCAGAATATAAGACATTACCTTTTACAACAACTTCCTCTACTTGATCATCTACGCTTTCATTAGTTTGTGCATACAATACTGCTGAAAGTAAAAATAATAATTTTATTAAACTTTTCATACGAACCTTATTTTATATTTAATGATAATGATAATCTAAATGAGAATCATTCTCATTCATAGAGTATATGTACAAAAAAATTATATGCAAGAGATTAATGTAAAAAAATTTAACTGATATAGAATATGATCATGCAGTCATATTTAAATCTCGATAAAAAAAACTTTTTGGGCTATTTGCCGGATACTGAACCTTTAAAAATTATTGATTCTAGTAATAGTGATGTTTTAAAACTACAAGAACTTTCATTAGCAATACCTAAACTACTTTTGACTAATAAAATTAGAAAGCAAATTGATAGGCTGCCCTCTTCATTTTTTTCTCATGATTTAAATACATATTCGGAGAATGAATTACGATGTCTAAATGTGCAATTTTCCTTTTTATCTCATGCGTATGTATGGGGGGATTTGAATCCTTCTAAAATATTGCCAGCATGTTTAGCAAAGCCCTGGGTAAATATTTCAAATTTATTAGGCAGACCAGCTGTACTTAGTTATGCGAGTTACTGTCTAGATAATTGGCATAAAATTGAAAGTGACCAACCAGTGTCACTTGATAATGTTGCGCTTAATTATAATTTTCTAGGTGGGATTGATGAAGATTGGTTTGTCACTATTCATGTATGTATTGAGAATGAGGCTAAATTAGCGATTACCTCTGCATTAGATATTGCAGTAGCTTATGAAGAAAAGAAGATTAATAATGATTTTATTCTAGACAAGCTCACTAATATCAAAGAGTCAATGTTAAATGTGAACCATATTTTTAGAAAAATGCCTGAAAAATGTGACCCCTATATTTATTACCATAGAGTAAGGCCATATATCTTCGGATGGAAAAATAACCCTGATTTGCCTGACGGGCTAATTTATGAGGGCTGTTTTGATAACAAGCCTCAACTTTTTAGAGGCGAAACTGGTGCACAAAGTTCAATTGTGCCTACTCTTGATGCTTTATTTAATGTTGTTCATGAAAGGGATGAACTGCGCGAATATCTTGATGAAATGCGTAATTATATGCCGCCAGCTCATAGAGGTCTTATAGAGTATGTTGAAAATCATAGCGAAATGAAAACATTCATTAATGAGAATAATAATTTAAGAAGTCTATATGATGAATGTTTGGAAGAAATTTCAGTTTTTAGATCTCAACACCTTCAATATGCAGCTGATTATATTCATAGCCAAAATACAAAAAATACATTATTTGGTTCTGGTGGATCTAAGGTTAGAGGAACTGGTGGAACACCTTTCATGAAATATCTCAAGAAACACAGAGATGAAACCGATAGAACCAAAATAAATAAAGAATAAATCTATTTAATTAACGGTAATAATTATCTCTTCTGAAAAAATTGGCTCTTCATGCGGTATATGCAGAAAATTACCCATCAAAAGTCTTAATCTATGTGTTCCTTTGGGTAAAGTAATTGATGTTTCAGTTTGTCCTAATCCAAAATGTATATGGTTATTGTCTGCTTTTATTGGGTAAGTTAAGTCTGTTGGTAAATCTACATTAATAAGTAAATGGTGATGACCTGTATTGGGCACATCATAGCCAGCTGGTGCAACCCCAAAATCTGACAAACCGAACTTTATAGTAAAGGTTTCAGTAACTACATCACCATTTTTAGGTTCTATGAAATAAACATTGGGATTAGATTGCAATAATCCAACAATTAAAAAAGTTAAAAAGATATTTTTCAATTATTTCTGTGGTTTTGAGGCTCTATCTCTCCAGCCAGGTTTATCAAATATTCTCAAGTAAACTAGCTGATCATGATCGCTTTCATTTACAACCTTTATGTAGTCTCCTTCTTCAGCAAGAACTATATCTCCTGTTGATAAGGAATATTCGTCCTTATGCATAATTCCTGCTGATGGATCATGGCCATGTCCATCTTCTGTATTTGTATACTCAATAACTTCCATTAAGCCTCTTCCAGATAACACTACATAAATAACTTCACTTTCAAGCAATCTATGCCCAACTGTAGATTTGTTTGGCTCAATAACTGTTTTACTTGCTATGAGCTTAGACAGCAGATCATTTGACCAAACTGTATAATTTTCATCTTTTTTTTCTGGTGTGCCACCAACTCTATAATTAACATATTTCTTTGCCATATTTATCTCCAAATATCTGGTTGCATTAAGTGCTTTGTCATTTCTGATTTTACAGCATCTAATGCCTTTTCAGTTCTAATCATTACTTTCATTTCAGTAAATTTGTTGTCATTATTCCATTTAAAAAGATCTACACCATTGATAGCCACATCATTAATTATGCATTCGAATTCTAAAACAGCATTATCTTTATCAATTATCTGTCTTTTGTAAGAAAAGTTGTTGTTAAGAAAAGTTTGTGATGCCGCCATCAGGTAAATAAACCCCATATATTTTTCCTTGCTTTTAAAAACTGCAGGAGAATAAAATTCAAAACTATCATCAAGTACATCATAAAGGATAGATGGATCATTTTTTTCAAGTGATAAATGCCAAGCATCTACTGGTGTAAAAGTATTTTCCATACGAATAGTAGAATATCTACGTTTTTAAAACTCTGCAATATAAATAAGTAAGATAATTATTTATATCTACCGCCTGCGATTCTGTTACCAATCATTTTGATCAGAGATTTTGGAAACCATTTTAATGTTCCAACTAAGAATTTATTTACACCTCCAGTTATAATAATTTCTTTCTTTTTAAACATTCCTTTTATTCCCTCTTTAGCTACATCTTCTGCCGACATCTTCATGAAATTTGGAACTTTATCCATTCTTTCTTGAACTCCACTTTTCTCATGAAATTCAGTAATAGTAAAACCAGGACATAGAGAAGTGGCAAAGATATTGTTTTTGTTATAAGCACCATTGAGTGATTCAACAAATCGATTCATAAAAGTTTTAACTGGGCCATACAATACAGCAAATTCTCCTGATGGAGGCGCAAAAGCAGCCACTGATGAAACAACCATTATATTCCCACCATTTCTTCTTTTTAAATCATTTAAAAATAATTTTGTAAGCATAATTACAGATATGCCTAATACCCTTAAACAGTCTTCCTCGTCATCTAATGAAGCATCTTCAAGTCTTGTATTAATTTGATATCCAGCATTTAAAATCAAGATTGATATATCTAAATTCGAAAGTTTACAATAATCATAAATCTTTTGAGGAGTGTTTTTGTCCTTTAAATCAGCTACAAAATAATTTACTTCAACATTGAATTTTTGTTGTAGTTCAGAAGAAATTTCTTTCAGTCGTCTTTCTCGTCTTGCAACAAGTAAAATATCATATCCTTTTTCAGCCATTTGAAATGCAATAGCCTTACCAATTCCAGCAGTCGGTCCTGTAATTAATACTGTAGACATAATAGTTAGCAGATTTTTACATATTATATATTAATTATCATAGATCTATTTGAAAAAATTTGATGAAAAAATAATCATATTGACTATTTTTTAAACAAATGGAATATTTGATAAAAATAATAATGAAAAAAATTGATTTTTTTTAAGCGCTGAAAGTCCCATTTTTACTGCTCTAAAAAATTTATTGAAAAAAAGTGGTACTTTTTTTATCAAAAGTGTTGCATAAAGTTGTAACACATTTTAAATTAGATCTTACCTAAAGATAACAAGATCAA
>CENO01122198.1_pt1 | contig 12900 bp, 11 predicted proteins | sample 530271 | NCBI WGS metagenome assembly CENO01 (sample SAMEA2619857, study PRJEB7988) | marine metagenome | biome: marine biome (ENVO:00000447); feature: surface water layer (ENVO:00002042); material: "saline water (ENVO:00002010), including plankton (ENVO:xxxxxxxx)" | depth 5 m | reverse complement strand
AAATTATTGTTTTTTTCATGTTCATATTTTTAATTACAAAATTAGTTATAATATTGTAAGAATTGTTAAAAAATGTTTACCAATTGGTTAAGATTACATTAACAATAATTAACAAAATTTAAAAGCCAAGTTTACTAAAAAATTTAGCAATCGCTCCAGCAAATTCTTGAGGTATATTAGTTATCATTGAAGAAAAAGTTAGTTGATCGTTAACACCAATTGCAATAGCAATTGAAACAATTAGGCCAATCATTGCAAAAGAAAAATCTTTTATTATTAACTTAAATGTTTTTGTAACACTATTCTCTCCACTATTTCTAAGAGCCATTCCAAGTTCTCTTCCTCCAAGTAATCCAATAAATACCCATGTTGTACTCATAGGAACTTGAGAGTAAAGTTTGAAGTAAAATAAAATTATACAGTAAACAAAGTCTACTAGTGTTGCGAATCTAACATCTGTTACAACAGATTTCTCAGTTACAATTTTTTGTATTCTTCCGCCTTTATAATAAAGTAAAAATCCTAAGCCAATAAATAACGCTCCTGCAAATCCAGAAAATTCACCAAAACTTAAGCTTCTTGGTAAATAAACAGCAATATTTGCAGCGTCTTGCATTAGCCAAACCGACCACAGTGTTCCTGTAGTTATCCACTGTGCAATTGTCCAGCCAAATTTTGCTTCACCTACAAAATATTTTTTTGCCAGTTTAGCAATTAAACTAAAAACAATTAATCCTAAAAAGAAAGCTAAAATATAGCCAGATAAACTTTTACCTAATACTTTACCAACTGCAGCAGGGCTAGCAGCAAATGATGTTAAAAGTATAAATGTTGTAGATACAGGCATTTTAAGCCTCGTTAAAATTAGTAGAAATATTGGCGCTGCTATTTGTAGAAAATGAAAACTAGTTGGAGCTTTTTCAAATCCTTTTGCAAGTAATCTACCATGACTCACATCTCCATCAGCTATTCCATCCCCAATAGGATTTCCATTGGAGTCAAAAGCTCCAACAAAATCTGAAAAAAAGTAGCTGTAACTATGAGTTAATAGAAAGACTCCTCCAATAAATAACCAAAGAACCCACCATTTCTTATCTTGATTGGAAGCTATAAAAGTACCAAGCGTTTGAATACTATCATTTGCTACAGCAGCATAAGCGGCAAATAAAAAGCCAGCCCACATAGCAAGGTTTGGGTATGGAGCCACAAACATTGCAATAAGAAAACATATACATATAAATGCTAAAAATGTCCTTTCTCCTTTAGGAAGCCAAACAACTTCTGGGTAACCAAAACCTTTTAATATTTTTTTCATTTTATAATTTTTTAAATTTTGTACAATTTTATATATTCTTCTAAATTTTAATGTTATGAAAATGTTAAGAAAAAAATAATTTTATAAAAAAAAAGCATAGAATATTCTATGCTTATATTTTTATAATGTAGTTGTAATAAATTTAAATAGCAATAAAGAAAACTGTTATCATTAGTGCTAGATAAATAACTGCAGATAAATCTTTTACTTTTTTAGTATTTTCCATAATTTTAATTTTTGACAAAAATAAGCATCTGATTTTTCATAAATGTTAATATTCTATTACTTCAATGTTAACAAATTGTTAAGTGTTTTTATAATTTACTAAATTTTACTCAAAAAAATAATATTTATTAATCTAATAATTAGATTTGCTAAAAATATTTCACTTTATGAAAATATTAATAGTAGATGATGAGAAGGATATTTTGGAATTTTTGTCTTATAATTTACAAAAGGAAGGATATGAAATTTTTAGAGCAAATAATGGTAACAGTGCTTTAAAAGTTGCAAAAAAAGAAATTCCAGACTTAATAATATTAGATGTGATGATGCCAGAGATGGATGGTATAGAGACATGTGAAAAGGTTAGAGAAATAGAGTCTTTAGATTCAACTCTTATACTGTTTTTGACTGCACGATCAGAAGAATACTCAGAATTAGCTGGCTTTAGCGCTGGTGCAGATGATTATGTAACAAAGCCAATTAAGCCTAAGTTACTTATTAGTAGAGTGAATGCTTTATTAAGGAGAAAAGGGAAAAATAAAGATCAAAAACTAATCAAGATTGAACATATTGAAATAGATAAAGATAAGCACTTACTCTTACATAAAGGTGATTCTGTTGAATTGGCTAGAAAAGAATTTAATCTATTGTACTATTTAATGACTGTTCCTGGAAAAGTCTTTACCAGAGAAGAAATTATCTCCAATGTTTGGAAAGATACTTTTGTTGGTGATAGGACGATAGATGTGCATGTAAGAAAAATTAGAGAAAAGTTAGGCGATCAGTACATTAAAACTATTAAAGGTGTTGGTTATAAGTTTGATGTTTAAAATATATATTTGAGAATGTTTAATATTAATAATCCTTTAAAATTATCAATTTTTGTTAGTCTTATAATATTTACTTTGTCTATAATCCTCGTTTCTTTATCTGTAGGTACACTATTATTATCCATTTTAATTACACTATTTACATTTGTAGTAGTATTTTATGTTGTTAAACAATTTTTTTATGAGAAAATCCGAATTATTTACAAAAATATTTACAAATTTAAAGGTACATCTAATATTAAAGAGTTAGATATTGACACAGTAGAGAAAGAAGCTGAAGAGTGGGCCGAAGCTAAAGAAGAGGAGTTAAGGCAAATGAAACAAGATGAAAACTATAGAAGAGAATTTATTGGTAATGTCTCTCATGAACTCAAAACACCAATATTTAATATTCAAGGTTATGTACAAACTTTATTAGATGGCGGCTTACAAGACGATACTATTAATATGAAGTATTTAAAAAGAGCTGATAAAAGTGTTGAAAGAATGATAAATATTGTTGAGGATTTGGAAGTGATTTCTAGACTAGAAACAGAACAATCTGAACTTGATATTCAGACATTTGATATTAACAAGCTTGTAGAAGAAGTGTTTGATCAATTAGAAATGCGTGCTAATGAAATGAAAATTTCATTACAATTAAATAATCAGTCTAACTCTAGTAAAACACTTGGCGATAAAGATAAAATTCAACAAGTTCTTATTAATTTAGTTAGTAATTCTATTAAGTATGGGAAAAAGGGAGGTAAGACTATTATTAGAATATTAGATATGGATGATAATATTCTTGTTGAAGTGGCGGATAATGGAATTGGAATAGATCAAGTTTCATTAAGTAGATTGTTTGAAAGATTTTATAGGGTAGATAAAAATCGTTCAAGAGAGATAGGTGGGACAGGTTTGGGGTTGGCAATAGTCAAGCATATATTAGAAGGACATAATCAAACAATTAGCGTCAGAAGTACAAAAGGAGTGGGGTCAACCTTTTCGTTTATTTTAGAAAAGGGAAAATAATTCTTCCCACTTTATTTTATCGCTCTTTTTTGAGTTTGAAAACCCCGAATAATTTTCGCTTTTTTTGAATATTTTATCTAAATCAATATCATTTTGATGTATTGAATAGCAAATTTTTTTCTCCTTCAAATAGTTAGCTAAAAATTCTTGTTCAGTTTGTCCGGGAGTTGGAATAAAAACAGCTTTCTTTTCTAGTTTGTGTAAATCCATAACTGTTGAGTATCCAGATCTTGAAATAACTAAATCAGATGATTGAATAGCAATATTTAAATCGTTTGAATTAAGGAAAGATTTAACAGTTAGATTATTTATTTTTTTGCTCACATTGCTTTCAGGCTTTCCTAAAACAAGTAGCATTTTTTCTTTCGATTTTTGCATCTCTTTCATCAACTTATTTTCAAAAATTGTTCGTTGTGGTTCAGGACCAGATACAATAGCAACCAACTTAAATTTTTTTACACTTTTTATTTTTTTAAATCTTGAGAGTGTTCCGATATACTTACTTTTTTGTGGTAGAGATTTAGGTTTTGATAGGCTTCCTGCTAGGTTAATACTTTCATCATCAATGATCCAACACTCTTTAAATTTAGAAATAAGTTTGTAGTTTATTTTTTGAATTATAGTTTGTAAAACAGGGCTTTTTATTTGCAGTTGATGTGTTATGAACACACATGGCACGTTTTTTATGTAAAGTCCATATCTATTATCGGAAATAACACCATCAATTTTTTGTGATTTGATGATTTTGTTAAGAATCTTTTGCTCCTTTTTAATTGCTAAAAATAGTTTTGGAATTTGAAATAAAATATTAAGACTCATTGGTAAATAACTTGAGTAGTTAATATTATAGTCTCTAAATTCAATAGATTTAATATTTGGAAATTCTTCTTGAAGCAATTGTAATGGTCTTCCACTTGTTGCAATTAATACCTCAAAGTCATTTTTTATTAAATTTTCAATAATTGGAATACATCTAGTAGCATGACCAATACCCCAATTAAGTGGAGCAACTAAAATTCTTTTTTTTGATTTCACAAAACAAAAATAGTAAACACTATGTATTTTTGTATCAAAATTTAGTTTTGGCTAAGAATAAGTTAAAAAAATTTCAACAAATAAGTAGTTACAATCATGTTTTCGAACCTACTATTGAAGTTTTAAAAAGTGAGTATCATTTAAAAGGAAAGTGGAAGTCTGAAGTATTTAAAAACAATAATCCAATAATATTAGAGCTAGGTTGTGGAAAAGGTGAATATTCTGTTGCGTTAGCCGAAAAATATCCTCAAAAAAATCTAATCGGAGTAGATATTAAAGGAGCTAGAATTTGGAAAGGAGCCACTGATAGCTTGACTAAAAATCTAATAAATATTGCTTTTTTAAGAGTTAGAATTGAATGGATAGAGCATTGTTTTGATAAGAATGAAATTGATGAGATTTGGATAACATTTCCTGACCCTCAATTAAAATTTAGAAGATCAAGTAAAAGACTAACACATCCTAATTTTTTAATGAAATATAATAAGATTCTTAAAAAAAGTGGTATTATCCATCTTAAAACAGACAATCAGTTTTTACATGCATATACTTTGGGAATTCTTGACGGTCAGTCACATTCTATTGAATATTCATCAAATGACATATACAGTTCTGAGCATTTATATGAGCATTTAGACATCAAGACGTACTATGAACAAAAATACTTAGAAAAAGGAATGCCAATCACTTACGTAAAATTCCGTCTGAATTATTAATTTTGTAAAATGAGTAGTATTAAAAAAGATCTTGTTTTAGCTGAGCTAAAAAAAATTTTTACTAAATTGGGAGATAACGATTTAAGTTCAGATTCCATTAAAAATCTTTTAGTTTTTGGAAATGAAATTGAAATAGATCTCAATATAAAAAACCCAACTCTACAGTACAAGAAAAAAGTTGAGGACACTATTATAAAAAGCTTGACCGAAATTTTTACAGAATGTGGTAAAATTAAAATTAATTTTAACATTCTTAAAAAGGAGGGTTTACCTAAGATAAAAGGTGATCAAATTCCAGGTGTGAAAAATATTTTTGCCATTGCCTCTGGAAAAGGAGGTGTTGGTAAATCAACTGTTACTGCAAATATTGCAGTTGCTTTGTCTGAACTTGGCCATAAGGTGGGAGTTATTGATGCAGATATTTATGGCCCCTCAATGCATCTAATGTTTGATTTAGTAGATGCTGTTCCAAGAGCTGTTGAGGTTGAGGGTAAAAGAAGAATGAGTCCGCCTGAAAATTATGGTGTTAAAGTTTTATCAATAGGATTTTTTACTGATGCTCAACAAGCAGTTGTTTGGAGAGGTCCTATGGCTTCAAAAGCTTTAAACCAATTGCTTTGGGATGCACATTGGGGTGAAATTGATTATTTATTAGTTGATTTACCTCCCGGAACAGGAGATATTCATTTATCTTTAGTGCAATCAATCCCATTAACTGGAGCAGTAGTAGTAAGTACACCTCAAGATATAGCACTAGCAGATGTAAAAAAAGGTGTTAATATGTTTCAAATGCCAAGTATTGATGTACCGGTAATTGGTTTAATTGAGAATATGTCTTATTTTTCACCTAAGGAATTACCTGAAAATAAATATTATATTTTTGGAAAGTCAGGTGTGAAAAATTTATCTGAAAAAATGAATATTGAATTTTTAGGTGAAATTCCAATCGTTCAATCAGTTAGAGAAGCTGCCGATGCTGGAAGACCGGCAGTTTTACAAGATAATACTCCAATTTCAAATACCTTTATGAAGCTGGCATCAAAAATTGACCATCAAATTAAAAAAAGAAATGTAAATTTACCCCCAACCAAAAAGGTTGATATCACGCACAAAAAAGGTTGTTCTTAAAAAATTTAGTATGAAAAACATTCAGACAATTAATAAAATCGAAAAAGCTCTTGATGAGATTAGACCATATTTACAGGAAGATGGTGGAGATATTAAATTTGTAGATTTAACTGATGATATGGTTGTTAAAGTAAGTTTTACTGGTGCTTGCAAGACATGTCCAGTTAGTTTTAGTACATTAAAAAATGGCGTAGAAACCAGCATCAAAAATGCTTTGCCAAAGATTAAATCTGTTGTAGAAGTAGACTAAATCAAATTCTTTATTTAGAATTAATATAAATTATATATAATTTCACTCTTCTACTATCGTTTATTTTTATAAATAAGTTAAATTTGCTAGCGAAAAATGATGAAAGATTAGTATGAAAAGATATTTTCGATTCTATTTTAGCTTATTTTTAACATTAATTGTTACAACTACATCTGTTTTTGCTCAGGAATCCGGTGAAAATTTATTTAATCAAAACTGTACTGCCTGCCATTCTCTTGGGAGCAACAAACTTGTAGGGCCAGGACTAAAAGGAGTTACAGATAAGTATGAAACAGAGTGGTTAAAAAAGTGGATTGTTAATTCTCAAGCTTTTATTAAGAGTGGTGATGAAAGAGCTATTGCAATATATGAGGAGTATAATAAAGTTGCAATGCAATCATTCGATTTTTCTGATCAGGAATTAGATTCTTTACTTGCTTATTTAGCAAATCCGCCAGTTCCAGAAGCTGCTGTTGCAGTAGCTGAAGGAGGAGCAGTAGTTGTCGATGAAGGTATGAGTACCTCAACCTTCTTGATGATAATAGCTATAGTGATTGTAGCTATACTATATTTACTAGTTTCACTCAAAAACAAGTTAAAATCTGTTTTAGGATATGATACTGAAACAATACCTCAAACAATTGTATCACAATTTAATTTATTTATATCAAACAACATAAATAAAGTCTTTTCTGCTTTAGTTTTTGCAATCGTTATTTTAAAATTTGTTTATGATGGTTTGATGGGAGTTGGTGTAACTACAAATTATATGCCAGAGCAACCAATTGCTTTTTCGCATAAGCTTCATGCTGGTATAAATGGTGTTGACTGTAATTATTGTCATTCTTCAGCTAGACACAGTAAACACTCGGGGATTCCTGCCGCTAATGTTTGTATGAATTGTCATACATATATAAATGAGGGTCAAGATGCTGCAGGGACGCAAGAAATACAAAAAATATATAATGCCGTTGGTTTCGATCCAGATTCTCGAACCTATATTGAAGGATACGAACAACAGCCTATTAAATGGGTAAGAATTCATAATTTACCGGACCATGCTTATTTTAACCATTCTCAGCATGTTGTCGCGGGAGGGTTAGAGTGTCAAGAGTGTCACGGGCCTGTTGAAGAGATGGAGGTATTATATCAATACTCAGAACTTACAATGGGTTGGTGTATAGATTGTCATAGAGAGTCTGAAGTTAAAATGGAAGGTAACAATTATTATACCCATCTTCATGAACAGCTAAAAGAAAAGTATAAAGGTGAAAAAATAACAGTAGATAAGATTGGAGGTTTAGAATGTTCAAAGTGTCATTATTAATAAATTTACAGCAATGGAAACTAAAAAGAAATATTGGAAAGGTTTAGCTCAATTAAATGATGAGCCCGTTGTAGATGATTTAATAAACAACGAGTTTAGAGAGCATTTACCAATAGATGAGTTTCTCGGTAATAAAGAGATAACAAAAGCAAACACTTCAAGAAGAGATTTTTTAAAGTTTTTAGGATTTAGTACTGCAGCTGCTACTCTTGCTGCTTGTGAGACACCTGTTGTCAAATCTATTCCTTACCTTGTTAAACCTGATGAAATTATCCCTGGAGTTGCAAATTATTATGCAAGTACAATATTTGATGGAAGAGATTTTGCAAGTGTTCTTGTAAAAACCAGAGAAGGAAGGCCAATTAAAATTGAAAATAACAATTCGTGCTCTAATGCTAGGGTTCAAGCCAGTGTACTTTCATTATATGATTCATCAAGATTAAAATACCCACTTGTTAATGGAAAACAAGCTAATTGGTCAACTGTTGATGGTGAGATTAAAAATAAATTAGCTGATTTAAAGGATAAAAAAATTGTTTTGCTAAGCTCAACAATAATAAGTCCTACAACAAAAGAGTTAATAAAAGATTTCACTAAATTTTATTCCAACGTTGAGCATGTAGTTTATGATTCTATTTCTCATGATGGAATTCTAAACGCTAATCAAAAGGATTTTGGTCTAAGAGCTATGCCTCATTATCACTTCGATAAGACAAATCTCATTGTTTCTTTTGGTGCTGACTTCTTAGGAAATTGGGGTTCAACTCAATACTCAAAAGATTATGTCAAGGGTAGAGATCCTAAGAATGGTAAAATGTCTCAACACTATCAGTTTGAAACTAATTTATCCCTTACTGGAGCAAATGCAGATTATAGAACCCCAATTAAACCATCTGAGCAAGAGGATTTATTATATAAAGTTTACCAAGGAGTAAAAGGAGGAAAAGTAAGTGATAAAAGGATATCTGTTGTAGTAGAGAAACTAAAAGAAAATAAAGGAAAATCTATCGTTGTTTGTGATAGTAATAGTACAAATACTCAACAAATAGTTAATGCTATAAATCATGAGCTAAATAACTACAATAACACTATTAATATTAATAAACCTGATTATCTTAAACAAGGTAATAATAATGAGTTATTAAATTTAATTGATGAAATGAATAAGGGCCAGATAGGGGCATTAATTATTCATGGATCAAACCCAGTATATACATATGTAAACTCTAAAGAATTTATATCTGCTTTATCTAATGTGGAATTAAAAGTTTCTACTTCTATATATTTAGATGAAACAGCATCATTGATGAATTATGTATGTCCTGATCATCATAATCTGGAGAGTTGGGGTGATGCAAATCCAGCTCATGAAAAGTATACTTTGATGCAACCAACTATTCGTCCTTTATTTAATACAAGGCAATTTCAAGATACTTTATTAGAATGGTGTAATCGTTCTGACTACCAGAGCTATTTACAATCATATTGGATGTCGAAGTCTGTGGACTGGCATAAGTCATTACACGACGGATATTTTGATATTAAAGAAAGAGAGCTAAATCTAAGTTATAAAAAGCCAAATTCTTTATCTCCACAAAAATCTGTTAAAAATAGCAGTGGTGATTTAGAGCTTTCTGTTTATGAAACAATAGGAATAGGTGATGGAATACAAGCAAATAACCCATGGCTTCAAGAGTTTCCAGATCCTATCACAAGAGCATGCTGGGATAATTATTTAACAATCTCACCATCAACAGCGGATAAGTTAGGACTTAAAAACTGGAATGTCTCTAATGGTGGTTTAAATGGAGATATTGTGCTATTAAAGACTAAAGATATTGAGTTAAAAGTACCCGTTTTAATTCAGCCAGGTCAAGCAAAAGATACACTTGGAATTGCTGTTGGTTATGGAAGAGAAAAAGCAGGTAAAGCAGGTAATAATGTCGGTGTTAATGCATTTCCATTATTAAATACCAATACAGTAACTATTACTAAGACAGGTGAAGAGCATGAGTTTGCATCTATTCAGCTGCACCATACAATGATGGATAGAAATTTAGTTAAAGAAACAACTTTAAAAGATTTCATTAAAAATCCATCTTCTGGAAATAAGAGGGATAAGTATTATTACAATAAAGAAAAAGTAACTGGAGATAAAATTACCTTCTATGATGATCACGATTTAGAAACTGGTCATTTTTGGAATCTATCTATCGACTTAACTTCTTGTACAGGCTGTGGAGAGTGTGTTATTTCTTGTCAGTCTGAAAATAATATTCCAGTAGTTGGGAAAGAGGAAATAAGAAGAAGTCGTGATATGGCATGGATTAGAATTGATAGGTATTATTCTTCTGATATGACCAAAGAAATTGGAAAAGAACAAGGCCTTTCTGCAGTCAAAACATATGCTGAAATGGAAGAACCATCAGAAAATCCTGAGGTTGTATTCCAGCCTGTAATGTGTCAACATTGTAATCATGCTCCATGCGAAAATGTATGTCCTGTTGCAGCTACAACTCATAGCAATGAAGGTTTAAATCAAATGACATATAATAGATGCGTTGGTACTAGGTATTGTGCTAATAACTGTCCTTATAAAGTGAGAAGATTTAATTGGTTCCAATATTCTGATAATGATAAGTTTGACTTCAACATGAATGATGATCTTGGTAAAATGGTTCTAAATCCTGATGTTGTAGTTAGATCAAGAGGTGTGATTGAAAAATGTAGTATGTGTATTCAAAAAATTCAAGCATTAAAGTTAAAAGCTAAAAACTCTGGTCAGCCTATAAAAGATGAGGATGCTCAGACTGCATGTGCTTCATCATGTTCAACTAACGCTATTGTATTTGGTGATCGAAACGATAAACAAAGTGAAGTATCAAAATTAAGAAAAGATGAAAGAGCATATGATTTATTGGATCACTTAAATGTTAGACCTTCTGTATTTTATCAAACTAAGATTAGAAATAAATAATGCAAAAAGAATCTAAAATAAGAGATCCGTTAATTCTAGGTAACAAGACTTACCATGACATTACCGTTGATATTGCTAAACCAGTTGAAGGTAAAGCTAACAAATACTGGTGGATACTGTTTGGTTTGTCTGCCGCACTGATGCTATGGGGGTTTGCATGTATGGCTTATACAATTGGAACTGGTATTGGTGCTTGGGGTTTAAATAAAACAATTGACTGGGCATGGGATATTACAAATTTTGTTTGGTGGATTGGAATCGGACATGCTGGTACTTTAATTTCAGCTGTATTATTGCTTTTTAGACAAAAATGGAGAATGGCAATTAACAGATCTGCTGAGGCGATGACAATATTTGGTGTAGCTCAAGCAGCGTTGTTCCCTTTAATACACATGGGTAGGCCTTGGCTAGCTTATTGGGTGTTTCCAATTCCTAATCAGTTTGGTTCTTTATGGGTTAACTTTAATTCACCATTACTATGGGATGTATTTGCCATCTCTACTTATTTTTCCGTATCAGTTGTGTTTTGGTATATTGGTCTTATACCTGATTTTGCTATGATAAGGGACAGATTAAGTGAGAAAATCAGTCCAATGCGAAAAAAATTATATACACTGATGGCTTTTGGATGGAGTGGAAGAGCTAAACACTGGCAAAGATTTGAGGAAGTATCACTAGTGTTAGCTGGACTAGCTACTCCACTTGTATTTTCTGTACATTCTATTGTAAGTATGGATTTTGCAACATCCGTAATTCCTGGATGGCATACAACTATTTTTCCTCCCTATTTCGTTTTAGGTGCGTTATTTTCTGGTTTTGCAATGGTTGAAACTCTTTTGATTATTGTTAGAAAAGTAGTTAATATGGAAGCATATATTACAATTAAACATATTGAATATATGAACGTTATAATTCTATTAACTGGTTCACTTGTTGGTGTTGCCTACATAACAGAATTGTTTATGGCTTGGTATTCAGGAGTTGAATTTGAACAGTATGCATTTTTAAATAGAGCAACAGGACCTTATTGGTGGGCCTATGCAAGTATGATGACTTGTAATGTTATAGTACCGCAATTATACTGGATATATAAGATAAGGACATCTTTTGTTGCCACTTTTATTTTATCGATTTTTGTTAATATTGGTATGTGGTTCGAAAGATTTGTGATCATAGTTACATCATTACATAGAGATTTTTTACCATCATCTTGGACTATGTTCTCGCCATCATTTGTGGATATAGGAATATTTTTAGGAACAATAGGTTTCTTTTTCGTATTGTTCTTACTTTATGCTAGATCATTTCCTGTTATTGCTCAAGCTGAGGTAAAAACAATTTTAAAATCATCAGGATCTGAATATAAAAACAAGACAAATGAGTAAAAAAGTTCTACATGCTATATTTGATGATGAGGAAGTTTTACTTTCTTCTGTTAAGGAAATAAAGGATAATGATATAGTTATTTCTGAAGTATATAGTCCTTTTCCAATACATGGGTTAGATCATGCACTTGGGCTGAAAGAAACAAGAATGGCTATAACAGCATTTATATATGGATGTATAGGTATTACATTTGGGGGGGTGTTAATATATTATATAATGATTTCAGGTGTAGGTAAAAGTTGGCCAATGAACATAGGGGGAAAACCAAATTGGACATTTTATCATAATTTACCATCATTTGTGCCAATTATGTTTGAATGTACTGTTCTTTTTGCTGCTCACTTGATGTCTATTACATATTTTTTTAGAAATAAACTTTATCCTGGTTCTAACTCAAAAAGTCCAGATCCAAGAACAACAGATGATAAATTTTTAATGGAAATTGAGGTGTCTGAAAATGAAGATTTAGTTCGAAAAGTGTTAAATAAAACAGGTGCAATAGAAATTAATGAAAAGACAAATGAAAAATAGTGTAATTATATTTTTAGCTTTTTTTGTAATTATTGGATGTGACAATGATGGTAGAGGTTATGAATATATGCCTGATATGTATCGTTCTCCTTCATTAGAAACTTATTCATCAAACAATTTCTTTAGTGACAGTTTAAACGCTAGAAAACCCGTTAAAGGAACCATT
>CENO01012551.1_pt1 | contig 12999 bp, 12 predicted proteins | sample 530271 | NCBI WGS metagenome assembly CENO01 (sample SAMEA2619857, study PRJEB7988) | marine metagenome | biome: marine biome (ENVO:00000447); feature: surface water layer (ENVO:00002042); material: "saline water (ENVO:00002010), including plankton (ENVO:xxxxxxxx)" | depth 5 m | reverse complement strand
CGGCAGCCTTGGATTCAGCTTCTTTTGCTTTGGTTTCAGCGTTCAAGGCATCAACGCGGGCCTTTTGCTCAGTATCCGCGAGATGCTGATCCACAGAGACTGTGGTCGTCGTGACCGTCTTTGTTTGAGTTACGTTTTCCTTCGTGACTGACTCATTTTTCTTTCTGGTTGATGTGCTCACAGGGGTTTTGTAATTCCCTTTTCGATAATCGACGGTGATAAGCCAAAGGAAGTGAATTTTCCCTAGAATCTTGAAGGAAAGCATGAATTCGTAAATCCCCTCGTCCAAGTCGTCAGGATCACGATCATCAACCTTCAATCGGATTACCATGGTATCATCATCTTTGGAATAATCAACATCATGAGGCTGTTCCACGGCGGAAATGTCGAACTGGGGACCTGTGACAGTTCTGATTGCGTTGTCTCCCACTTTTCTTAGGGTGATTACTTCTTGGCTGAGAGCTGCCCCCCCAGCAGGCATCACATTCGGGGATTGTAGGATGTAAGGATTCTTTTTCGTACCACTGCCTCGTACGAACTCGGGCTCTGATGTCACGTATGGGCCCCTCCTTCTGTTCCTTCGGGAATCCAAAATAAGCCAAATTAAGACAATCAGGAGCAGAGCGGCCTGGACATATTCTTGTGTCCCCACAACAGCAGCCTCGGTGTAAATATCACTAGTTTCCTGACCTGTGACGGACAGGATATAATCGTAATATGAGAGTGTACTTGGATCATTGGCAGAGATGTAGGCGGGGAATAGTCCGAGATAAGAATTAAGAATTAGTGAAAGTGTAAGCAACAAGAAAAGTAATGTCATGATTCTTCTCGCAAATCTTCGCCTAGCCATGGTTATCCCTGCATCCCAGCGAATGGACTTTCAATATAATCATAGTTCAAGAAACTGAGTTAGTAGAATGGACGTGAATTAAGACGAAAACGATGGACCTGGTGCTCGTGCCGGGATTTGAACCCGGGTCGACGGATCGAGAGTCCGTCATGATGGACCGAACTACACTACACGAGCCAGGGTAGGCGCTACAGAGCGTTGTATATCAAAAGCACCCTCAATGTTTGTTGTTTCACTTTCACTTTCACTTACGCCACCCGATCTGTAGTTCATATGTGGATTCGTGGCCAACGGAATATGAAATCGACACAGGACATCAACAAACAGGGTAATTCTGCATACATGATCGTACCATACAGCGCCTTGAAGCCATCATTGGATACGGCAGATTCAACAGATGCACACATCGTACACGATGATGGCATCTTTGAGGAAGGGGGCAATCATAAAATCGCATACAGGACCGTGGAGATTTCATCGAAATCGGTAGTCGGGATCATCAATCGGGCAAGAAATGCGAACCTAATCAGAGGAGTTGCATGACAATGTCTCGAACAAGGAGACTTAGATCAGAAATTGAAGTAATGCTCAGATCCGGTCCGGCAAACACGGTGGAGATCTTTGACCACCTGAACAGCCGCTTCAAGTGGGGCGCAACCATGAATCAAGTAGGAAACATATTGGCTAAGGATAGTCGTTTCTCCAAGATTGGTCAGAAGAGAGGGGAGTTCAGAGGGAGTGTATACACGGTATGTGTATGGGGTCTCAAAGAGTTAGAAATAGCCGCTTTGTAATAGTCAAAATCAAACCATGAGTCCAATCTCAGATGCCATGGTCAATAACATCAAAGCCTACTCAGACTTGTTTCGAGTCGAGAATTCACTAACTGGTCTGGTTGGTGTTGTAATTGGCGCTGTGGTTGTGAATGGGATAGATTTCACCCTCGGAGATGTGATGATAGTATCCTTTTTTGGTCTGTCAGTCATGTTCTTCATGTTCAGCTGGAATGCCTACAATGACATTACAGATATTGAGAATGATAGATTGAATAGACCCGACAGGCCACTGCCTTCTGGAAAAATCAGCAGTGATTCAGCCATGATTGGGTTGATCATCGCAATGGTTTTTTCCATAATATTTCTGTCAGCAGGCCTTTGGAAGCTGAGCTCTGAGGGAGAGGGCGATTCGGTTCTCTCAAGCGGATTAATTTGGGCTGCTGCGATATTGCTCTTAATTTTGTACGAGGGTGTTTCAGGGATGAAGGGTTTGAAACACTCGGGCCTAATTGGAAATTTTTGCATAGCGGTGGCAATAGGAATGGATGTTTTATTCGGGGCGTCAGGACTTGGAAGCCCGGCAGATCACAGGGTTCTAGCACTGGCTGGAATGGCGGTATCCTTCAGTCTCGCCAGAGAGGTCATCAAGGACATTGAGGACATACATGGTGACTTCGATAGGGTCACCTTTCCAAAGAAAGTGGGCATAGAAAATGCAAGATCAATAGCGTGGGTCCTCACTCTGTTGGCACTCGTACTTCTGTTTACTCCGTTCTTGGTGGGAATATTTCCCCTCCATCACATATTGTTCGTTGCCCCGGGGGGATTCCTATTGATGCTGGTGAAGTCCAAGTTGTTCCTAGAGGAAGACAGGGCAGCCCAATATCTGATCAAGAGGGCCCTCCAGATTTCCATGGTTGGAGTCATTGTGAGTGCGTGTCTGGTTGGCTAAATTAGATCCCGATAAGTTTGCCAAGCCTGATGATTACAGAGGAATGTGAGAATGGAGATCTGAGCCCACATACGATTTTCAGCTTGGTCGAATACAACACTGTTCTCGGAGTCTATCACTGAATCCGTCACCTCGTCCCCTCTGTGCGCCGGGAGGCAGTGCATGAAAATGTAGTCTGGGCGGGCGAGTGCAGCAAGTTCATCGTTTATTTGAAACCCGTCGAAGAGTTTTGATTTTCCTTCAATATGTTCCTCGCCCATCGATATGAAAACGTCCGTGTAAATCACTCCAGCATCTTTGACGGCGATTTTTGGATCGGATGTGCCGGTGATTGATGAACCATTTTTCTTCGATAGCAACAGGGCTCGTTCCAATACCAATGGGTCTGGACCCATGCCATCTGGAGTGGCATACACAAGGTCGTATCCTGTCATTGAAGCAGCAAGCATCAGGTCATGAAGGACATTGTTTCCATCTCCGACCCATGCAATGTGTCCTTGGCTTGGCTTTCTTCTTGACATTATGGTCATCAAATCCGCTGCCGCCTGACATGGGTGGTGAAGGTCGCTGAGGGCGTTTATCACAGGGACGGTGGCATGTTCGGCTAACTCCATAACTGTGTCATGACCAAAACATCTGTAGGTTATGCAATCCAAGTACCTGGATAGGACTGCTGCAGTATCTGAGACGGACTCCGAGGAGCCGAGTTGGATATCGTTCTTTGAGAGGGTTAGTGGCTGTCCACCAAGTTTGGATATTCCTACCTCAAATGAAACTCGTGTCCGCGTCGAGGGCTTTTCGTAGATTGAGCCAATTGCCATCCCGGCCAGCGGTTGGAAATCTGAATGAGAATTGGTATCTGATTTGAAAGTCAAAGCCCACTCTAAGATGTCTGAAAAGGAGTCCTCCAGATCGTCGATCGATAGCAAATCTCTTTTTTCATCCAATCTCATGTTCTATGTCTCCTGAAAAACCATCACGGGCATCCGACATTCCTCCAAAGACCATTTGCGCGAAGGTGAGTACGTCTGCTAGGCCATCCTCGGTCTCGCTGGACAAAGGTACTAACCCGGGAACGATGGAAGCGTGTTGCATCATCCTAAGCTGGCCAATTGCGAATTCGGATCTCTGTCCAGTCATGGCTGCATCGAATCGCTGTGAGGTGGATTCCTCGTACAAGGCGGCCTCGAGAACGTCCAAATTCTTACCCCAATCCATAATTCTCTCTAGGACTTCAGGTTCAAGCAAGTCAGATTTTGATAGGAAATTCGCTGTTGGCAAGCCAAGTCTGAAATGAACAATAGATGAGAGAAGCATCTGAGATACGAATCCACTCGGAGTCTGGGAGAGCATTGGATCGAATAGGAAAACAAGGCAGGCCATTCCTCGTCCCAGAACTTGGACCAGATGGTTGGAGGCCTCTCTAAAGGCAAAAAGTTCGACCTGACCAGGTGTGTCAATGATCAATATGTCACCCGATATTCCCTCGATCTCTTCGAATACGTCTTCGGCCTGTGCAGCGACCAAGTCCGCGGCTAGAATTTGTGCACCATTGGGACCGAGGTCATATTCATCCATGACATCAGAGAGGGACACGAGATCCCTCACGTCGAACTCCGGGTCATAGTGGACCCTCTCCGCCCCCGGATCCAGGTTCATAGCGAGGACATCCACCTCCAGAAACCGAGCCCATCTCTGAAACGCGGTGACTAGGGAACTTTTTCCAGCACCAGCGGTTCCCACAACAAAAACGACTGGTGGCGTTGTGCCGTCCTGAGTACTCACGTACTCTCGGACACAGCGCAGCATTTAACATTGCAACTTAGGACATCAGAACAGCAAGAAGGTTGATTTTCAATACATCATCTGTGAAAAACGAAGAGGGTACTGCATGGAAGGCGAGGATGAAGAGGCTCCTGATGGTGAAGCTCGCCCTGAAACCGCATTGAGTACAGAATATCCATCCGATGGGGATGCAGTCATCTGCAAAATAAGGGAACATGAGGAATCCATTCAAGCCCCTGATGGCAAGTTTGAGTCAAGAAATGTCAACGGAAGTGTGGAGATCATCAATCCTAGTGAAATTGACAGGATTTGGGGTGTTTCCCTCCATCTAGATCAGATAGACGCAACAACACTCAAAGAGAGCACCATTAAATTACGAGAAATTCAACCGATTTCGACCCACAGGACTGAGTACGACGCCGAGCATGGGCCTCTTTTATCGATAAAAGAAGTGTTGGACACCGAGCCCACTAGAGATGAAGTTCCATCTCTATCTCTACCATACACATCTGAACCGCACGCAATTAAACTCACAATAGAGATCGAAAATCTTGGCTCTGAGCCTCTGAGTGATATAGACATCACCAGAGAAATACCACCACAATGGGAATTCAAGCCTGGTCTTGACTACTCAATCATGGATGATATGTTAATCTGGAGAATTCCACGTCTAGAGATCAACCAGATAATGACATTGGAGTTAGAACCTACTATCTCCATTTCATCGACAGAGGCGGTGGAATCTGGAGAGATAGTCGCGAAGTACCAAAGCCCTGGGCTAATTTCAGGCCTCGTCCCCAATTCGCTTAGGGCTTCTACGCGACACATATCATACGTGACTGCCACCGAAGGCGAACGTCCCGGTGAATGGGAATGTGTTTGCGCCTTTGAAAACGCATCCAGTTTTTCTCTGACTCTTGAAGCTGCGTCAATGGAAGTTGTTGGAAAAGAGGAGCCCTTATTCACGATCTCGGGAATAAAAGAGATCCTAAAACCAAATCATACATGGAATTCACAACCCGTCCCCTACAGTTCCAATGATAGGCCTCGTTTCACTCAGCGGATACAATCATCGGTTGTACCCAATCTAGACATTGCATCATCTGGCTCAGTAGTGCTTCGACCGAAGTCACTACCCATAGTTGATGCCCGCGTAGAGAAGGGATATGACCGGTCAAGAATTAGATCCTACACCGAGGATGTAGTACACACCAACATTTCAATTGAGAATGTAGGGACCTCGACTATCAATCTAATCAGGGTGGTTGATGACCTCCCCCATATCTTTGATAAGATCAGCATTGAAAGCCTGTCAGTCTCAATCAATTCAAGGGCTATCGAGCATGAAAACATGAGGCTTGACCTTGTGGATGGTCGAAATCTTACCTTGGAAGAAGTCACGGGTGACGGACACACCATCCAACTACTCATCGGTACAAGGTCACCAATATCCCTCCGCCCGGGTGAGGTATTGGATCTCAGATATTCTGCTGACGCGTCGGACCCATCAGCGACATTGAATCCAATTGGATCTCCTTGCAGAGTGGACTTGTCATCAGAGCGTCATGGACCTGTAATCACCCGAGAGTGTGTGAAGATTCCAGCAATCGGTGTGATAACCCAAAGGAGGGAATTCAAGACTGGAAAGTCAATTTTCCCCGGGCCAGAAGCTGGGCAACACGAGATTAGACTGATTTTTAGGAACACATCCGACACGCCTCTAGAGGACGTTGTTATCCTTGACTCCCTCAGTTCCAATTTTGAGATGGTGTCCAGTGATGTCAGTTCCTCGATAGGCAGAGAATTAACTTTTGAACATACTTCGGCGTCCGAAGAAGGATCTGAAATACACCGATGGTCAGTCGGTAGAGTGGAGCGTTCTGAGACTATCGAGGTGACCGCGATGATAGAATCAGAGGATCCGACATCAGACCCAGAAGACTCAGGCTCCCTTGGCGCGGAATTTGGAGAAGAAGCAGAAGTAGAGCCCAATCTACCGAAATGGTTTGGCGAGGATGGTGAGTGGATATACGGAGTTCAAGATGACACGGTCGCCCCTGTGCCGATATGCGCTATTTGTGGCGGAGACATACCCAAAGGGGCATTGATTTGCAGGTCTTGTGCAGAATCACAACCTCTGGTTAGTAGCGGTGAAGAAGAATAGTCGGCCTCTATTTGAATGTTCGAGGAGAGCTGTTGGATAGGACCAGGGGTATTTCAATTTCTGACCTGCTACACTAGGTAGACCGAAGTGTTCATGATTTGTGGCTTTGAGGTTCCCTCATGGCCGAGGCCGGTTCTGGCGACCCTCAAGCGGAAGCACTATCAAGCATGATGGTGCCAATGCTTGTTCTACTTGGAATGATGTTACTATTGAGTATCAACGAGGGAATCAGGGAGGGCCTTGCAGATGCTGCAGGTACTGTCATAGAGCCTGTCCTGCCATATGATGGAGAATTCTTCGTTCTCACAGTTTTCCTTGTTGGGACTACTATGATGGTGGTAAACACAGTCATCAGAGGAGTTTTCATGGATCCAATAATGCAGTTGCATTTATCCCACAGGAGCAAGGAAATCAGGAAGCAACTCATGGATGCAAGGCAGTCCAGAGACACCGCAAGGATGGAGAAAATGAACCGACTTCAGATGGAGATGACTCCCGAAAGCGCGAAGATGACCTCCATGACAATGAAGCCAATGATGTACACAATAGTATTCGTAATCGGAATTTTCACGTGGATAGGGTACTCAGTAGAAGAGTTTAGAGTCACATACGTAAGTCTCCCTTGGAGGCCCGAGTGGGGTTTTGAAGATAGGTTCCTATTCATATTCCCTGCTTGGGTAGCAATCTACATCATGCTCAGTGCCCCATTCGGCAGAATAATAGACAGGCACATCAAAATTTTCAGGCTAGCCAGGCATAGCTTAGTCCTCGATGGCGCCAAGATACCCGAGCCCCTCCTTCATCTGCTCGAAGACAAGCGACCTGCAGAGGGTAGAGCAAGGTCTCAACGATCGAACCAAAGATCTAGGCCGGCAAACAGAAGACCCCCAAGTCGATCCTCGAAAAGGACATCAGGGGCCAACACATCCCTTGGATGCCCCTCTTGTGGCAACACTGACACGCAAAAAACCTCACTGGGCGGGATGCGTTGTCGGGTATGTCTGGAGGAGTGGAGATAGGTGTTGAGGCTGACCGTAAGCGGGCCTCCAGGCAGTGGTACAAGTACACTTGTGAAGGGGCTTTGCCACAATACTGGTTGGAAGTCCGCAAACGGTGGCGATATTTTCCGTGATCACGCGAAAAAAAGAGGTCTGACAGTCGAGGAATTCAGCAGTTTGTGCCGCGAAAACCTTGATGTCGACAGGGCTTTGGATGTGGCTCTGAAGTCACTAATGATTGATCAATCGGGGCCCGAGATTGTGGAAAGTAGGCTGTCCGGCTGGTGGGCAGAGGGCCTATCAATCGATATACCACGTCTGCATATTTCAACAACGTTGGAGGAGCGTGGAAAAAGGCTAATGCGAAGAGATGGCGGATCCTACGAGGATAATCTGGATCGTGCCACAAGGAGGCACATTGACGATAGTCACAGATACATGGAGTTGTACGGAATAGACTTGAATGACATGAGCCCCTACACCCATATCATTGAAGCAGATGACATGGGAGAATCAGAAGTTTTGGAGATGGTTTTGAAAATCCTGGGGGTTCGATTTTGAATACTAAAATCTCAATTGGCGACTCGCCGATCATCTCGGATAAGTACGGACGCAGCCCGTACGACCGGGATCTTCCTCAACTGATGCAATCCGGAATAATTCTCGTGGACAAACCAGCGGGACCAAGCAGTCATCAACTAGCAGCATGGGCCCGTGAGATTCTAGGCCTCAATAGGCTTGGACATGGAGGTACGCTTGACCCATTCGCGACTGGCGGGCTGACCCTTCTACTGGGTAAAGCGACTAGGTTGACAGAGTTCATACTCTCTACGGATAAAACGTACATCGCTGTCCTGAAGATTGATCCAAAGCACAATCCGTCCGAAATTGAAAGTGTTCTCTCGGGATTGAGTGGTGAGATCTACAACGTACCACCGCTAGAATCTGCAGTCAAAGTGAGGGTGAGGACAAGGGTGATCAAAGATATCCGACTTTTGGAAAGTGACGTTGGAAATGGCCTACATTGCGTACGGGTTTCATGTCAAGCAGGCACCTACATCAGAACACTGGCAAGGGATATTGGCTTGATCTTGGGGTCTGAATGCAAATTGGTCGAGTTGCACAGAGACAAAACAGGATTGTTCGGCCAGACAATGTTATGCAGCATGCAACAACTCGCAGACGCGGCTTTACTTGCGGATCAGGGGGATGAGGCCGCCCTCAAAAAAATAATTGCACCTGTGGAAAGTTTCCTCTCGAAAATGCCGGGGGCTTGGGTAAGAGACTCTGCAATCGCTTCAATCTGCCACGGCGCACCACTTGCCGTTCCTGGCATTTATCAGATAGACAGGGGTTTGAGGCCTGGTGACAAGGTCGTATTATGGAGCGGTAAGGGGGAGGCTGTAGCAATCGGAGAGTTAACCATCGAATCCGATGACATACCACAGATGTCCATTGGAGAGGCAATTAGGCCAAAGGTTGTACTGATGGAAAAAAATGCCTACCCAAGCTCCTGGTCTGGTAGGAAGTAGCTAATTCAGTTCGTGTTCTTCGTAAACCCATTCATCAGTTTCTAACCTAATAAGGAGCGTAGTAGGGGTCAAAGAACTCACCTTTGGGATCCTTCGCCCCAAATCAAGGACTTATAGCCATTATGCATGAAAGTATGATTATCCGCCCCTCACTCATATGGCCTTCTTATTCTATTGGGGCCAATGAGGATTGCTGCGGATAACAGAGCTATGAATCCAATCACGAGCAAGGTGATTATCGAATTTTCACTCAGTATTAGTCCTGAATCCTCATCAGGACCATCTACAAATGAGCTCACCTCGTAGGTCAATTGAGAGCTATCCGAGATAATCTGTTCTTTAGATGTGATCTCCAGTGTTATTCTGAATGGCCCCTCCTCAGTCGGTGCAGGAACGCTGCAAAATGCCTCCATGAGAGTCTCTGCGGGTATGATAGGGATTCTGTTTGTTTCGTAGAGAACGTCGTTCACCCTGCATGAGACGTCAATGTCAAATGCGGTACCTTTGCCGTTGTTCTCAACTACGAAGACCAAATCTACCAAAAGTCCGGGATCTATATCCTCCGACAAGTCGATGTCTTGAGAGGTCACGCTGGAGATCGATAATTCTGGCAATGCCCTGACTATGATCTCAAGCTCCAATTCGGTAAATAGAATTCCATCTCCAACTGTGATTATGAGTTGTGTCGGACCAGGCAATATTGGCTCAATCACTAGATTTCCCCCCTCAATTATTGCCCATGACCTCGAAGTAGTGATCGAAAGTTCATTGGAATCTGGGTCTTGAATAGAAATGGGGATTGTTAATTTCTCACCCAATTCTGCGGAAATAGTGGTTGGGATGCCGCCTATGGAAGGTGGATCCGATACTTCTTCCACCGACACGGCGAAGGATCCTGACCACGTGTTCCCGCCAGAATCCCTGACTAGGAGATCAACAACTGTAGTTCCACTGGAATCTTTGAGAGGCGTTATCAGAAGATCTGATCCGGACCTATCCAGATCTAGAATTCCATTTGATCGGGGTGCAAATGTCATCTCTAAATCAGAAGGTAGGTCTCTGTCGTCTGAACAGCCACTAAGGATAGGGATCGAAATCCCTCCTTCGTCCTCGATGAGTTCTACACTTGATGGATTTTGGCATACAGGCGACTGGTCAATGTCCACCGTGAATCCGCCGTCTATCGCCAATTGGTGTATCAGTACGTTTGCCGTCTCCGGCGTCCCATCGGATGACCATTGGAACCTGACACCTAAACCGAGTTCTAGGTCCCCATGATCCGCTGGCAAAAATTTCCCCACAGGGACAATCAGATTGAATGGTCCGCCCTGAATGACGTACTCAACTGCAAGGTTGGAGCCGATCGCAACCCTGAGTTGGCTAAGATCTCCGACAAGGTCATCGAACTCCCCGTGGATCTCCCCTGATATTACAAGCGTCGGGTCATTTACATCAACCCTGATTTTACTAACACATCCTTGCCTTATGGCAAGTGATACATCTAGAACGCTCAGGCTCGGAAGTATCGCTCCAACCGACCAAGTTATCCATTCCCCTCCATCAATCCTAACGTAGAGGGAAGCATCTAGGCCCTCCTCTGCAAACAGATGTATTCTTCCAAGTGCTTGCTGATACGGTGTTTCAATTCCATAAATTGTCCATTCGCCTGTGAGGTTTGTACTCGGATTCAGACCGCAATTAGACAATGAGAGTCCCGAAGTTTCACCCATTGAGGCATCGAAGTCCAAGATGGGGAATTGTTCCCTCGAAATTGTGGTCTGAGCCTTTACATTCTCAAATCCATACCATGGCTGATAGTAGGATACCTGAATGCCGACGGCATCTACTCGAACCTCGGAATCATCTGGAGCGCCGTCGCTGACATAATCTATCTTGACTGAGGATCCCTCAAGCAGCGACCAATTGAGATTAGAGGAATTTCCGAGACTGTACATCAAAGGGGCAGAGAATCTATTGATCGGCGCTGAGGTTCTCGCAATGGTGGTGACCAACTGAATTTCCGTTTCTGTCTCAAACACGATCATTACCTCATCTGATGGCATAGCATCTGGGATCTCCATGTGGACCGCAAGAGAAACATGAAGGATTTGCATATCATAAAGCCCCTGGAAGGTAAAGTCGGAGACTATGATATCGGGGCCCTTCGACCATGAGTAGTCCCCGTTCGGGAGGCCAGTGGCGTAAGTAGAGCCAGTCTCGGATACTGTGGCATATGATGTGTAATCGGACGTGCTGGAGGGTCTTGAATGCGTAAAATTGAGGGTTCCTTGGTCAACCGAAGCGAAGGAATAAGTCGCAGTTTCATCTGAAAAGCCAGTGGTGGATGAAATTGTCCAAGATTCGGATGCAAGTTGGCTATCGAATACTGGATGCTGCTCAGAGCCGACTGGGGTATCCGCTGCTACTTGACAGGCAAGCCCGATGACAATTAGTATGACCGCAGAGCCTCTTGCCATCGTTGTTTTTGTATGGCTACACCGTTTCAAACTCTCGGTCTAGATGGGCAAATTTTGCGGAAGGGATGAAATACAGTTGCATTGGGGGAGTGCTACCACGGCTGTGGTAGTGTAGCGGTTAGCACGGTGGGTTGTGGTCCCGCCGGCCCGGGTTCAAGTCCCGGCCACGGCCCCAGGCTATTCCTCAAGGTCCTCATTATCGATTACGTGTCCCATCCTTTTCGCTTTGGTTACGAGGTAGCCCCTATTCTGCGCGCTGACCCCTACAATCAATGGTAGTCTTTCTACGACATCGATACCATGTGAGATCAATTGTTTGACTTTATCAGGATTGTTCGTCATCAGGCTAATCCTCTCTATCCCCACCGCCTTCAAAATTGTGGCTGCCAAGGTGTAATCCCTAGCATCTCCTGGGTGACCTAACATTAAATTCGCATCCAATGTATCTGCCCCGGAATCTTGGAGGTTGTAAGCTTGTATCTTCGCCTTCAGGCCAATCCCTCTCCCTTCTTGCCTAAGGTATACCAGGCACCCATACCCAATCGTGTTGATTTCTGCCAGAGCTGCTTTCAATTGTGGGCCGCAATCGCATCTCAAGCTTCCGAATGCATCCCCTGTGAGGCATTCTGAATGAATCCTTACAGGGGTTGGGTCTGGACCCACCATATCGCCCATCGTTAAGGCAACGTGATCTAGACCTTTGGAGGCGTCGTTGAAGATCCGAATTTTGAATTCCCCATGATCAGTCGGCAGACTGGCTTCTGCGGGGACATATTCGATTTCCTTGATGTCCATTGCCATGTCCTCCTTTGAAATTGAATTAGCGTTGGGCTAAGGTATTGTCCCGATGTCACGTTGTGGTTTGGAATCGGTTTTGTATTTACTGATGATGAATGTGAAAACTTGGTCATCACCCCTGATTACTTTACAAGCGTAGCCTTTCCTAACACACAGTGCAGGAATGTCGTGGAGCGACTCTGGATCATCGCTTAGCACCTCGATGGTATCATGATCACCGGAATGCTCCATAGCCCGTCTTGACTCGTGGACGGGTATTGGACAGAGTTGGCCCGTCAGATCTAGTCGGAGGTTCGCCATGATTAGACGAGAGCGTGGTTACGGTTGAACTCAACGGGTTCACGCTCAATCAACAAGGGCTCAACATCTGATTTGCCCCACTTTCTCTTTTTCAGGATCTCTAGAGTTCTTCCTGCCTTTTCAACGTGGATCTCGAAAGTCGTGTGGGCATCGGTGATTTCAATTTCACCTATCGCCAAATCAGGAATCCTTGCTTCTTGCCTCAACCAATCAGCCATTTCGCGTTTCGATGCTTCCCTGTCACTTACCGATATTCGTATCTTTACCATTCCAAATGGATCGGAAATCTCGTCCCAGTCCTCGCGCCTTCTAACAGGATCCCGATTAGTCCCGTCGGGAAGGTCAGGCGCCTCTTCCTCGGGTATGG